>Ga0224512_10000504_pt1 | contig 41742 bp, 39 predicted proteins | sample SF_May12_sed_USG_4_FD_169103 | JGI IMG/M metagenome (GOLD analysis project Ga0224512, IMG submission 169103) | Sediment microbial communities from San Francisco Bay, California, United States - SF_May12_sed_USGS_13 | ecosystem: Environmental > Aquatic > Marine > Sediment | place: USA... | reverse complement strand
GCCTGCCCGGTTGAGATCAACACCAGGGCGTCGTTGGTCGACGTATCGCCGTCTACCGTGATGCAGTTGAAGGAATGGTTTGCCGCGTGGGCCGCTGCGGCGCGCACCAGCGGCAGCGACAAAGGCGCATCCGTTGCGATGAATGCCAGCATGGTCGCCATATTGGGATGAATCATGCCCGCGCCTTTGGCTATGCCGGTCACCATCATCGTTTGGCCGCCGACGCTGACCCGGCGCGAGGCCGCCTTGGGCAGGGTGTCTGTCGTCATGATGGCCTCCGCGCCCGCCAGCCAATTGTCCTCGCGAAGGTCCGCAAGACAGCCGGGCAGGCCCGCCCCGATCTTCTCGACTGGCAGCGGCTCCATTATCACGCCGGTGGAAAACGGCAATACCTGCGCCGAAGAGCATTGAAGCAGAGCCGCAAGCTGAGCGCAGGTCTGGCGCGCTGCACTCACGCCCTCCTTGCCGGTGCCGGCGTTGGCACAACCGGTGTTGACGACCAACGCCCGAATCGATACATCCTGATCGAGCATTGTGAGATGCTGCCGGGCCACGACGACCGGCGCCGCGCAGAAACGGTTTTGCGTGAATACCGCCGCGACGTGCGAACCGTCTTCAAGCTTGATCACCAGCAGGTCCTTGCGGCCGGGCTTTCCGATCCCAGCCTGCGTCACGCCGAGACTCACCCCGTTGACGGGCCGCAAATGCTGGGGATCCGGTCGCTTCAAATTGACGGGCATTGGTTTCCGGGCGGATCAGGATGGCCCCGCGCCGATTATATCGGGCAGGCGCGGAACAGTCGGGACGGTGGTCCGACGCCCCGGAAACCAAAAAGAAACGTGGCGCCCTGGCGGCTGAGTTCCTACATCGACTCTTGGTATGGCAGGGTCAACGTCAGGTGAGCCTGCCATGGCAGTGCTTGTATTTCCTGCCCGACCCGCAGGGGCACGGGTCGTTGCGCCCGACTTTCTCGCCCCCGCGGACGAAGGGCTGCTGCGGCTTTTCCAGCACTGCCACATCGCCTTCCTCCTCGGCTTGCGTGGCAGCCTCCGCTCCCCTCCCGAATTCCGCATGCTGGAACTCGATATTCTGCGGAATCTCCGGCTCCTCCACCTCCGCCAGCTCTTCGGCGCTGCGGATTTGGACCGTCATCAGGATCCGCGTGACCTCGGCCTTCACCATCTCGAGCAGCAGGGAGAACAGCTCGAAGGCCTCGCGCTTGTATTCCTGACTCGGGTTCTTCTGGGCGTAACTGCGCAAATGAATGCCCTGGCGCAGGTGGTCGAGCGCCGTCAAGTGCTCGCGCCAGTGGCTGTCCAGGCTTTGCAACATGATCCCGCGCTCGTACTGACTCATTACCTCGCGTTCGACCACGGCAGTACGATCACGATAGCGCTGGTGCGCCGCCGCGACGATACGGGCGTGCAGCTCCTGCTCATCGAGCTCGGGTTCGTCCTTCAGCCACTGCTGGATCGGAAGCTTCAGCTGCACTTCGGCGTCGAGGGTTCTTTCGAGACCCGCGATGTCCCATTGCTCTTCCAGGCCCCCGGGCACGATATGCTGGGCAACATAGCTGTTGACGACGTCGGTGCGCATGGCCGTGATGGTTTCGGTCACGTCGGTCGTTTCCAGCAGCTCATTGCGCTGCTGATAGATCACCCTGCGCTGATCGTTCGCCACATCGTCATACTCGAGCAGGTGCTTGCGAATGTCGAAATTGCGAGCCTCGACCTTGCGCTGGGCGTTCTCGATGGAACGCGTCACCCACGGGTGCTCGATTGCCTCGCCCTCCGGCATCTTGAGCCGGTCCATGATGGCCGCGACCCGGTCCGAGGCGAATATTCTGAGCAGCGGGTCTTCAAGCGAAAGGTAGAAGCGGCTCGACCCCGGATCGCCCTGGCGCCCGGATCGGCCACGCAACTGGTTGTCGATCCGGCGCGACTCGTGCCGCTCGGTGCCGATGATGTGCAGGCCCCCTGCCGCAACTACCTGGTTGTGCAGCTTCTGCCACTCGAAGCGCATTTCCTCCGTTTTCCTTTTCTTGGTGGCCTCGTCGAGGGCCGGGTCCGCCAGTGTCCGGTTGATTTCGGGCTCGGGGTTGCCGCCCAGCACAATGTCAGTGCCGCGCCCGGCCATATTCGTGGCGATGGTGACCATCCTGGGCCGTCCCGCCTGCACCACGATCTCCGCTTCGCGAGCGTGCTGCTTGGCGTTGAGGACGTTGTGCGGCAGGTCTTCCTGCTTGAGCATGCCAGACAGTAATTCCGAATTCTCGATAGACGTCGTGCCGACCAGCGCCGGCTGGCCGCGCTGGTAACAGTCCTTGATGTCGTTGATGATCGCCTGGTATTTCTCGCGCGATGTGCGGTAGACCTGGTCCATGCGGTCGTCGCGGATCATCGGCATGTGCGTCGGAATCACCATCGTTTCCAGACCGTAGATCTGCTGGAACTCGTAGGCTTCGGTATCAGCAGTCCCGGTCATCCCCGCAAGCTTGCGGTACATCCTGAAGTAGTTCTGGAAGGTGATCGTCGCCAGCGTCTGGTTTTCGCGCTGGATCTCGACTCCTTCCTTGGCCTCAACCGCCTGGTGCAACCCCTCGGACCAGCGCCGGCCCGGCATCAGCCGCCCCGTGAACTCATCAACGATGACGATCTCGCCGTTCTGGACGACATACTGCTGGTCGCGATGGAACAGGGAATGCGCCCTCAGCGCCGCATGCAGGTGGTGCATGAGGACGATGTTGCTCGGGTCGTAGAGGCTGGAGCCCGGCATGAGCAGCCCGGCCTCGGCCATTAGCTCCTCGGCGTGCTCGTGGCCCTGCTCCGACATGATGACCTGGTGGGCTTTCTCGTCGACCCAGAAATCGCCCGGCCCGTTTTCTTCCTTCTGCCGCACCAGCTTCGGGGCAATGTGGTTGGTCTTGACGTAGAGATCGGTCGTGTCCTCGGCCTGCCCCGAAATGATGAGAGGCGTCCTCGCCTCGTCGATCAGGATCGAGTCCACCTCGTCCACAATCCCGAAGTGCAGCCCCCGCTGCACCTTCTCCGAGACGTGATAAACCATGTTGTCGCGCAGATAATCGAAGCCGAACTCGTTGTTGGTGCCGTAGGTGATGTCTGCGCCGTAGGCCTGCTGCTTGAGCGTGTGCTCCATCTGCGAAAGATTGACCCCCACCGTCAGCCCGAGGAAGCGGTAGATCTTTCCCATCCAGTCCGCGTCGCGCTGCGCCAGGTAATCGTTGACGGTGATGATATGCACGCTCTCGCCACCGAGGGCATTCAGGTAAGCAGGCAGAGTCGCCACCAGCGTCTTGCCCTCACCCGTGCGCATTTCCGCGATCTTGCCATTGTGCAGGGCAATGCCGCCCATCAGCTGCATGTCGAAATGCCGCATATTGAGCGTGCGCCGCCCCGCTTCGCGCACAACGGCGAATGCCTCCGGCAGCAGCTCCTCGACGGCCTCGCGGCGCACCTTCGAGCGCTCGAGCTCGAGCTGGCGTGCCCGTTCGGGGTCACCGTCGGCGTTGTCAGGCACTTTGGCGACGACATCGCGCGCGCGCGCGCGGAACTCGTCAGTTTTCGCACGCAACTCCGCGTCGGTCAGCTTCTCGATCTGCGGCCCGATCGCGTTGACGGCGCGCACCTGGCGGTTGTACTGCCGCAGCAGCCGATCGTTGCGGCTGCCGAAGATCTTCCTCAGGACGCTCTGCATCATCCGCTCAGCAAGCTAAACAAAAAGGGGTGGGGAAACTCACCCCACCCCCTTAGAAATTCCTGTCTCTCAACGGTCAGCCGGGCAAACGCAAAAATCGCTTTGGGTTCACCGGGGCTCCACGCCGCCGCACCTCGAAGTGCAAGTGGGAGCCGGTCGCGCGGCCCGTCTTTCCGACCTTGCCGACCTGCACTCCCCGCACAACCAGGTCGCCGACATTTACCAGCAGCTTGGATGCGTGCGCGTAACGTGTGATCAGGCCGTTGCCGTGGTCGATTTCGATCATATTACCATACTGCCGGTGCCGGCCAGAGAAGATCACGACGCCGCCGGCCGCCGCGTAGATCGGCGTTCCTTTCTCGGCCATCACGTCGATACCCGTGTGGAACGCGCGCTGCCCTGTGAACGGATCGATACGCCAGCCAAAGTTGGAGGAATACCAGCCACCTTCGACCGGCCGCATGGTCGGTATCAGCTTCTTATTGGCGCTGTCGACCGTGAACAGGGATTCCAGGATACCGAGCTTGTCGCTGCGGTCGTCGACTTGCCGCGTGAGCAATTCAAGCTCCTGCGTGAAATCGCCAAGCGAGAGGTCCTGCGAGGGCAGCGTTGAAACGGCGCCGCCGCGACCCGGCCGCTCGCCAAACATCATGTCCTGCGGCTTAATACCCGCCAGCTTTGCGAGCCGTTCGCCGACGGTGTCCAGTCGGACCAGCTGTGCCTGCATCTCGCCCAGCTTGACCGCCATGGCATTGAGATTTGCGCGCAGGTAGGACTGGGCTTTTTCGTGTTGTTGCTGCTGCAGGGCGTATTGGCGCTCCTGCGCCGCCAAAACGGTGGACTCGACGTAGGGCAGCTTGACGTCGTCGGCAAAACGTAGCGCCACGTAATGGAGTATCGCCGCCAGCATCAGGGCCGTCAGGGCCAAGCCCAGGCCCAGCAGCAAAAAGTGGGGCAGGCCCAGGCTGAAAGTCTTCGCCCTGGCCAATTTTCCGGAAACTAGAATAACATTCATTTTCTCCCCTTACCGCATGTCCATGCCTGCTCACAAGATCGGTGATCTGCTTCTCCAATCCGGTGAACTTCGCGCCCTATCCCGGCGCGCGCAACACCTGGCCGAACTACAGCGTGCAGTCCTCGACGCAATTCCCCGCCCGCTCACCAGCGCAACCCGGGTTAAGAGCCTCCGGTCTGGAACGCTTTATGTTGCCGCGGATAATTCGGCCGCGGCCGCCAAGCTTCGGCAACTCGCCCCGCGCTTGCTCGAACATCTGCAAACACACGAATTTCAGGTTACTGGAATTCGTATAGAAGTTCAAGTTTCGATGCCACAAATCGGGCCCGGAAAAAGTTCACGAAAGCGCGCGTTGAATACGCGCGCCATCGCCGATTTTGAGAGACTGGCTCACGCCTTGAAAGACTCCCCCTTGAAGCACGCCGTGACCCGTTTGGTGCAACGCCATAAACGCAGTGTGAAATAGATCGCAGTCAGATCACAAGCACCAACCGCTCGAGTGCGTAAAGCGTCACGAAAACCAGCAAGAAGATCAAGCCGAACTGAAATACGCGCCAAGCGAATGTGAGATAGCGCCGATTTTTGGTAAACAGGTAGAGCGCCAACGCGCCGACCAGGGCAATCAGAACCAACATCCCGATCAGCCTCAGAACCAGCATGAATCACGCCTACTTCAAGGTTCGAAGTTCAAGGTTCAAGGTTCAAGGTTCGGTGCGAAGCCCCGGAACTTTGAACTCGGAACTTTGGACTTTGAACCCGGCGCGCGATAGATAGGCGGCGCTTAGGCGGGCTGTGGCTGCCAGGCGAGAAACACGGGCGCATCTTCCACCCGCTCGAAGCTCGCGAACTCCCAGGCCGTGCGATCTTCCAGCAGGCGCCGCAGCAGCTGATTGTTGAGCGCATGCCCCGACTTATGCCCGGAGAACGCCCCGATCAATGGGTGGCCGAGGAGATAAAGATCGCCGATGGCGTCGAGGACCTTGTGTTTGACGAACTCGTCCTCGTAGCGCAGCCCGTCAGTGTTGAGCACGCGGTACTCGTCCATGACGATCGCGTTATCAAGGCTGCCGCCCAATGCGAGGCCTTGCCCGCGCATCGTCTCGACGTCCTGCATGAAGCCGAAGGTGCGCGCGCGGCTGACTTCCTTGATGTAGGAGGTATCCGAGAAATCAACGGCGACCGATTGCCGCATCTTGTCGAAAACCGGGTGATCGAAGTCGATGCTAAGTGCCAGCTTGAAGCCATTGTGCGGCTCCAGTCGCACCCATTTTTCCCCTTCTTCGACCACGACCGAGTTCAGCACGCGGATGAACTTCTTGGGCACGCCCTGCTTTTCGACGCCTGCCGACTGCAGTAGGAACACGAAAGGACCGGCGCTGCCATCCATGATGGGCACTTCCGGCGCCGAGAGATCAACGTACGCGTTGTCGACGCCAAGGCCCGCGAAAGCGGACATCAAGTGCTCGACGGTCGAGACCCGCACGCCATCCTGCTCGAGACAGGAAGAGAGCCGCGTGTCCCCCACCGCGTGCGGCGCGGCCTTGATCTCGACCGGCTGGGCGAGGTCAGTACGACGAAAAATGATCCCGGTATTCGTCGGAGCCGGGCGCAGCGTCATGTACACCTTCGCACCGGTGTGTAAACCAACACCGGTGGCCCGGATCAGATTCTTGAGCGTGCGCTGATGGATCAATTTAAAACTCTCTGATTTTTCATAATGTTATCGAGCTAATCTTAGCATGTCATTGTGTTGCCGTGCAAAAAGATTGTAACCAAACGTGATTCGCCCTCCTCTTTCAACAGTTAGCGTGCCCGATAACGACTCCGGGCGCGCTCTTTGGTGGGATTCCCACCCGGCGATAAGGTGGCGCCGCCCCCACCGCGACGTCAAGTGGTCAATCATCTCGCGTCAGCCGCTTGCGCGCCGCCCTTACACTCGAGAATGCCGAGTCCGGCGTGCCCGCTTCGGGTCACAATATCTTGACTAATCCGCCTGCTTCCGCAGAAACGCCGGGATGTCGAGCATCTCCACACCCGACTGCCGCATCGCGTCAATCGTCGCATCGCGGTTGCGCTTCGAGCGCAGAACGGCGGGCATCTCGAGCGCGCCGTAATCCACCTCGAGCGGCTGGTTGTCGGTGCCGGTCTTGGTCGTCACGACGGTCAACGGCTTCGGCTGCTCACGTATTGCCGGCTTGCCCAGCCCAGTCGCCACAATAGTGACGCGCAGGCCATCATCCAGCGCCTCGTCGTACACGGTGCCCACGATCTTGTGCGCGCCATCGGCCGCGAAGGACCCGATGGTCTCCATCACGTCGTAGAGTTCCTGGAGCTGGAAGGACTCCTGACTCGCCGAGATGTTGACGAGCACGCCGTGCGCGTCGGCGATATTGATGTCCTCGAGCAGCGGGCACGCCACCGCCTGCTCCGCCGCCAGCCGCGCCCGATCGGGTCCGGCAGACTTGGCCGAGCCCATCATCGCCATTCCCATCTCCGCCATGACCGTGCGCACGTCGGCAAAGTCGACGTTGATCATGCCCGGACAACTGATGATTTCCGCGATTCCGGCAACGGCGCCGTGCAGAACCTCGTTTGCCGCCCTGAATGCCTCGTGCAGCGTCACCTTGTTTCCGAGCACCTGCATCAGCTTGTCGTTGGGTATCACGATCAGTGAGTCGACGTACTCCTCGAGCTGCTCGAGCCCCTCAAGCGCGATGCGCTTGCGCTTGCCCTCGAAGCCGAACGGCTTGGTGACCACCGCCACCGTGAGAATGCCGAGCTCCTTGGCGATCTCGGCGACGACCGGTGCGGCGCCGGTGCCGGTGCCGCCTCCCATTCCCGCGGTAACGAAAAGCATGTCGGCGCCCGCAATCGTCTCCGCGACGCGCTCGCGGTCTTCCAAGGCCGACTGCCGCCCGACTTCCGGGTTCGCACCGGCGCCTAGCCCTTTGGTGATATGGGTGCCGAGCTGCAATTGCACTTTCGCTTGCGTGCGCTTGAGCGCCTGCACGTCGGTATTGGCCGAAATGAACTCGACCCCCTTCACGCCCCGCACCATCATGTGGTCAACCGCGTTGCCGCCGCAGCCACCCACGCCGATTACCTTGATCACCGCTTCCTGCGCTTGAGAATCCACGATTTCAAACATTGAGGCTCCTTTCAACTGGTCAATGACTAAGAACGGCCAAACCGATACTTCACGGATACCGAATGCCCTCTTTTTTCTAGAAATTCCCCGCAAACCACGATTTCATCCTTTCCAGAGTCTGCTGGAACGAGTTGATGTTCATGCGCGCCACCTCCTTCTGCCGGTGCTGCTCGAGACCCGCCAGCAGCAGGCCAACGCCAGTCGAAAATCGCGGATGGCGCACGTATTCCGCCAACGTTCCGCCATAGGCCGGATGCCCGACGCGCACCGGCATGTGGAAGAGCTCCTCGCCGAGCTCAATCATCCCCTGCATTACGCCCGAACCCCCGGTGATCACCACACCCGCCGAAAGCAACTCCTCGTAGCCGCTACGGCGCAGCTCCGATTGCACTAGCGAGTAGAGTTCCTCGACGCGGGGCTCGATCACTTCCGAGAGCGTCTTGCGCGAGAGCTGGCGCGGCTCTCGGTCGCCAAGCCCCGGCACCTCGACCATGTCCTGGGGGTCGGCGAGCTGGGACAGCGCGCACCCGTAACGTTCCTTTATTTCTTCCGCATCCTTGGTCGGCGTGCGCAGGGCCATCGCGATGTCGTTGGTAATCTGGTCGCCCGCGATCGGTATCACCGCGGTATGGCGAATCGCTCCGTGCGTGAACACGATGAGATCGGTCGTCCCGCCGCCGATGTCCATGAGAGCCACGCCGAGATCCTTCTCGTCCTCGGAGATGACGGCCAGCGCGGAAGCGAGCGGCTGCAGGATGAGGTCGCGCACCTCCAGGCCACAGCGGCGCACGCACTTTACGATGTTCTGCGCGGCGGACACCGCGCCGGTCACGATGTGCACCTTGACCTCCAGCCGCACCCCGCTCATGCCAAGCGGCTCGCGCACATCCTCTTGCCCGTCGATGATGAATTCCTGGTTGAGCACGTGCAGGATCTGCTGGTCGTTCGGGATCTGCACTGCTCGCGCGGTATCGATGACGCGCTCGATGTCCGGCTGAGCAACCTCCTTGTCCTTCACCGGCACCATGCCCTGCGAGTTGAAGCTGCGGACATGGCTGCCGGCGATTCCGGTGTAGACCTCGCGAATCTTGCAGTCAGCCATGAGCTCGGCCTCCTCCAGCGCGCGCTGAATGGCGTTGACCGTTGTCTCGATGTTGACCACGACACCTTTCTTGAGCCCGCGCGACGGGTGCTGTCCCATGCCGATGATTTCGAACCCGCCCTCGGGCTTAAGCTCTGCGACGATCGCGACGATCTTGGACGTCCCGATGTCGAGCCCCACCATCAGTTTCTTGTTGTCTCTCGGCTTGCTCATGAGCGCTTCCCCGGCCCCCTATCCTGTCTTGCGTCCACGCTTGGGTTCCGGGTCGTTAGACCCCGCCTCGGGAATGCGCACCGCAAATCCGTTCGCATAGCGCAGGTCCACGTATTCGATGCGCTGCTCCAGCGGCGCCACGGCGCGGTCGTACGCCGCGATGAAACGGGCGAAGCGCGCTTCGATCTGCTCGCGGCCGAGCTCCAGCGTCAGCCCACTCTCGAGCTTGAGCTTCCAGGCTCGGCGCGGCGACACCTGCACCCGCACCGGCCGCTGCCTGATATCTGCGAGTCCGCGGCGAAAGTACTCGTATTGGATGGCCATTTCCTTGGCCGCGCCGGCGGGCCCGACGAACACGGGCAGCGGCCTGCTGTAGGCGGCTTCGAAGAGCTCGCCGTGGGTGTTCACCAGCGCGGCAGTGGCCCAGCGCGCAAGCGGCAGGTGCTCCTCGAACGTGACCTCCAGCCGGTCCGGCCAGCGCCGCCGCAGTTCGACATTTCGCACCCACGGCAGCCGCCCGAAGGCGGCTCGGATGGCGTCCAGATCGAGGGTAAAAAAATTTCCCCTGAGCTCGCGCCGCACGATGATCTCGACCTGATCGCGCGTGACGTGCGTGGGCGCAACTTCCACCCGGACTTCGCGCAGGGCAAATATCGGGAGCTGGATCGTGAACGCTACGGCCACAAAGAGCGCGAGCAGCACTGCAAGGCCGTAGAGCGCGCTGGCGGCCGCATTGAGGATATCCGGTCTATCCCACATCGCTTCGCCCGTTTCGGGTTCCGAGTTCCGGGTTCCGGGTTCGAGGTTGCGGCTTAACCCACATGCGCCGACTCCAATATCCGTACGCACAAATCTTCAAACGATATTCCTTTGGCGCGAGCCGCCATCGGCACCAGGCTGTGGTCGGTCATGCCCGGCACAGTGTTGACCTCGAGCAAGTAGGGATCGCCCGCGCGGTCCAGCATCAGGTCGACGCGTCCCCAGCCACCGCAGCCCAGCAATTCGAAAGCGGCGAAGGCCACTTGCCGCACGCGTTGCTCCTGGCTCTCCGGCAACCCGCAAGGGCAGGTATAGCGCGTGTCATCGGCAAAGTACTTGGCCTCGTAGTCGTAGAACGTCCGCGGCGTCTCAAGGCGTATCAATGGCAGTGGCTCGTCGCCAAGAATTCCTGCGGTAAGCTCGACGCCCTCAATGAAGGCTTCGGCGATCACTGCCTTGTCGTAACCGGCGGCGAGCTCGTACGCTGCGCCGAGCGCCTCGACCGAGGTGACCTTGGTCATCCCAATGGACGAGCCTTCGCTGGCCGGCTTTACCATCAGCGGCAGCCCCAGGCGGGTCGCCACCTGCGCGCGATCGCTCTGCGGTGTGAGCAGCTCATAGGCCGGTGTTGGCATTCCCCCTGCATGCCACAGAAGCTTGGTGCGCCACTTGTCCATCGCGAGCGCGCTCGCCATGACGCCGCTCCCCGTGTAGGGGATGCCGAGATACTCGAGCGCGCCCTGCACCGTTCCGTCTTCGCCGAAACGGCCGTGCAATGCGATAAAGGCGCGCTCGAATTTTCCCGCGGCGAGCTCTTCCAGCCGCTGGTCGCGCGGATCGAAGGCATGGGCGTCCACACCGCTCCTCTTCAGGGCGGCGAGCACCATCGCCCCGCTCTTGAGCGAGATCTCGCGTTCGGCGGATCGGCCGCCCATCAGCACCGCAACCTTCCCAAACTTGCTCACTCACCTCGCCCCGTTGCAAGTCATCCCTTGGGCGGCCGTGTGCGCCTCCAGGGTCAGATCCCCAAAGGGGCCCCTCTTCCGCCCTCCGGCGTCCCCGCCCATCAGGACCGCAACCTTCCCAAACTTGCTCACCACCGTTCACCCACAATGCGCACCTCCCGTACGAGGGTGATGCCGAATTTTTCACTCACGCTGCGCTCCGCCAGGTCGATCAGCGCCTCGATATCAGCAGCGCTTGCGCCGCCGGCGTTGACAATGAAATTCGCGTGCTTGGTCGAGATCTGCGCGCCGCCGATCTCGTGCCCCTTCAGTCCGCACGCTTCGATGAAGTGCGCGGCGTACTCGCTCCCCGAGGGGTTGCGAAACACCGAGCCCGCATTGGGCCGCTCGAGCGGCTGCGTCGCCAGCCGTTGCTGTAGCAGGCCCTTGATGATGCGGCGCGAAGACTGGCGATCGCCGCGCGGAAGGCGAAAGGTTGCCGCAACGAACCACTCTTCGGAAGAATGAAGGACTAAGCGCGCGTGGCGGTAGTCGATCTCGTAGTCCGCAGGCCAACGCTCGCGCAGGGTGCCGCTGCGGTCGATCGTCACTGCCCGGTCCACGATCTTCCAGGTCTCGCCACCGAAGGCGCCGGCGTTCATCGCAAGCGCGCCCCCCACCGTTCCCGGAATGCCCGCGAGAAACTCCGCGCCCTTGAAGCCGTGCATCGCCGCAAAGCGCGCGATTCTGGGGCTGGCGATTCCTGCTTCGGCGTAGATCTCGCCGTGCCCGCTTTCCACGCGCCCGACCCGGATCGCCCTCAGCGCCCAGTGCGTAAAGATTACCGTGCCGCGCAAGCCCCGGTCGCGCACCAGCAGGTTGCTGCCGAGGCCCACCATTTGCACCGGCTCGCTCGCCGGCAGGGCGCGGAGGAAGGCCGCAAGATCGGCAAGGTCGGCCGGAAAATAGGCCTGGTCCGCCGCGCCGCCGGCGCGCCAACTCGTGTGGCGCGCCATCGGTTCGCGCTGCCGGAGTTCCCCGCGCAAGCCCTCTGCGACCGGCTTCTCGGCGTCCACCATGTTCATGCTGCCCCCCCATTCGTACTGCGCACCCGGCTCGCGAGTTGTACGGCAACGCCGCCTATGGAACCCGCGCCCATCGTGAGCACCACGTCGCCGTCGCGCGCCGCCACCAGGATCGCGGCCGGCAGCTCGGCAACCTTTTCCACAAAAACCGGCTCGACCTTGCCCTGCACCCTCACGGCCCGCGCCAGCGCCCGCCCGTCGGCCGCCACGATCGGCGCTTCACCCGCCGGGTAAACCTCCGTCAGAATGAGCGCGTCCGTCGTGGAGAGGGCGGTGACGAAGTCCTCAAAGCAATCACGGGTGCGCGTGTAACGGTGGGGCTGGAACGCGAGCACAATTCTTCGCTTCGGGAAAGCGCCGCGTGCAGCGGCGAGCGTCGCCGCCATTTCGGCAGGGTGGTGGCCGTAATCGTCAATCAGCGTGAAGCTGCCACCGCCCGGCAGCCGTACTTTTCCAAACTGCTGGAAGCGCCGCCCCACACCCTTGAACTCGGCAAGCGCCCGGGCGATTTTCTTCTCGGGCACGCCCAGCTCCAGGCCCACGGCAATCGCCGCGAGCGCATTACGCACGTTGTGCGCGCCGGGAAGATTGAGCGTAATCGCCAGCTTGCCGTTGCGGGATGCCTGGCCACCCGGGTCGGAACGCTCAACCTGGAACCGCATCTGCCCACCGCTCGCGGTCACGTCCACGGCCCGAACATACGCATCGGGAGAGAGCCCGTAGGGAGTGACCGGCTTGCTGAGTTGCGGCAGGATGGTCCGGACGTTGGGGTCGTCGATGCAAAGCACGGCCACGCCGTAGAACGGGAGGCGCTGCAGGAAGTCCACGAACGCCTGCCGCAGCTTGTCTAGAGAGTGGTCATAGGTCTCCATATGGTCAGCATCGATGTTGGTGACCACCGCAACTACTGGCTGCAGGTAGAGGAATGACGCATCGGATTCGTCGGCTTCGGCCACGATGAATTCGCCGGCGCCGAGCTTGGCATTGCTTCCCGCCGCTTCGAGCCTGCCGCCGATCACGAAGGTGGGATCCAGTCCGCCTTCTGCGAGCACGCTCGCGACGAGACTGGTCGTGGTGGTCTTGCCATGGGTACCGGCCACGGCGATTCCCCGTTTCAGGCGCATCAATTCGGCGAGCATGAGCGCCCGCGGAACCACTGGGATCTTCGCGCCACGCGCGGCCACGACCTCGGGGTTGTCGTCCCGAACAGCGCTCGAGATCACAACAGCGTCGGCCCCCGCGACATGCTCTGCGGCGTGACCGCTGCGGATTTGGGCGCCGAGCCCTCGCAAGCGGCGCGTCACCGCGTTATCGGCAAGATCCGAGCCGCTCACCACGTAACCCAGGTTGAGCAGCACCTCGGCGATGCCGCACATCCCGGCGCCGCCTATTCCCACGAAGTGCACATGCTTGACCTTGTGTCTCATCGTGCCGCCAGCTCCGCACAGACTTTCGCGACGGCGCGCGTGGCATCGGTTTTACCTACGGCGCGCGCTTGCTGCGCCATGGCGAGCAGCCGCTCACGCGTCGTACCCACGAGCACCTCGGCAAGCCGCTGCGGCGTGAATTCCGCCTGGGCAATCAGCAGGGCAGCGCCGCGGTCGGCAAGAAACCGTGCGTTGATGGTCTGGTGGTCATCCACCGCATAGGGATAGGGCACCAGCACCGAAGCCACTCCCGCCGCCGCGATCTCGGCGATGGTGGTGGCGCCGGCCCGGCAAATGACGAGATCGGATTCGGCGTAGCGCGCCGCGATGTCATCGATGAAAGCCGTCACGTCAGCGTCGATACCGCGCTTCTCGTAGCCGCGGCGGACTGTCTCCTCATGTGTACCCCCGGCTTGGTGCAGGACCCGCGGGCGCGCATGCTCGGGCACGAGTGCCAGCGCAGCGGGTACTGCTGTATTGAGCACGCGCGCTCCCTGGCTGCCCCCCACGACCAGGAGTCTCAGCCGCCCGCCCCGTGCCCGGTAGCGGTTCTCCGGCGGCGCCATGGCTACAATCTCCGCCCGCACCGGATTTCCGGTGATGATTACTGCGGTCGCCTCGCCAAAGGCCTCGGGAAAGGTGGTGAGCACCCGATCGGCGAGCTTCGCCAGGACGCGGTTGGCCAGGCCGGCCACGGAATTCTGCTCGTGAATCGCCAACGGCCGATTGAAAAGCGCAGCCATCATTGCGCCGGGGAACGAGACGTAGCCTCCCATGCCAAGCACCACGTCCGGGCGGCGCGAAAAGATCGCGCGCACGGATTGCCAGAACGCGATGAGCAGCTGCACCGGCAGCAACGCTGCCTGCAGCACATTGCGGCCGCGCACGCCCGAGAACCGGACCCACGCCATCGCGTAGCCGCGTTGCGGGATCAGTGCTGCTTCCATCCCGGCCCGGCTGCCCATCCAGACGATGTTCCAGCCCTCGGCGCGCAGATACTCCGCGACCGCGAGGGCCGGGAAGATGTGCCCGCCGGTGCCACCCGCCATGATCATGATCGTCCGGCTCATACGGTATGGCCCCGCATGATCTGGCGGTTTTCCCAATCGACGCGTAGCAGCACAGCGATCGCGCAGCAGGTGGCCGTGATCGCGCTGCCGCCGAATGACAGCAACGGAAGCGTGAGCCCCTTGGTCGGCAGCATTCCGGTGTTGACACCGATGTTGATGATCGCCTGCACGCCGATCCAGAGCCCGATACCGTTGGCGACCAGTGCTGCGAAATGCCGCTCGAGCAGCGCCGCGCGCCGCCCGATCGCGAATGCGCGCATCACGATCCAAGCGAAAGCGAGCACGATGGCGATCACTCCCATAAAGCCCAGTTCCTCGGCAATCACGGCGAGCAGAAAATCGGTGTGTGCCTCTGGCAGGTAGAAGAGCTTTTCCACGCTCGCCCCGAGGCCGACGCCAAACCACTCGCCGCGCCCGAAGGCGATCAGCGCATGCGAGAGCTGATAGCCGGTGCCATAGGGGTCGGCCCAAGGGTCCATAAAACCGATCACTCGCTGCAGCCGGTAGGGCGAGCCGAGAATAAGCAGTACGAAGCCGGCCAGCAGCAACAACACCAGCCCTGCGAACAGCTTCCAGTTCATACCGCCAAGAAAGAGAATCCCCATCGCGACCACCGTGATCACGACGAACGCGCCGAAATCCGGCTCGCGGAGGAGCAAGCCGCCGACGATCAGCATCACCATCAGCATCGGCAGGAAAGCGCGGCGGAGACTATCCATGTGCGCGGCCTTGCGAACGGTGTAATCCGCTGCATAGAGCACCACGAAGAGCTTCATGAACTCGGAGGGCTGGAGATTCACGAGGTAAAGTGAGAGCCACCGTTTGCTGCCATTCACCTCGCGCCCGATGCCGGGCAGCAGCACAAGCGCGAGAAGCACCACTCCAACAAGGAAGAGCCAGGGTGCCGCCTGCTGCCACAGCCGCAGCGGGACCTGGAAGGCGACGAGCGCTGCCATAATGCCTGCAGCAACGAAAAACGCATGCCGCACGAGGTAATGGCTCGCCTGATGTCCGAACGCGCGGCTCGCCTCCGCGATCGCGATCGATGCGGAATAGACCATCACCAGACCCAACCCGAGCAACAGCACCGTCATCCACATGAGCGTCTGGTCGTACTCAGCGACCGGCAAGCGGGCATTGGCTTCCGAGTAAAGCATGTTCAGCCTTCCTCCCGCGCGAGCGCTTGCACCGCTGCCACGAAGGCTTCGCCCCGATGCCGATAATTTCGGAACATGTCGAAGCTTGCGCAGGCCGGCGAGAGCAGCACTGCATCGCCCGCCCGCGAGGCACGCTGCGCCACCGCCACCGCCTGCTCCATGTCGCGCGCATGCTCGAGCGGCACGCCGGTTCGCTTCAGGGCCCGCTCGATTCGGTCGGCGTCACGCCCGATCAGGACGACGGCCCGCGCATGGCGCTCTACTGCGGGCGCAAGCGGATTGAAATCCTGTCCCTTTCCGTCCCCGCCGGCGATCAGCACGACGGGCCGGCCCATGCCCGAGAGCGCCGCCACGGTCGCGCCCACGTTGGTGCCTTTCGAGTCGTCGTAGAAGGTCACGCCGGCGAACTTCGCCACGCGTTGCACGCGATTGGGTAGCCCCTCGAACTGGCGTAGCGCGTCCGCTGCCGCTTGATCGGGCAACCCGACCGCATGCGTCAGCGCGTGCGCGGCCAAGGCATTGGCGACGTTGTGCAGCCCGGCGAGCGGAAGTTCGGCGAGCGCCATCAGGCGATTCTGGCCATGGGCGAGCGAGCGCTCGCCGCGCTCCTCGGTCACACCCCATTCCGACTCCGCGCGCGGGGCGGAGAGCCCGAACGTGAAAATGGTGCGCCCGGCACGTGCCATGTTCGAGCTCCAGCGGTCATCCCGGTTGAGGATCTGGACACCGTTGCCCAAGAACACGCGCGACTTCGCGGCCGCGTAATCTTCCATCCCTTCGTAGCGGTCGAGGTGATCCTCCGTGAGGTTGAGCACTGTCGCGGCGTCCGGCGTCAGATGCACGGTGCTTTCCAGCTGGAAGCTCGACAGTTCGATCACGAACACGTCCGGCGCGACCGGGGCGCCTTCGACATCGGCCAGCGCATCGAGGACCGGCAGCCCGATGTTTCCGGCGACCATCGCGTTGCGGCCTGCCGCGCGGCAAATGGCCCCCGCCATGGCGGTGACCGTGCTCTTGCCATTAGAGCCGGTGATGGCCAGGACCCGTGCATTGCGAGCCGTGCTGTGCGGGAGTGCCTGCGCGAAGAGCTCGACGTCCCCGACGAGGGGCACGCCCCGCCCGGACGCCTGCGCGATCGGCGCCTCGCGACGGTCGATGCCAGGGCTGATCGCGATGCAATCGACGTCCCGGAACGTTTCGGCGCCGAAGACGCCCGTGACGAGCGGGACGTGCGGCAGCTCGCGCGCGAGCTGCGCTGCGTGCGGCGGCTCGGGACGGCTGTCCGCGACCCGCACCCGCGCGCCATGCCGCGCCAGCCAGCGCGTCATCGATAGCCCCGTATCACCGAGCCCGAGCACGACCACCTTTCGTCCACTCCAGTCCACAGAATCATTCAACGCAGCTTCAGGGTCGAAAGCCCAACCAGCACCAGCATCATCGTGATGATCCAGAAACGAACGACGACCTGGTTCTCCTTCCAGCCCTTCAATTCATAGTGGTGATGCAGCGGCGCCATGCGGAAAATGCGCTTGCCCGTCAGCTTGAACGACGCCACCTGGAGCATCACCGAGAGCGTCTCCACCACGAAGACGCCGCCCATGATGAACAGCACGATCTCCTGCCTCACAATGACCGCGATGGTTCCCAGCGCAGCGCCCAGCGCGAGGGCACCCACGTCGCCCATGAATACTTCCGCCGGATAGGCGTTGAACCAGAGAAACGCGAGACCCGCCCCCGCAATCGCGCCGCAGATGACAGCCAGCTCGCCCGCGCCCGGGATGAAAGGGAAACCCAGGTACTTGGAGAACACGGCGTGGCCGGCGACGTAGGCGAAAATGCCGAGCGCGCCTCCGATCATCACCGTGGGCATGATCGCGAGCCCGTCGAGTCCGTCGGTGAGGTTGACCGCGTTGCTCGTGCCCACGATCACGAAGTAGGTCATCACGATGAAGCCAACCGCGCCGAGCGGATAGGTGATCTCCTTGAAGAAGGGCACGATGAAGACCGTCTGCTCCGGCAGGTTGGTGTAGAAGGCGAGGAAGCCGGCGGCAATCAGCCCTACGATCGACTGCAACACGAATTTGGACCGTGCCGGCAACCCCTTGGGATTGCGCCGCACCACCTTACGGTAGTCATCCACCCAGCCGATGGCACCGAAACCGATCGTCACCCACAGCACGACCCATACCAGGCGATTTCCGAGGTCGGCCCACAACAGTACCGTCGCTGTGATCGCGACCAGCATCAGCGCGCCGCCCATCGTGGGCGTCCCGGCTTTGGCGAGATGTGTCTGCGGCCCGTCGTCGCGCACCGCCTGGCCGATCTTGTAGGCCGTGAGCTTGCGGATCATCGCCGGTCCGACGACGAAGGAGATGACGAGCGCGGTGAGACACGCCAGGACCGCGCGCAGCGTAATGTAATTGAACACGTTGAACGCGCGGACCTCTCGGGCAAGGAACTGGGCGAGCTCTAGAAGCATTCGCCGCCTCCAGGTGCAAGCAAGCGCAAAACGGCGCGGAGAGCACTACCATGAGTCGCGTGGTTCACGCTCGCGCCCCCTTCCCTTGTCCCGCGGTTGCCTCTCCGTCCAGGGCAAACGCCGTGACGATCCGCTCCATGCGCATGAAGCGTGAGCCTTTGACGAGAACGCTTACCCCGGGCGCGAGCCGGTTCTCGACCTCGGCGAGCAGATCCTCGAGGCGGTCAAAATGTCGGGCGCCCGAGCCGAAGGCACGCGCCGCGTGGGCCGAGAACTCACCCAGCGTGTAGAGGCGATCGACGCCGAGCGCGCGGGCGGTGCTTCCAATCTCGGCGTGCAGCACGGCCGCGTCCGCGCCGAGCTCGCCCATGTCTCCCAGCACCAGCAACTTCTCCCCGGGGGCCCGCCCGAGCACGGCGATCGCCGCGCGTGCCGACTCCGGGTTCGCGTTGTAGGTGTCGTCGATCAGCGTCGCTGCGTTCACGGCCGCCTTGTACTGCAGCCGCCCCTTCACACCGGCGAAACGGCCGAGCCCAGCTGCGATCGTGGCCGCAGGCACTTTCAGCGCGACCGCGGCGGCACTGGCGGCGAGCGCGTTGCGCACGTTGTGCAGGCCCGGCGCTTTGAGTATCGCGGCCGCTTCGCCCAGCGGAGTCCTGAGCACGATTTCGCTTTCGAGGAAACGCAGCTGGTACGCCGCCGTCACCGCCGCCTCGCTTTCCAGCCCGAATTCGATCCGGTTGCGCGCGGCCGCGAGCTCGCGCAGGATCGGCGCGTGGCGATCATCCGCGTTGATTACCGCAGTGCCCTCCGGTCCAAGGCCCTCGAATATTTCTCCCTTGGCGCGTGCGATCGCCTCGAGGGAGCCTAAGAACTCGATGTGCGCCGGTCCGACGTTGTTCACGAGCGCGACGTCCGGCGCGGTGAGCCGTGTCAGGTAGCGAATTTCGCCAGCGTGATTCATGCCCATCTCGACCACCGCATAACGGTGGCCCGGCCGCAGCTCGAGCAGCGTCAAGGGCATGCCGATGTCGTTGTTGAGGTTTCCGCGCGTGGCAAGAACGCAGGATTCCGGGTCCGCGACTCGGGAGTCGGCCATTACCGTCTCGCGCAGGATGGAGGCCAGCATCTCCTTCACCGTGGTCTTGCCGTTGCTGCCCGTGAGCGCGACGAGCGGTAGTGAGAATTTGCTCCTCCAGTACGCCGCGAGCTGCCCCAAGGCGAGCCGCGTGTCTCCGACAACCAGGAGTGGCAATGTGCCCGATGTACCCTGAGTCCTCGATCCTGAATCCTGGACGAGCGCACCCGCTGCCTGCTGCTGCGCGGCATGCAACAGGAAATCATGACCGTCGAAACGCTCGCCCTTGAGCGCCACGAACAGCGCGCGCGGCGTGAGTGCGCGCGTGTCGGTGCTCACGGCTTCGAAGGCGCGGTCCTCCCCGCGCAGCTGCGCCGAGATTGCCCGTGCCGCTTCCGACAGATGCATCATCGTCATCGCTTCGCTAGGAATTTGTCGGGCTCTGCCCCGACAAATTCCTTAAGCAGGCTGTCGCCAGACCCAGGCCGACAGGCTGCTAGCGCCTCCCGCGCCACCGCTACATCGGAGAACGGGTGCTTCACACCCCGGAACTCCTGAAAGTTCTCGTGGCCCTTGCCCGCAACGAGCACGATATCGCCACGTTGCGCGCTGGCGATCGCGGCCCAGATGGCATCGCGGCGGTCGACGTTGACACGGAACTCGCGATTGCCGCGGCGCGCCCCCTCGAGGATGTCCACGATGATCGCGTGCGGATCCTCGCTGCGCGGGTTGTCGGAAGTGACGACCACGCTGTCGGCGAGACGCACGGCGATCCGGCCCATCTGCGGCCGCTTGCCGCGGTCGCGGTCGCCGCCGCAGCCGAATACGCAGATCAAGCGTGACTCGTTGCGCGTGACTCGTGACTGGTGTTGCAGCTCCCGCAGGGCAAGCAACACCTTTTCCAGGGCATCGGGCGTGTGCGCGTAGTCGACGACCACCAGCGGTTTCACGCCGCCGCCGACGCGCTGCATGCGTCCCGGCAACGGCTTCAGGCGCGCCAGCGCCGCAACAGCGCGCCGCAACGTGACGCCGCTCGCGAGGAGTACCGCTAGGGTGCCCAGCAGATTGGAAGCGTTGAAACGGCCTAGCACTGGGCTCACGACCTGCGCCGATCCCCATGGCGTGTTCACGCTGAAGCTGAGTCCGCTCGTGTCCGTGCGCACGTCGCCACCGGCAACCCGGATCGCGCGCGTGGCGCGCGCGCCACCGAACCCGTAACCGATCACCTTGAGCCCCGGCCGCCGGATCCGTCCCGCGAGATTCACACCGAAATCGTCGTCGAGGTTGACGACCGCGTGCTGCAGCGAATCCCAGGCGAAGAGCTTTGCCTTCGCCTCGCCGTAGCGGCGCATCGTGCGGTGGTACTCCAGGTGATCGCGCGAGAGGTTCGTGAACAGCGCGACGTCGAACTCGACACCGGCGACCCGGTCCTGATCGAGCCCGATCGAGGATGCTTCCATGCTGACGGCTTGCGCGCCGCGGCGCGCGAACTCGGCAAGCTGCGAATGCAGCCAGACGGCGTCCGGCGTGGTGTTCGCCATAGGCCGCAGCGGCGGACGCAGGCCGTAGCCGAGCGTGCCGAGCACGGCACAGCGCCGCCCCGCGGCGCTCAGCGCCTGCGCGACCCACTGGCTGCACGTGGTCTTCCCGTTGGTTCCTGTCACGCCTACGACCCACAGCCGGCGACTTGGCTGCGAGTAGACGCGGCTTGCAATCTCTCCCACGTGCCGGCACAGATTCGGCACCGCCAGGTTCGACACCGCACTGCGCGCGTCCCATTTGAATCCCTTGCGCTCCCATAACACCGAAACCGCGCCATGCGCGATCGCATCGGTGATGTAGGCACGGCCATCGCGCGTGGATCCCGGGTACGCCACGAAGGTGTCGCCGGACCCCACCGCACGACTGTCGCAGGCAAGCCGGGTAATGCCCAGCGCGTCGACCGCTTTCCAGTCAACGGCTCCGGCCGGTGCGTGTCGACGTCTCAATGCTCGATCCCCGGTATGGGCTCCTTGTCCCCTTTATTCACACTTCTTCCTTGATGACGGGCCCGTCCGCCGGCGGCAGGGCCACGTTGTCCACGGGCGCGTCGTATTCCACCGCGAGCAGTCGCAGCCCGCCGGCCACGACCCGCGCGAAGACGGGCGCTGCCACGACGCCGCCGAAATGCTGGCCCGCGGTGGGCTCGTCCAGCATCACCGCGACGATGAGACGGGGCCGCGATGCAGGTGCAAACCCGACGAAACTGGATATATACCGGTCCGCGGCGTAGCTTCCACCCGCGAGCTTGTGGCTGGTCCCTGTCTTGCCAGCGACGCGATAGCCGGCGATTTGCGCGCGGATTGCGGTGCCGCCCGGTTGCACGACCATTTCGAGCATCCGGCGTACCTGACGCGCGGTCTTGGGCGATATCACGCGCCGCGACTCTGGCGGCAGTTGCCGCTTGACCAGCGCCAGTGGCCTGAGTTCGCCCTCGGTGGCAAAGATCAGATAGGCGCGCGCCAGTTGCAGCAACGATACGGAAATGCCGTGGCCGTAGGAGATGGTTGCCTGCTCGATCGGGCGCCAGGTCCTGGGCGCGCGCAGCTTGCCCGATCCCTCGCCCGGGAAGCCCGAGCGCGGCGCAGTGCCGAAACCGACCTCGTTGAACAGGGCCCATAGCCGCTCCGGTTCCATACCGAGCGCCATCTTGGCGGTGCCGATGTTGGAGGATTTTTGGATCACCTGCGCCACCGTCAACGCGCCCTGCGGGTGCGCGTCGCGGATCACCCTGTTTCCGATCGCGAGCTGTCCCGGCGCGGTCTGGATCACGCTTTCCGGTTTCACAGCGCCGGCCTCGAGCGCCGCGGCCACCGTGAACGGCTTCAGGGTCGAACCCGGTTCGAACAGATCGGTCACGGCCCGGTTGCGCGTGCGCCGCGGGTCGAGCTTGCCCCGATTGTTGGGATTGAATGAGGGCACGTTGGCCATCGCCAGCACCTCCCCCGTTTCGACATCGAGCACCACGATGCCAGCGGCCTTGGCGCGGTGCTCCACCACTGCTGATTTCAGTTCCCGATAGGCGAGGTACTGAATGCGGGCATCGATTGACAGTCTGAGCGTGCTCCCGTCCCGGGGCGTGCGAATGATCTCGACGTCTTCCACGATCTGACCGAGACGGTCCTTGATCACTCGCCGGCTGCCGGGCTGCCCCGCGAGCACCTTATTGAATGCAAGCTCGAGCGCTTCCTGTCCCCGGTCGTCGACATCCGTGAAGCCGATGAGATGCGCGGTCACTTCGCCCGCCGGGTAATAGCGGCGGTACTCACGCTGCAGAAAAACGCCGGGCACGCCCTGCGCGACCACCCGCGCGGCATCCTCCGGCGCGAGCTGGCGCTTGAGGTAGACGAACTCGCGCCGCGTGTCCGCTAGCCGACGCTTCAACTCGGAACGCTTGAGTCCGAGCAGGCGTGCCAGGCGAGCGAGCTGCCTCGGCGTGGCGTCGACGTCCGCCGGGCTCGCCGCTACCGACTCCACCGGCGTCGAGACAGCCAGCGGCTCATCGTTGCGGTCGACGATCCGTCCTCGCGTGGCGCTGATATCGACGACACGCGTGTAACGAGACTCGCCTTTTTGCTGCAAAAAGTCGTTGTGCAGGCCCTGCAGGTAGAGCGTGCGCCCGGCAAGCGCGGCAAAGCACGCAACCAGCAGCGCCTGCAGCAGCCGCGAGCGCCACGCCGGGAGCCGCAGCGACGGCGCCCGGCGGCGAGCGGCCGAGCTCATCGCTTCGCCTCCGCGGCCACTGGTGCGACGACGCGAACGCGCGCGGCGGGCGGCACCTGCATGCCAAGCGCCCGGGTTGCGATCTTCTCGATGCGCGCGTGCAGGGCCCAGGTGCCCTGCTCGAGTTGCAGCTGCCCCCATTCGACCTCGAGCTGCCGGGCGACGTCTTGCCGCTTCTGCAGTTCCACGTAGAGCTTGCGCGAGCGGTGCTGCGAGGTCACCAGCGCGAGTGCGCAGACGATGAGAACTGCAAACAAAGTCAAGTTGAGCCTGACCACGCTAGTGCTCCGGCTCCGGTAATCCCGGTAGTTTCGGTAGTCTCGGTAATCTCTCCGCGACGCGCATGATCGCGCTGCGCGCGCGGGGATTCGCCGCGACCTCTGCGGCGGCGGGCCTCACTGCGCGGCCTATCAATCGCAGGTGCGGCTGCGGCAGATCGCGTGCCCGCACCGGCAAGCGCGCGGGCAGGCGGTCGGTGCGGCTCGCCTCGCGCAGGAAGCGTTTGACGATGCGGTCCTCGAGCGAATGAAAACCGATCACCACGAGACGCCCTGTCGGGGCGAGCAGCTCCACGCATTGGGGCAGCGCTAGCGACAACTCTTCAAGCTCCTGATTGACGTAAATCCGTAAAGCTTGAAACGTGCGCGTCGCCGGATCCTGGTTTGGCTCGCGCGTGGGAACGGCTTTTGCCACGAGCGCGGCAAGTTCTCGTGTGGTGCCAATAGGTCCCCGCGTTCGAGCCGCAACAATCGCTGCTGCAATCTGTTTAGCAAACCGTTCTTCGCCATACGTTCTTATGACCTCCCGGATTTCCTGCTCGGATGCCTGCGCCAGCCAGTCCGCCGCCGTGAGGCCGCTGCCCGGATCCATGCGCATATCGAGCGGTGCATCGAATCGAAAGCTGAAACCGCGGCCCGCGTCGTCGAGCTGCGGCGAGGAGACGCCGAGATCGAGCACGATCCCGTCCGCCTGATCGATGCCCGCCCGAGCAGCGAGTTCGGCAAGCCGGCTGAACCGGCCGTGCACCATGTGAAAGCGCCCGTCTCCAATCTCTCCTCCAGCGGACACCGCCTGTGGGTCGCGATCGAGCGCGACGAGCCTGCCATTCGTTCCCAGCCGCGCCAGGATCAAACGGCTGTGTCCGCCGCGCCCGAACGTGCAGTCGACATAAATTCCGTCGCTGCGCACATTCAATCCATCTACTGCTTGCTCCAACAGGACCGTGGTATGTGAGCGCACGCTCACAAGGAGAAGCCCTCCAGCTCAGGCGGCAATCCGCCTGCGCCGACACCGCCGGTCCGTTCCATCAATTGCTCCCAGTTGTCCCCGTTCCACAGCTCGAACTTGTTGCCCTGCCCGACGAGAACCACGTTCTTTTCGAGATGCGCGTAGCTGCGCAGCGCTGGCGACACGAGGATGCGCCCGGTTGCGTCCATCTGGACGTCCTCGGCGTAGCCCACGAGTCGCCGCTGCAGTTCCCGTATCTGTGTGTTGAAGCTCGAGAGCGCCATGAGCTTCTGCTCGATGGGCTCCCAATCCGGTAGGGGATAAATCAGGACGCAGCGATCGGAGTCGGCGGTGAGCACGAGATGCCCGCTGCAGCGCGTTTGCAGCGCATCGCGATGTCGCGCAGGCACCGCCAATCGGCCCTTGCTGTCCAGGTTGAGCTGCGCGACGCCGCGAAACACGGTTCCCCCTTATTCCGCAGAAAACGATGCCTCCCGCGCCATCGCGAAAAAGACACCGTGTCCCACATTTCTCCACTTCTTCCCACTATATTGAAAAGGTACAGGGGGGTCAAGGGACACGAGACCGGTTTCTTTATTTAGGACAAAGACTTATAGGGAATAATTGAGGTGTAGTTTGAGTTTAAAAACTTGTCTTAATTAAGACTTATAAACATATGGTTAAACTAGAGCTCTAAGAGATAACTTTAAGAATCGCCCGTGCCCGTACGGCGCGTTTCGTGAAATAAGTCCTGTTGCGGCGGACCAACAACGAAATTCAAAACCGGAGGAAGTAAAGATGGAAGCCGGCCGATAAGCCGGGTTCTGTAAGGGCCTCGCGGCCCCTGACAGCCATTCCTCTAGGCCCCGGATTGCTCCGGGGCTCAAGCCACCTACCCGCAAGCTCGGCGGGTCACGTCATCGCTTGCCTATTTGGTGTTGCTCCGGGTGGAGGTTGCCTAGCCATCCGCTTTACAGCGGACGCGGTGCGCTCTTACCGCACCGTTTCACCCTTACCTGATCCCGCGCCTGAAATAGAGCGCGTCTCCGCACCCTACCCATTTTTTCGAGACTTTGCCGCCTCGCGGCGGCGAAGTCCGGGACGCAGGCCATCGGCGGTCTCGTCTCTGTGGCCCCGTTCCTCGCCTCACGGCGGGCGGTGATTAGCCGCCACCCTACCCTATGGAGCCCGGACTTTCCTCTCCGCGCGGTACGAACCATCGTTGAGGCTCGCTTCTTCCGCGCGCAGCGGCTGTCTGGCCGGCTTCCAATGCGAATCTTACTCCTTTGACGCCCCGGCACCGCGAAGGTTGCAGGAACGTTTCACCTCGTGCCGTCGGGGCGCAAGGCGCGCACCGCTGCGAGCACGCCCAGTAGATTGTGGTCGCGCACGCCGAGCTCGGCGAGATGGTCGATGGTGCGCGTAAGATAGTCGATGTTAGGTCCTCGGTCGCCGCGGCACGTCGCCACGAGTTGTGCGGTTTTCTCGACCGAAAGCCGCCCAGCGTACCCAGGATGCTCCACACTGGCGATGAAAGTCAGCACGCGGATCTCCCGGTCAGCAAGCCGCGCGCGCAACAGGCGCGGCTTGTATACCCGGCGTCGCATTTCACGCGCCCACAGGCCGGCGAGCGCGGTCTTGGCGTCAACGGCCGCGACCTGATAGGCGAGGCCGCGGCACGCGCCCCCGCGATCAAGGCCCAGCACCAGGCCCGGCTGCTTCGCCGTGCCGCGCCATTGTGTCGAATAGATGCACAGCGCCCGGTGATAGCCGTATACCAGCGCGGGCGCCCACTTCACATACGGGAAACCTGGGTCCCACATGAGTGATCCGTAGCCGAAAACCCACAGCTCGCCGGGTGGCAGTGCGAACTCTGACGGATGGGGAGTCGGGACAGCATCCCGGGCAGCGGCGCGCATTATGTGTTCAATACCCCGCGGCGCACCGACTCATGCGAGCCGCCACGCGACAGTAGAGCCGGCGCGGAACGGCACTAGCGCATCCGCACCAAAGGCGATCTCCTCCGCCACGGGCCACGGCTCATCGGCCAGCGTAATCGTGTCGTCATTGACCGCCAACCCATAGAACGCCGCGCCATGGCGGCTTGCGAAGCCCTCCAGCTTCTCGAGCGCGCCCGCTGCCGAAAAAGCCTCACAATAGAGTTCGATGCCCGCGTGTGCCGTGTAGATACCGGCACAACCGCAATCGATCTCCTTCGTCGCGCGCGCGTGCGGCGCGCTGTCGGTGCCGAGAAAGAACTTGGGATTTCCGCTGGTGGCGGCCCGCACCAGCGCCTCTCGATGCGCTTCGCGTTTCAGCAGCGGCAGACAATAGTAATGTGGCCGGATCCCGCCGGCGAACAGCGCATTGCGGCTGAGCAGGAGGTGATGCGCCGTAATGGTCGCCGCGACGCGCGCTGGCGCCTGCGTTACGAAATCTGCCGCCTCGCGCGTCGTGATGTGCTCCATGACCACGCGCAGCCCAGAAAAACGCTTCACCAGCGGTGCCAGCACGCGCTCGATAAACACGCGCTCGCGGTCGAACACGTCGACGCCGGGGTCCGTGACCTCGCCGTGCACCAGCAGCGGCATGCCGTGCTTCTCCATCGCCTCGAACACGCGATGACACTTCGCCAGATCGGTCACACCCGAGTCCGAGTTGGTCGTCGCGCCCGCCGGGTAGTATTTGACCGCATGCACAAAGGCGCTGGCCCGCGCCTCCGCGATCTCCCCGGGCGGCGTATTGTCAGTAAGATAAAGCGTCATCAACGGCTCGAGCCTGGCGCCGGCCGGCAGAGCCGCGAGGATTCGCTCGCGGTACGCGAGTGCCATCCTGGTCGTCGTCACTGGCGGCCTCAAGTTTGGCATTACGATGGCGCGCGCAAAGCGCCGCGCGGTATCCGGCAACACCGCGCGCAGATGTTCGCCATCGCGCAGGTGCAGGTGCCAGTCGTCGGGGCGGATGATGGTGATGCGCGTCATGGCTGCGTCAATGGTAAATCGTAAATCGTAAATCGCGAAATGCGCATCGACGCGGCAAATCGCCTATTACGATTCACGATTTACCATTCACGATTCACGTTTCTTGAGCGCAAGCGCAAGCTGGTAGAGCTCGTTCTTGCGGCCGCCCGTGAGCTTGGCCGCGAGATCCACGGCCTGCTTGAGCGGCAGTTCGGCGAGCAGCACCTCGAGCGTCCGGCGCCCCTGGTCGGGATCCTCAGCCGGCGCCTCCGCTCCTTCCACGATCAGGACGAATTCCCCGCGGCTGCGATTCGTGTCCGCCTCGATCCAGTGCTCGGCCTGCGCTAGCGCACAGACGTGGATCGATTCAAAGACTTTGGTGAGCTCGCGCACAATGACCACGCGCCGTACTGCGCCCAGCACGGTGTTCATGTCCTGCAGGCACTCGGCGATCCGATGCGGCGCCTCGTAGAAAACGAGCGTGTAGGGCAGCGCCGCGAGCGCGGCAAGCGCGCGCCGGCGCGCGCTGCTTTTCGCCGGGGGAAATCCAAAGAACAGGAAATGCGGCGTGTCGAAGCCGGCCGCAGCGAGCGCGGCGATCGCTGCGTTGGCGCCTGGCACCGGCGTGACCGTGTATCCGGCCTCGCGCACCGCGGACACCAGCACCGCGCCGGGATCGGATATTGCCGGCGTTCCGGCATCGCACACGAGAGCAAGCGATCGTCCAGCGCCGAGCAACGCAAGCACCTGCTTCACGGAGCGCCGCTCGTTGTGCTCGTGTACCGCAATGAGCCGCTTGGCGATGCCGTAATGATCGAGCAGACGCCGCGTGATCCGAGTATCCTCCGCGGCGATCGCGTCGACGCCCGTCAATACGTCGAGCGCACGCAGGCTGATGTCGCGCAGATTTCCAATCGGGGTAGCCACTACATATAATGTTGCTTCCCGTTTCCGATTGGTTGCCTCATGCGTTGCGGCGTGCTCCATCGCTGGCTCGTAGTGCCGTTAATTGCGGCGATACTATACGGGGGCGCACTCGCGATAGCCAGTGAGGTGATCACGGCACCAGCGCCGCCGCCTCCGCCGCTCGGCCCGCCCATTCCCCTGCCGCCGTCGGGCACCGGTCCGCTCATGTTGCCGCCGGTATCGCCTGTCGTGCCCGCGACGCCGGCGACGACTCCGCAGCCCCCGGTGCCAACTGTTGGGCCCGCACCGCCGGGCGCTCCGGCGACGCCTCCGCAGCCGCCTCTTGCGCCTGCCGGTCCCGACCCGCTTGGCGTGCCGCATATCGCGCTGGTCCTGCCGCTCAATTCCACCACATTCGGTCGGCCGGCCGAAGCAGTCAAGAACGGCTTCCTGGTCGCGGCGAAAGTCCAGGGGAGCGAGACGCTGCCGCTACGTGTCTATGCGGTCGGCGATGACCCAGGCCAAATCGTGGCCAGTTACGGCACGGCGGTCGCAGGCGGGGCGCGTCTTGTTGTCGGCCCGCTCACGCGGGACGGCGTGACGGCGATCGCTAGCAATCCCGTTCCCGTGCCGACGCTGGCGCTGAACGTGCCGAACGCCGGCACGCCGATCCCGGTGAATCTCTATATGCTGAGCCTGCGCGCCGAAGCCGAAGCGCAACAGGTGGCGCAGCTCGCATTCCGGGACGGCTGGCGCAAGGCCATTGCCGTGAGTGCAGACAGCGCGCTGATGCAGCGAATCCATCACGCGTTCGTCGACGAATTCACGCGGCTGGGCGGCGCGCTCGTCGCGGAATACGCCTTCACCAGCGACCCGGGGGACCTGGCCCGGATCAAGGAAGCAGCCGGTCTGGGTGTCGCAGACATGGCATTTCTTGCGCTCGATTTCCCGCAGGCGCGTCTGGCACGTCCGTACCTCGATCCACTGGCCCTTTTCGCGACATCGCAGGTCAACCCGGGAGCCATGGGCCCGCTTGCGGGATTCGACCTGGCCGGCATCCGCTTCCTGGACATGCCCTGGCTCCTGGAACCCGAGCACGCCGCAGTCATGATCTATCCGCGGGCCCTTTATCGGAAGGCAGCGGATCACGAACGTCTCTACGCGCTCGGCATCGATGCCTTCCGCGTCGCGGCCAGCCTGCTGGCGGGCAATGCCACCACGGCACTCGATGGCGTCACCGGCCGGATTACGCTGGGACCTGACCAGCAGTTCGTGCGCAGCCTCACCGCCGCGCAATTCAATCAGGGCAAGCTGACCATCACGGGGCCGGAAGCGCGGGGCCTGCCCCCGTGAGCGGCCGCGGCGATGCCGCCGAGGCCCTGGCGGCGACCTTCCTCCAAGGCCGCGGACTCAAGATCCTGTCCCGCAACTACCGCTGCCGTTTCGGGGAAATCGACCTCGTGGCCGAGAGCGGGGCGACGCTTGTGTTCGTCGAGGTACGGGCACGCCGATCAGAGGATTATGGCGGCCCCGCCGAGAGCATCACGGTGGCCAAGCGCCGCCGGCTTGTCGCGGCAGCCCGACACTACCTGGCAGCGGCCGGCGAGCGGGCCGCGCGGTTCGACGTCGTGCTGATCCGCGGCGAGCCACCGCGGATCGAGTGGATCACGGACGCGTTTGGTGAAGCCAACGCGCGCCGGTAGAATAGCGCCAGTTCCTGACCCGTCTGCTCAAGTGGATCTCATCACCCGCATCAGCGAGAACTTTTCCGAAAGCGCGCATCTCAAACTGCAGTCAATGGACGCGCTCGCCGGCCCGATCGCCGCCGCGGCCGAGCGTATGGTGCAATGTCTGAAACAGGACGGAAAAATACTTTCGTGCGGCAACGGCGGCTCGGCTGCCGACGCGCAGCATTTCTCCTCGGAGCTGCTCAATCGCTTCGAGAAGGAGCGGCCGGGACTCGCCGCAATGGCGCTCACCACGGACAGCTCCACCCTCACGTCGATCGCGAACGATTACGACTACGACCAGGTGTTCTCGAAGCAAGTCCGCGCGCTCGGCCACGCCGGCGACATCCTGCTTGCAATCTCGACCAGCGGCAACTCGCGCAATGTGCTCGCCGCGGTCGAGGCCGCACACGAGTCCCAGATGGGCGTCGTGGCGTTATCGGGGCGCAGTGGCGGCAAGCTGGGCGAAGTTCTGCTGCCAGACGACATCCAAATCTGCGTGCCGGCGCAAAGCACAACGCGGATTCAGGAAGTGCATTTGCTGACGTTGCACTGCCTGTGCGACGCAATCGACTGTCTATTACTGGGAGTTGAATGATGCGACAACTCATGTTTGTGCTACTCGTAATCTTGCCCTTGCTGCATGGCTGCACAGCCCTCGTGATAGGCGGTGCTGTTGCAACCGGCGTGATCGTCGCGGAAGACCGCCGCACGGTGGGCACGATCACCGAGGACGAGGGCATCGAGATCAAGACCTCGAGCCGGATCAGCGACCGGTTCAAGGATGGCGTCCATATGAACATCGCGAGCTACAACCGAATGGTGCTCCTCGCCGGCGAAGTCCCCGATGCGGCCACGAAGGCGGAAATCGAGCGCATCACGCGCGCCGTCGAGAACGTTCGCGGCGTCTATAACGAGGTTACCATTGCGGGTGTGAGCTCGTACTCCGTACGCACGAATGATTCGGTCATCACCTCCAAGGTGAAGGCGCGCTTCATTGACGCCGGGACATTCAATGCCATACACGTCAAGGTGGTGACGGAGAACAGCATCGTCTACCTCATGGGGCTAGTGAAAAAATCAGAGGCGCAGGACGCAACTGAAATCGCGCGCACCACGAGCGGCGTGCAGAAGGTCGTACGGGTGTTCGAATACATCGACTGAGGCCGTGGCTCGTGACGAGTGACGAGTGATCGGTGGCTGCGCCCGCCTTCGAGCAAAAGATCTGCCCGCCGACCGAGCTTTTCGCACGCGTTGGCGGTCTCGCGCGGCCGCTGGTGTTCACCAACGGTGTGTTCGACATTCTCCACCGGGGCCACGTCACCTACCTCGCCCGCGCGTGCGCGCTCGGCGCAAGCCTGCTCGTCGCTCTGAACACTGATGCGTCGGCGCGGCGCCTCGGCAAAGGCCCCGACCGCCCGGTGAACCGTCTCGACGACCGTTGCGCCGTGATCGCCGCGCTTCAGGCCGTCGACCTCGTCACCTGGTTCGACGAGGACACGCCCCTCGCCCTGATCCTCGCGGGACGGCCCGACGTGCTGGCGAAAGGCGGCGACTGGGCGCCCGACATGATCGTTGGCGCGGCGGAAGTGAAGAGCTGGGGTGGAAGCGTGCACTCGATTCCCTTCGAGCATCAGCGCAGTACGACTGCGCTGATTAACCGCATGCGGGGCAAGACTTAGAACCTCTCACCGCAGAGGCGCAGAGGAAACACAATGCAGAACCACAAAGCGATGACTACCGCTTTGTGTCGTCGGTTAAGGCTTCGAACTGTTCGAGCGCGGCGCGTAAGCCTTCGGCGATCTCTCCGGCGATCACGTTCGCCTTCTTAACGCGAATGGTTGGAAGTACTCTCTTCTGACCGACGACATCACGGTCTCGTTTCCGGTTCCAGTATCGCGCTCGAGCAGCGTACGTCCCGACGACCAATGACTGGCGGTTGATTCCTGCAAATCCTGTCTATCTGTTCTTGATCTTATCGGCGTCTATCGGCGCTCATCGGCGGCTGAATCCGGATTTCTATCGTTCGGCCTCCGCCGACGGCGGACATGGCGTCGCCTTCATTCCGGTTCCCGGGTAATTGCTCTGGATTTCGGCGAGCTTCGCTACGAGGGCGTCGCTCGGCTCGCGCACGTAAAACACCACCTGCTTTAGCATCTTGTCGCGACGCGACATGACCGCGGAGCGCACGCCGCGCTGGCGCAAAGAAGCGAGGAACACGTTCGCCGCCTCATCGCTACGGAAGATGCCAAGGGAGATGGCGTTGCGCCACTCGCCGGTCTCCTGCACCACGAAAAACTCATGAACGCCAAGCGCCTTGAGCTCCCCGATCCTGCGATCGACCTCGGCCTTGTTCTCCAAAGGCGGCATGTGAACCCAGTAGCCGTGGGTATCGGTGACCACACGCGCGATCCGCGCGGGTTCAATCCCGAGCTCGCCCAGGGCGTTCTCGGCCCGGGCCACATCAGGCCCGCCGAGGTTGCGCCATTCCAGACATACGCTTGGTGCGTTGGACGCCAGCACCGGCGGAATACTCTGGCCCACCCGCTTCGCCGCCTCGGCAGCCGGTCCGCCCCCCGCTCTGAGCAGACGGATTCGCTCCGGGCTGATCTGCAACGCCGCGATCCGGCTCTCGACGCTGGCCCCTTCGCCTGCCACATGGACGTACGCGAAGAACAACAGGTTCGCCAGGATCAGCAGCAGGAACAGGGCTCTCATTTCAACCCGTGAGTAGTGAGTGGACAAGAACAATTTGACACCGTCCGCTTCCGACGCACGGATTGGGGCAATGAGTTCGACTGAAGCCTCGCGGGGTTCATCGACCCCCATTCACCACTCACACTATTCACGCTTTTGCATCGAGGGCGATGCGGAGCAACCCCTCCAAAACCAGATTATCCACGACCTCGACGCTCCCGTTAAGCGCGTGCTCGACGCCCGGCGCAGCGCCGCCCGAGAGCACGACGCGTGGTTCGGCTTCGCCCGCTTCGCGCATGAAGCGCTGCATGCGTTCGATGGTGCCAGCCAGCGCGTTGATTGCACCGCTCATGATCGCATCAGCCGTCGTGGCCGGAAAGAACGTGTAGTGGCCGTCGTGCAATGTAAGACCGGCGGTCGATCGCGCCAGCGCGTCGCGCATGAGATCGACCCCTGCGACGATCACGCCGCCGAGAAACACACCGTCGCGGCTCAAGGCATCCGCCGTCATCGTGGTGCCCGCGTTGACGACGACGCTTGGCCCGCCCCATAAATGCCACGCGCCGATCAGGGCGGCCCATCGGTCGGGCCCGAGTTGTGCCGGGTCGTCGTAGCTGCTCCGAACGCCGCATTGCTGCGCCCGGCTCGCAATCACTTCGAGCCTGGCGTCCAGCCTCTGCGCCGCAATCCGAAGCGCTTTGCCCACTGCGTCGCCGGCAACGTTGGATGCAATGAGCGCACCGGGCGGCGGGAGCTTGCTCCAGCTTTCGCCGAGCTGGCCCGCCTCCGCCGTGATCACCCACGACTGGGCGACCCAGCCAGACCCGTCATGCAGGCCCCACTTGATGCGGCTGTTGCCAGCGTCGACTGCGAGGACTTTCATTCGAAAACCTGAAATCTAGCCACAGAGAACACAGAGTTCACAGAGAAAGGCGAGGATATGAAGCAAATCGGTCTTCGCATTTCAAATCTCTGTGTTCTCTGTGATCTCTGTGGCCATCGCTTTTTTTCCGTTGATCTTACCGGCGTTCATCAGCGGCTTGAATTGCCTTTGATTTTCCATCGGACGCGGATCGCAGGCTGATCTCGCCGCTGTGGTAGCGCTGGATACCCGCCCGCGTTTCGAGCAAGAGCGAGCCGTCTTCCCCGGCCCCGCGCGCGTAACCGGACGCCGTAACGCCGCCCGGCAGCGATAACGTCACGCGCCGATCTTGGTGCGCGTGGCGCCGCTGCCATTCAGTGCGCAGGGGCACGAACCCGTTCTCCCCGAACGCATCGAGCGTGCGATGCAGCTCCGTCAGCAAGCGCGCGAGCGCGACGTTGCGATCCGGCACCGCGCCGCACGCAGCCGCGAGGTCCGTTGCCGGCTGCCCGATCCTGCCGTGGTCCGCCGCCGAGAGACGCACGTTGATGCCGATGCCGATCACGGCCACCGTGGGCCCAAGAGCGTCGCCCTGAAGCTCGATCAGAATTCCGGCGAGCTTGCGCCCGCCCCAGAGCACGTCGTTCGGCCATTTCAGCTCGATCCCGCTGGCACCCAGCGCCTCCACCCCGCGCGCCACCGCAACGCCGGTCGCAAGGCTCAGGCCCGCGAGCGCGCCGGCGCCGCGCCCAAAACGCCATAGCAGCGAGAACACGAGGCCGCCGCCGATGGCGGAGTGCCAGGCCCGCCCGAGGCGGCCGCGCCCGCCGCTTTGCCATTCAGCGGCGACCACCGTCGCCGCGCCTGCGCCCTGCGCCGCGCGTGCGAGCAATCGCGAGTTGGTCGAGTCTACGCTGGTGCACAGCTCGAGCGCGAAGCGCGGAGCCAGCACCCCGAGGTAATGCTCGACCTGAGCGGCATCGAGTAGCGATACCGGCTGCGAGAGACGATACCCGCGGCCTGGCACCTTATAGACATCAAGCCCGAGCGCCTCGAGCTCGCGAATCGCATGCCAGATACTGCCGCGCGATATCTCGAGCGCGTCGGCGAGGCCCTCGCCCGAATGAAACTCGGCGTCGGCGAGGAGCTTGAGCACATGCGCGGTTAAGGGTCTCATCGCAGAGGTATAGAATAACGGATTGATGCTAGAGGCGGTTGATCTCCGGTGCGTGCGAGGTGAGTACACGCTGTTCAGCGGACTTGACTTCAGGCTGCGCGGCGGCGAGCTGCTGCGCATCGCCGGCGCGAATGGCAGCGGAAAGACAAGCCTGCTGCGAATTCTCTGCGGCCTGCTGGCGCCGGCTCACGGATCCGTGCGCTGGCGCGGCGAGGACATCCGGCGCCTGCGCGAGGAGTTTTGGGGCCGGCTGGTCTACATCGGGCATGCCAACGCCATCAAGGACGATCTCACGGCAGCGGAAAACCTCTCCATTGCCTGCGCGCTCGGCGGACACAAGGTAGCTGCCGCGCCGTTGCGCGCGGCGCTCGATCAGCTTGGAATCGCGGGCAGCGAGCACCGGCCCGCGCGCGTGCTCTCACAGGGACAGCGGCGGCGCGTCGCCCTCGCGCGGCTTGCGCTGAGCGGGCAATCGCCGCTGTGGATCCTCGACGAGCCCTTTACCGCGCTCGATGCGGATGCCGTGGACATCGTGCAGGCGCTGCTCGCCGGCCACGTCGCGCGCGGAGCCGCTGTCGTTTACACCACCCACGTCGAGCTCGAAATTGCCGCCGCGGTCTCCCTGCGCGTCGACCTCGGCGCCGGCGTTGTTTAGCTCCCCCTTCAAAATCAAGAACCGATCCTAACCGCAGATAAACGCAGATGAACGCAGATGAACGCAGATAGAGAACCGCGAGAAATGATCGTCTTTCGATCTTATCGGCGTTTATCGGCATCCAAACCCTCACCCCCGCCCCTCTCCCGAGAGGAGAGGGGTGACACACACTTCCCTTCTCCCTTGGGAGAAGGGGAGGGGATGAGGATGGGCGGCTCTAAATCGGTTTTTGAGGCAGCGTCTGGTCACAAACCTGCTGCGTCGAGCATCGGCCATCAGCCGTTACGCATCATGCCATGCTAGAGATCGTTCTCCGCGTCATTCGGCGCGACCTGCTGCTCGCGATGCGGCGGCGTTCCGATGTCCTCACCGTGCTGCTGTTCTTCGTGATCGTGGTGAGCCTGTTTCCGCTCGGGGTGGGACCCGAACCGGCGCTGCTGCGGACGATCGCGCCGGGCGTGATCTGGGTGGCGGCGCTGCTGGCCTCGATGCTCGCGTTGAGCCGCGTGTTTTCGCAGGATCATGCCGACGGCACGCTGGAGCAAATGCTGTTGAGCGCAACGCCACTGAGCATCATCGTCGCGGCCAAGGTACTCGCGCACTGGCTGATCACCGGGCTCCCGCTCGTCCTGCTGGCACCCGTCCTCGCGTTACAATTTGATTTGCCTCAAGAATTTTTCGGCGAGTTGATGCTATCCTTACTGCTTGGAACGCCCGCGCTAAGCCTGATCGGCGCGATCGGCGCGGCGCTGACGCTGGGGCTGCGCGGCGGCGGCGCGCTGCTGGCGCTGCTGGTCCTGCCGCTCTACATTCCCGTGCTGATCGTTGGCGCAGGCGCCCTGGATGCGGCTGCAGCTGGGTTGGGCGCGGGCGCGCATCTTTCGTTGCTGGGCGCTTTCCTGGTTGTGGCGGCCGCATTCGCCCCTTGGGTGGTGGCGGTTTCGCTGCGCATCGCCTTCGAGTAGGAGCCGTCGGTCGTCATGAGCAGTCGGATCAACTGGTTCAAGTACGCCTCGCCACAGACGTTCTATCCGTTGGCGAGAACGCTCGCGGGTGGCTTCGGCCTCTTGGCAGCGGTGTTCTGTGTCGTCGGCCTGTACATTGCTTTCTTCGTGGCGCCGACCGATCAACAGCAGGGCGAGGCCTACCGCATCATCTTCATCCACGTTCCCGCCGCCTGGATGTCGATGTTCATCTACCTCGTAATGGCCTTCTGGGCCGGCATCGGACTCGCCTTCAACACCCGGTTATCCGGCATGATGGCCAGCGCGCTCGCGCCGACGGGGGCCCTGTTTACCTTCATCGCGCTCTGGACCGGCTCGCTGTGGGGCAAGCCGACCTGGGGCACCTGGTGGGTGTGGGATGCGCGCCTGACCTCCGAGCTGATCCTGCTGTTTCTTTACTTCGGTTTCCTGGCCTTGCAGGCCGCGATCGACGACCCGCGGCGCGCGGATCGCGCCGGCGCCGTGCTGGCGCTCGTTGGGGTGGTCAACATTCCGATCATTTATTTCTCTGTCAAATGGTGGAACACGCTGCATCAGGGCGCCTCGGTCAGCCTGACCGGCGCGCCAACGATGGCGGCAACGATGTTCGCCGGCATGATCATCATGGCGTTCGCCTTCTGGTTCTACAGCATCGCTTCCGCCATGATGCGCGTGCGCTGCATCATCCTGGAACGCGAGCGCAACAGCGACTGGGTGGCGGAGCACCTGGGGAGCCGCGCGTGAACTGGGGAAGCTGGAGCAATTTCTTCGCGATGGGCGGTTACGCGCTCTACGTCTGGGGATCGTACGCCGTTGCGGCGGGTCTTATCGTGGTCGAAATCGTATTGCTGGTCCTGCGGCGACGCGGCATACTTGAACGTTTGGGCGGCAAGGGGTAAGCAACTTCATGAAACCACGACATAAACGCATGGCGATGATCGCCGGGGGCGTCGCGGCGCTGGCGGTGGCGGCCGCCCTCGTGCTCTCCGCGTTCCAGAAGAATCTGGTGTTCTTCTTCACGCCGACGCAGGTTGCCGCGAACGAGGCGCCGCAGGGCCGCACCTTCCGTGTCGGCGGGCTGGTCGAGGTCGGCAGCGTGAAGCGCGAGCCTGACGGCGTCACCGTGCGCTTCGTCGTGACCGACACGGCAAAGAGCATCCCGGTGTTCTACCGCGGCGTGCTGCCTGATCTGTTCCGCGAAGGCAAGGGCGTCGTCACCCAGGGGCGTCTCGAGAACGGAGTGTTCCGCGCAAGCGAGGTGCTCGCCAAGCACGACGAGAATTACATGCCGCCGGCAGCGGCCGAGGCGGTTGCCAAGGCGCATGCCGGGAAGCCGCCCGGCGCAGACACGCTAATCGCGCCGCCGCAAACGACAAGAGGTGACTGATGATCCCGGAGCTCGGACAATTCGCGCTGGTGCTGGCGCTGTGCCTCGCGTTGGCGCAGGGGTTGCTGCCGCTCATCGGCGCGGCGCGCGGCAACGCGGCGTGGATGGCGGTCGCGCGGCCTGCGGCGCAGGGCCAGTTCGTGTTCGTCGCGCTCGCTTTCGGCTTCCTCACCTCGCTCTTCGTCGTCAACGACTTTTCGGTCATCAACGTCGCGTCAAACTCCAACTCGTCGCTGCCGCTGCAGTACCGCATCGCCGCGACCTGGGGCAGCCACGAGGGCTCGCTCCTGCTGTGGACGCTGATGCTCACGGGGTGGAGCGTGGCGGTCTCGGCGTTCAGCCGGCGGCTGCCCGACGACATGGTCGCCCGCGTGCTGGGCGTGATGGGATTGATCAGCGTCGGCTTTCTCGCCTTCATGCTGTTCACGTCGAACCCGTTCGACCGCCTGGTGCCGGCGGCTCTGGACGGTCGCGATCTCAACCCGCTGCTGCAGGACGCGGGCATGATCTTCCACCCGCCGATGCTCTACATGGGCTACGTCGGGTTTTCGGTGGCGTTCGCGTTCGCCATCGCCGCCTTGTTGTCGGGCCGGCTCGACGCGGCGTGGGCGCGCTGGTCGCGCCCGTGGACCACGGTGGCGTGGTTGTTCCTCACGCTCGGCATCGCGCTCGGCAGCTTCTGGGCGTACTACGAGCTTGGCTGGGGCGGCTGGTGGTTCTGGGACCCGGTGGAGAACGCTTCCTTCATGCCGTGGCTGGTGGGCACCGCGCTCATTCATTCGCTCGCGGTAACCGAGAAGCGCGGCTCGTTCAAGAGCTGGACGGTGCTGCTCGCAATCCTCGCCTTCTCCCTCTCGCTCCTCGGCACGTTCCTGGTGCGCTCCGGCGTGCTCACCTCGGTGCACGCCTTCGCCACCGATCCCAAGCGCGGCATTTTCATTCTGGGTTTCCTCGTCTTGGTGATTGGCACGTCGCTCGCGCTTTTTGCCTGGCGCGCGCCGCGCGTGGGCCTCGGCGGCGCCTTCGACCTCGTCTCGCGCGAAGCAGCGCTGCTCACCAACAACGTGCTGCTGGTGGTGGCCGCGGGCACGGTGATGCTCGGCACGCTCTACCCGCTCGCGCTCGATGCGCTGGGGCTGGGCAAGATCTCGGTGGGGCCGCCGTACTTCGAGTCCGTCTTCGTGCCGCTGATGGCGCCGGCGCTGTTCCTGCTCGGCTTGGGGCCCCTAGCGCGCTGGAAAAGCGCGAACCTGCCCGATCTGGCAACGCGCCTGCGCTGGGCGGCGGGCGTCAGCGTCGTGGTCGCCGTGCTCTTGCCCTTCGCTCTCGGGCGCTGGTCGTGGATGGTGAGCCTGGGGCTGCTGCTCGCAGCCTGGATCGTTGCCACCAGCGCCTACCATCTGTGGCAGCGGGTTAAACCGGGCGCCGGCGCCCCGACTTTCATCGAGCGGTTACGGAGCTCGTCGCGCAGCTACTATGGCATGGTTATCGCGCACATCGGTGTCGCGGTGTTTACCGTCGGCGTGACGCTCGTCAATGGTTACCAGGGCGAGACCGACGTGAAAATGGCCCCGGGCGACGTGACGACGCTTGCGGGTCACGAGTTCAGTTTCGGCGGTGCGACCCAGATTAAGGGGCCGAACTACGTCGCCGCGCGCGGCACGATCGAAGTGAGCCGCGAAGGCAAGCGCATGGCGACGCTTCACCCCGAGAAACGCATCTACACCGTGCAGAATATGCCGATGACCGAGGCCGCGATCAACCGCGGTATCACGCGCGACCTCTACGTCGCGATGGGCGAGGAGGTTTCCCCCGGCACGTGGATCGTGCGCATCTGGTACAAGCCGTTCGTGAACTGGATCTGGATCGGCTGCGTGATCATGGCGCTGGGCGGGGTGCTTGCGGCGAGCGACCGGCGCTACCGGGTGGGCGCGCGCAGCGCATTGCACGAGCCCGCGAGCGCGCAAGCCACGGAAGCATCCCCCGCGGGTTAAGCCGATGTCCGAGATCGTGTCGCAGCCAAGACCTTCGATGATGCGCTTCATGCTGCCGCTGGGCGTGTTTCTCGCGCTCGCGCTGTTGCTTGGCATCGGCTTAAACCTCAATCCGCGCGAGGTGCCCTCGCCGCTCATCAACAAGCCGGCGCCGCATTTCGAGCTGCCGCAGCTGCACGCGCCTGAGAAGACGTTCTCGCAGAAGGACATGCTGGGCAAGGTGTGGATGTTGAACGTGTGGGCGTCGTGGTGCGTGTCCTGCCGCGAGGAGCACCCGGTACTGGTCGAATTGCAGCGGTCGGGCGTCGTGCCCATCATCGGGCTCAACTACAAGGACAAGCGCGAGGATGGCATCAGGTGGCTTGCGCAGTTCGGCGACCCGTACCAGCTCTCGGCCTACGACATCAAAGGCCGCGTCGGCATCGACTACGGCGTCTACGGCGTGCCGGAGACCTATGTCATCGACAAGCGCGGCGTGATCCGCTACAAGCGCATCGGCGTGGTGACTCCCGCGATCGTGAAGGACAAGGTTCTGCCGCTCGTCGCCGAGTTAAACCGTGAAAACTAGACTGCTCCTTTTGTTCTTGCTTTTCTTGGGCGCGCTGCCCGGCCACGCGCGCGAGGCCGCGCCGGTCGCCGCCGATCCGCAACTCGAGAAACGGGTCATGCGGCTTGCCGAGGAGCTGCGCTGCCTCGTGTGCCAGAACCAGACGATCGCCGACTCCAACGCCGACCTCGCGGTCGATCTCAGAAACCAGGTCCGCGAGCAGTTGAAAAGCGGCAAGAGCGAGCGGGACGTGATCGATTTCATGGTCGCGCGCTACGGTGACTTCGTGCTCTACCGCCCGCCGGTAAAAGCGACTACGCTGCTCTTGTGGCTCGGCCCGCTGCTGCTCGCCGTGCTCGGTATCGGCATGCTCGTGCGGCGACTGAATCGCCGCCGGGCGGAAGCGCCCGCCGCGCTGAGTGACGCCGAGCGTTCGCGTGCCGAGGCGCTGCTCAAGGGCGGCGAAGGCGGGCCGCGATGATCTGGTTCTGGGTCATCGCCGGGTTGCTGATCGCCGCAGCGTTGCTGTTCGTGCTGCCGCCGCTCTTGCACGGGGCGCGGCCGGCGCAGCAGATTTCCCGCGGCGCGGTCAATGTGAACGTGTACCGCGATCAGCTGCAGGAGCTGGAATCGGACCTTACTGCCGGCACGTTGAGCCGCGACCGCTATGACGAAGCCCGCCGTGAGATCGAGCGCCGTCTGCTCGAAGATACCGGAGCACCCGACGTAACAGCCGAGATCGGCCGCGCGCGCGGCTGGATCGCCGCCGTGGTGGTTGCGATCGCGGTACCAGTCGCCGCGACGAGCCTGTATCTCGCCGTGGGCAATCCGGACGGTCTCGTTCCGGAGCGCGTCGCGGAAGCGGGGGCCCACGGCCTTGACGCGAAGCAGGTCGAAGTCATGGTCGAGGGGCTGGCGGCGCGGCTCAAGGCCGAGCCCGACAATGCCGAGGGCTGGGTCATGCTCGCGCGCTCTTATGTAGCGCTTAGTCGCTTCAAGGAGGCCGCCGCGGCCTATGCCGAGGCGACCGCGCGAGTTTCCGGCAGCGCGCAATTGCTCGCCGATCATGCCGATGCGCTCGCGATGGCACAGGGCCGCAAGCTCTCGGGCGAGCCGGAAGCGCTCATCCAGCGCGCGCTCGCGATCGATCCCAACAACGTGAAGGCCCTGGCGCTCGCCGGCACCGCCGCGTTCGAGAACAAGCAGTTCAACGCGGCGGTTTCTTACTGGCAGCGGCTCGCCAACCTGGTGCCGCCGGATTCGGAAACGGCGCGTGCGGTGCAGGGCAGCATCGCCGAAGCGCAGGCGATGGGGGGGAAGGGTGCCGGCGGATCGCGTTCTGCTGCCGTCGTCCCGCCGCCGAAGAGCGCGGCTGCAGGCGGGCGCGTGAGCGGCTCGGTGCGGCTTGCGCCGGAGCTCGCCGCACGCGTCGCGCCGAGCGACACGGTGTTCATTTTCGCGCAGGCGGCGGAAGGGCCGCGCATGCCGCTCGCGATCGTGCGCAAGCAGGCGGCCGAGCTGCCGGTCAAATTCGTGCTCGACGATTCGATGGCAATGGCGCCGGGAATGAGTCTTTCCGGCTTCGAGCGGGTCGTCATCGGCGCGCGGGTCTCGAAGAGCGCCAGCGCCAATCCCCAGAGCGGTGACCTTCAGGGCGAGAGCCCTCC
>Ga0224512_10000503_pt1 | contig 41749 bp, 39 predicted proteins | sample SF_May12_sed_USG_4_FD_169103 | JGI IMG/M metagenome (GOLD analysis project Ga0224512, IMG submission 169103) | Sediment microbial communities from San Francisco Bay, California, United States - SF_May12_sed_USGS_13 | ecosystem: Environmental > Aquatic > Marine > Sediment | place: USA... | reverse complement strand
CGCTGCTCATCGGTACCGTGGGCGGCGAGAACACCTGCGCCCATGCCAATGCCGAGCAGGTTCAATTCGCGGTTCCAGATCGGCGCCCCGACATTCTCGATTGCCTGGTTCACCACCGATTGGAACCTGGGGCTGACGCCGAGGCCTCCAAAGCCTTCCGGAAACTGGACCCAGGCGAGACCGAGGTCGTATTGCCTGCCCCAGAACTCCCGGGGCTCCGTGTCCGGCTCATATTCGGCCAGCAATTGCTCGAGGCGCTCGGCCACTACCGCCTCCGCCTGCTCGCCCTTGACCGTGTCCGTCATTGGCACATCCCCTCACACTCGACCGGGTGATCACCCATCCACAATAGTTAATGATCATTCACTATTGCAAAGTACGGATCGGCCCAGGTCTCAAGAAGGCCACTATTGGGTCGTTGCTACCATCGTCGAGTCGGAAAGCTTCCCGGGATTGGGATTTGTAAACGACAGTTCACATGTACGTTTCGCCGGATACCTACCCGCGCAGGTCAACCGAACCGTGTTTGGCGAGCTCGACCCGGGCAACCACGTTGCGGTGCACCTCGTCGGCCCCGTCGTAGATTCGACCGGCCCGCTCGTGGCGATACCAGAAGGCCAGCGGGGTGTAGTCGGTCATGCCCATTCCGCCGTGGACCTGAACGGCCCGATCGAGCACTCGCTGGAGGACATTGGCCACGAAGAACTTGATGGCTGAGATCTCGGCCCGGGCCGCCTTGTTACCGCCCTCCTCGAGCTTCTGAGCCGCGTCGAGCACCATCAGCCGGGCGGCATTGGTCTCGGCCCGGCTGTCGGCGATCCAGTGCTGGACGACCTGGCGGGTGGCCAGCGGGCGACCCGGCGCCAGCTCTCGATCAATGGCATACCGACACATGAGCTCAATAGCTCGCTCGCAAATCCCGATCCAGCGCATCGTGTGGTGAATCCGGCCCGGGCCCAAACGCTCCTGGGCCAGCACGAAACCAGCGCCTTCCTCACCGATCCGATTGGTGATCGGAACCCGGCAATCGTTGAAGGAGACCTCCGAGTGGCTGGCCCAGCCGCTCCCCGTGTCCCCCATCACCGGCGTGTTACGCACCCGGGTGAAGCCGGGGGTTCCCATCGGCACGATGATCTGACTGGCCCTTCGGTAACGATCGGCCTCGGGGTTGGTAACGGCCATGACGATGGTGAACGCGGCGCCGTCGGCGGCGCTGGTGAACCACTTGTCCCCATTGAGGATGTACTCGTCGCCATCGCGCAGGGCGGTAGTCGACATCCAGGTGGGATTGGAGCCGGCATGGCCGGGTTCGGTCATCGAAAACGAGCTGCGGATGTCGCCGGCTACCAGCGGTTTGAGCCAGCGTTCCTTCTGCTCGTCGCTCCCAAAACCAAGTAGCAGTTCCATGTTCCCCACGTCGGGCGCCTGGGCGTTGCACACGTAGTGACCGAGCGGAGTACGGCCGAGCTCCTCGCTCAGGTGAGCGAACTCGACGAGCGACATCCCGGCTCCTCCAACTTCTTTGGGAAGTGCCGGGGCCCACATCCCCATCTTCTTGGTGAGGGAACGAACCCGGGTCACTTCGGGTTCAAGCTCGTCGTGGGACCCCGTCAGGAAGAGAGGTTCGAGGGGGATCACTTCCCGAGCAAGGAACTCGCGAGCGGTGGCCAGAAGATCGGCGAGGAAAGAGGAAGGCGTCATGGGGTCATCCTAGAGAGGCGGCTATGCCGCCGTACTTGGTACTTGGTACTTGGTACTTGGTGCCTCGTAGGTCGGGGTTCGTGGCTCGAAGCTCACAGCGAGGAAGGACCCCGGCCGGGGTCCTTCCCTCGCTTACTAGATAGTCGTTTGGTTTACGGAACGAAACAGGGGGCGCTGAAGTCGTACGCTTCAGCCGTCGGTCCGGAGAACATCCCGGTAACGGTGACCGTCCCGCCCGGAGCCGTCTCGTCGACCCGGTTGATGATGCTCTGCCGCGGCACAACGTCGTTGGGATTACCCACATAGCTGACGTTCGGCAGCATTCCTTCGAAGCTCACATCGTCCAGTTGTCTGACCGCCGTCGCCATGCCGGACCTTGTCAAGTCGCCGTTACCGATCGCCTTTTCGATCAAGGCCTTGACCGGGTACTGGGAAGCCCACCCGTTCAAGAACCACTCATTGGGCGACTGTTCGATTGCTTCCGCCGCGGCGCGAGCCGCGTCGTGGCCGGCGCTCTCCCCAAACCAAGTGGGAATAAATCCGGACTGGAAGTAAGCCGCCTTGAGAGCCGGCAGCAGCGCTTCCTGCGCAACTAATCCCGGATTCCAGCTCGGATGGGTGCCGACGAACATCGCCTGCCCGCCTGCTCCAAACACCCCACCCATGGTCTGGGCCAACTCCAGCGGACCGGTCGTGATGAACACCACGTCGGGGCTATTGGCCAGAATCTGCGAAACGGCCTCGGATACGTCACCCCCGGCCGACAGGGGGACCTGAACGAGCTGGAAAGCCGGATCGCCCAGACCGTTGACCCCGGCCGCGTGGACTACTCCGGCCGCCGCGTCGCCGCCGAAGTCACCGGGGAAGCCCACGATGCCGTAAGTGATGTCGGTGCCCAGCTGACTCACGACGAAGTCCACGTCGTTCATGCCCTCGAGGCAGTAGTTGATGCCGGTTTCGAGAACGAGCCCATTGCCGTCGGTCTCCGGGAAGGCCCACCCCGACCACCAGGTGGCCGGCACCGCCACCATGTTGTCTTCGATGTACTGGGGGAGCGCTGCCTGAGTCTGCGGAGTACCAAGCGACTGAGCAAGCATCAGAATGTTCGGCTCAATCTCCACGTAACCCTCCACATGCTGGGTGGGGTTGTAGTGAGCGTCCACCGTGTTCTCGGCAGTGATAGCGACGTCGAAACCATCGACCCCGCCCGCCGCGTTGACGGTGTTCCAGAACTCCTGGAGTCCCGCTACGGCGGGGATCGCCAGCGCTGCAAACGGTCCGTCGCTGAGGTCGGAGATAACGCCGAGGTAGATACAACCGTTGTCCGGATTGCCGTCCGGGCACGGTTCCTCGGTCACTCCTAGATCAAATGCCTCGGTGTCCTCTTGTGTACACGCTGCCGCGATCAGCGTCAGCACTGCCAACAGAGCCAGGACCTGTACCCATTTCTTTCCCATTTTCCCTCATCCTCCGTTGTCTCGTCGGTCACATCAGGATGTTGATCTCAATACGAAAACGGCCAAGCCTTCCAGTAGTTGCGAACCCGGATCCAGATTCCATGCAGGCCCATCGGTTCGACAATCAAGAAAACGACTATCAGCAGGCCAAAAAGAATCTGCTCCATCTGCGCGGACGTCAAGAAGCCTCCAGTAGGTGAGTCCTCGATGAACGGCACATACTGAGCGAACAAGTCCACGATCCGCGGCAGGAAGGTGATGAATACCGCGCCCATGATGGAGCCGACGATCGAGGCCGCCCCGCCGATCAGGATCATGGCGATGTACACGATCGACAGGGTCAGACTGAACGACCGAGGTTCAACAAAGCCTACAAATGTCCAAATCAGTCCTCCCGCGATTCCCGCATAGAAAGAGGATACGGTGAATGCGATCAGCTTATAGCGCCCGAGATGAATACCCATGATCTCGGCGGCCACATCCCGGTCGCGGATCGCCGAGAAAGCCCGACCGATGCGAGATCGCACCATGTTCTTGGCCAGCAACCCCATCACCAACAGGACGGCCAGAGCGAAAAGGTAATACTGTTGCTCTGCCGAAAGCGTGATCCCGAAGAAGGAGCCTTCACGGCTCAGGTCATATCCAAAGATGATCGGCTTGGGAGCGCTTCGGCCAACTCCGATCCCTCCGGTCAGTGAGTCCCATTCCCGAAAGATGTGTTCGCCGATGAAGACCAGGCCGAGAGTCACGAAGGCCAGATAGAGGCCCCGCAGGCGGGTGGCGATCGGAGCAACGATGAGTCCGGCCAAAGCTGCAACCAGGCCGGCGGCCGGCAGCCAGATCCACATCTCGAGGCCCAGACCGATGAGCGGTCCTCCCGGCTCTCCGCCCAGAGCAGCAGCGGTGTACGCGCCGACGCCCAGGAAAAACGCGTGACCCAGGGAGATCTGACCGGCCCACCCGGTGACCAGATTCAGTCCGATGGCCCCCACCGCCGCCGCCGCGGCACTGGCTGCCCGCATGGCGAGGTCATCAGGAAGGAACACGGTGAGCGCCACCATGGCTATGCAGAAGACAGCAAACCACACGCGCTGGGTAGTGGTCGGCAGCATCGCCGAATCACGCTGGTAGGCAGTGACGAGCCCGGGTCGGCCTCTCATACCCGTTCCACCTCGCGTGTGCCGAAGATCCCGTACGGACGCACCAGCAATACGACGAACATCACCACGTAGGCGATGGCGGTGGAGAAGTTCTGTCCGAGGAAGCCCAAATACTCCGCCTGGTAGGCGACCGTGTACGCCTCGGCCAGTCCAACGATAAGACCACCGACGATTGCCCCGGGAATCGAGTCGAGCCCACCAATGACGGCGGCGGGAAGCGCCCGGATGGCCCGGACACCGATCGCAGCCGACACGCCGGTGCCGGCCCCAAGGAAGACTCCGGCAATCGTCGCCAATCCGGCAGCGATGGCCCACGCCACCGCAAACACCCGAGCTACCGATATTCCCTGAGCAAGGGCCGTCTCCTGGTCGATGGCTGTAGCCCGCATGGCCAGTCCAAAACGTGAGTAGCGGAAAAAGAGAAGTAGGAGCCCCACGACGATGACACTCGCCACAATGGTGGCCGCGTCTTTGCGGCTGACAACCAGCTCCCCCAACTGCAGCACGGCGATGCCCCATGGGTCACCCAGCGAGCGGATCTGAACGCCGATGAGATCGAACCCGATGACCGTCAAGGCGATGTTGAGCCCAATGGTGAGGATGGCCACTGAGAAGACGGGTTTGCCCACCATCGGCCGCAACATGATGCGCTCGATCACAATTCCGATCGCCGCCGACAGGAGAATCCCGAGAATCAATGCCACCCAGAAGTTCAGCTCCAAAACCGTCGAGAAGTAGACAACCCAAAATGCGCCCAGGATCATCAGCCCCGACTGTGCGAAGCTCAGCACCTGACTCGACTTGTAGATGATGACGAAACCGAGGGCGAGCAGCGCATAAATGGCTCCGGTGGCGATGCCATTGATCGTGGCCTGGAGGAACTCGTTCACGAGTACATCCCCTCGATCAGGTCGGCGAATTGCTCAGCCAGCACCTTGCGCTTGATCTTCTGGGTGGCGGTGAGCTCACCTTGCTCGTGATCGAGTTCTTTGGGGATCAGGTCGAACTTCTTGATCTGCTCGACCCGGGCGAAGTCCGCGTTGGCCTCGTCGACTTGTTTGCGGATCAGTTCGATCACTTCTGCCTTCTCGCTCAGATCGCGGTAGGTCGTGAATGTAATGCCCTGGCGTTGCGCCCAGTTGGAAACGACATCGATTTCGATCCCGATCAGGGCACTGATGAACTTGCGACGATCACCGATCACCATCGCTTCTTTGATGAACGGCGAGACCTTGAGCCGATTCTCCAGTTCGGAAGGCGAGATGTTCTTGCCTCCGGCGGTGATGATGATGTCCTTCTTGCGGTCGATGATCCGGACGTGGTCTCCGTCCCACTCTCCAACATCGCCGGTGTGCAGCCAGCCCTCGGCGTCGATCGCCTCGGCGGTCGCGTCCGGATTTCTGAAGTACCCCTGGAAGATCCCGGGGTGGCGGGCGAGAATCTCACCATCCTCGTCGAGTCTGATTTCGCAGTCTTGGGCGGGCCTGCCGATAGTGCCGAGTTTGATATCGCCGGGGGGATTGATGCAACCGTAGGCGGTCGTTTCGGTCATGCCCCACGCCTCATAGATGGGCACTCCAATCGCCATGAAGAACTTCAGTATTTCGGGCGCAATCGGCGCGGCCGCCGATACAGCCCTAAGGCACCGGCCCATCCCGATCTTCTTCTTGAGCGACCGGTAAACCAAAAGCCACCCGATGCCGTAAACGACGTCACCGAGTAAACCTCGCTTCCCGCGTTCGAGAACCCGGTCGGCGTTCCACCCTCCGATCTTCAAGAAGATCTGGGAGAGGAACCTCTTGGCAGGTGAACCGTCCGCTATGCGGATCTGGGCAACTGCACTCATCTTCTCCCAGATGCGAGGTGGGGCCGGGAAGTAGGTGGGCTGGATCTCCTGCAAGTCGGCAACGACGGTGTCGATCGATTCGGCGAAGTTGACCGTGGCACGAAGACTGAGCGCAGCCATCAAATCGAACAATCGACCAAATACGTGGCACAAGGGTAGATAGGAGAGGAACTCGGCCTGCTTCGGGGGCCGCTCGCCGGCCACAACCAGCGTCGAGTGCTCGGCCGTCCACACCAGGTTGCGGTGCGAGAGCATGGCCCCTTTCGGAGGTCCGGTGGTGCCGGAGGTGTAGACGATGGTCGCCGTCTCGTCGAGATCGATTCCGTCGACGAGCTCATTGAACCGCCGTGGAGTCTCGACGAGCTGCTGACGACCGACCGTCAGGAACATATCCCACGACATCAACGCCGGGTCGTCGTAGGTGCGGACCCCGCGCGGCTCCATGTAGATGATCTTCTCGAGGTGCGGCAACCGGTCCCGCACCTCGAGAGCCTTATCGACCTGCTCCTGGTCCTCGGCGATGAGCACCTTCGCTTCGGAGTGATTTAGCAAGTACTCCACCTCAGAGGCCGGGTTGGTCGAGTAAAGCCCAACCGAAACCGCCTGGATCCCTTGGGTAGCCAGGTCGGATACGACCCAGGCGAGCCGGTTCTCCGAATGGATCGCCACCTTGTCGCCCGGTCGCACACCGAGCGCCCAGAGCGCCATCCCGACCGTTTTGACCAACTCCCAATACTCGCCGTACGAGGTTTCTCGCCAGATCCCGAATTCCTTCTCCCGCAGACCAATCCGATCGGGCTCATCGCCGGCGATCTCTCGCAACCAGGCGGTCATGCTGGTGAAGGCCAGGTCGGGAGCGTCGCTGCGGGGTCGTTGCTTGGTAGTCGTCATGAAGCCTCTCCCCGACCCTTGGCCGCCTCCGCCGCCTCAACCTCAGCTGCGTGCAGTTCGCTGCTCTCAAACTCCTCTCCGAGGTACGCCCGAATCACTTCTGGGTCTCGTTGAACTACTTGGGGTGGGCCGTCGGCGATCTTGCGGCCGAAGTCGAGGACCATGACCCGGTCGGCAATGTCCATAACCAGGCCCATGTCGTGCTCGACCAGGATCATGGCGATGCCAAGCTCTTCCTTGATGTCGAGAATGAAGCGGGCGATATCTTCGGTCTCCTCGAGGTTCATTCCCGCGGCCGGTTCGTCGAGGAGGAGGATCTTGGGGTCCATCGCCAGCGCTCGTCCCAATTCGACCCGCTTCTGCACGCCATAGGGGAGCATGCCGACCAGGCTTTTCCGAAAGGCCTGGATCTCGAGGAAGTCGATGATGTCCTCGGCTCTCGCCCGGTGGAAGACCTCTTCGCGCTTGGCTCGACCCTGATATACGGCAGCTGCCAGCGGACCGTACGTGAAGTGAAGGTGGCGGCCCAACAGGATGTTGTCGAGCACGGTCAGGTTTTCGAACAGCTCGATGTTTTGGAATGTCCGGGCGATCCCCAACGCGGCGATGCGATTGGGCTTCATGCCCAGGAGGCTTCGCCCGTCGAAACTGATGGTGCCTTCTTGGGGATGGTAAACGCCATTGAGGCAATTGAAGATCGAAGTCTTGCCTGCTCCGTTTGGACCGATAATGGCGAATAGCTCACCGGAATCCGCCGTGAACGTGACGCCGTCGAGGGCGACGACGCCCGCGAAGGAAAGTCGGACGTCCTTGACAACGAGCAGCGAGTTCACGACAGCCACCGCTTCCGGCGTTTGTAGTGCTTGATATCCCGAAAAGACTTGCGCTCTCCTCCACCGGCATGGAGACCCAGGTAGAACTCCTGGACATCCTCGTCGCTCATCAATTCGGCGGCCGGCTTGTCCATCACGAGCTTGCCGGTCTCCATGATGTAGCCGTGCTCGGCGATGGAGAGCGCCATGGTTGCGTTTTGCTCAACGAGAAGGATGGCGGTCCCCTGCCGGTTGATCTCGACGATGAGGTCGCGGATCTGCTGGACCAGCAACGGGGCAAGGCCCAGACTCGGCTCGTCGAGGAGCAGGAAGCGTGGACTGGACATCAACCCGCGCCCCATCGCCAGCATCTGCTGCTCGCCTCCAGACAGATACCCCGCGGTGCGTTTGCGCCGCTCTTTGAGGATCGGGAACAGTTCGAACACACGCTCCAGGTTGTCGTCGCGGTGGCCGGGATTGCTGTGAGCGCCCACCCGCAAGTTCTCCTCGACGGTGAACTCGGCGAAGACCCGCCGTCCTTCCATCACCTGGGTCACGCCTCGATTGACAATCGAGGCGGGCTTCAGTTTGTGGATCGGTTCTCCGTCGACGCGGACCTCGCCCTTGGTGATATCACCCTGATGGACATCGAGCAGACCGGAGATGGCTCTCAGTACGGTCGTCTTTCCGGCACCGTTGGCACCCAGGAGAGCGACGATCTTGCCGTCGGGGACGTTGAACGAGATCCCGCGCAGCACGAGGATAACGTCGTGATACACGACCTCAAGGTTGGCCACTTCCAGCAAGCGGAACCGTCCCCTCCTTCGGTTGGTTCGAGCGGGTTGCCGGCCGCCCCAACGTGAAACGATCATATCAATAGGGCCGCATCCGATGTCGAGGAAAGCGCTGCTAGCTATGGCTAGCGCCGGGTCCGGCGGCGCCACCAGTTGCCGACTACTCGATGCGGGTGGTCGAAACCTTGGTTGACGCCCGCTTGTTGGGAACCGACCCCCCTCCGGCCTCGCTTTGCTCGGCCACCTCCCCCGTCTCACGCCGGGGGAGGACGCGCGGTGACTCGAGCCGGAGGCGGCAAACGGGCCTACAGGTCGGCGGCCCGTCAGGCGTCACGCACCTTCTACCCAATCCGCGCCACCGGTCCAGTGCTCCTTTTTCCAGATGGGTGCCCTCTGTTTGAGTTCGTCGATGAGATAGCGGGCGGCTTCGAACGCCTCGGCGCGATGAGCCGACGACACCGCAACACCAACGGACGCCTCTCCGACCTCGACGGGCCCGATTCGGTGCTCGACTACGGCCCACAGGATCGGCCACCGATCCCCGGCCTCGGCCACGATCTCGGCGATCTTCCCTTCCACCTGTTCCCGGTAGGCCTCATACTCGAGATGGGTCACTCCCGCTTTACCCGGGGAGTGATCGCGAACGGTCCCCAGGAACACCACCACCGCCCCGGCACCCGGATGGACGACCTCGCCGGCCAGCCCTCCAGCCTCGATGGGGTATTCCGAAACCCGGATGCGACTCTCTAGGCGAGATTTGCTCATACAATCACCTCATGGCCAACAATCAGCCTGCCCCCGGAGCCCGCCTCGCTCCCAGGATGCCACCACTCCCGCCGCAGGCTACACCCGCGCCGCCGACCCAGGAACGCCGCCGTTCCCGCCCTTCAGGAAACGGCAGGATCATCATGGTGGCGTTTCTGGCCGGGTTGATCGGATCTCTGCTCACCGTGGCCGCGCTCGCAGTTGCCGGTGTATTCTCTGAACCGGACCCGTCGGACACCACCCCAACAACCAGCACCTCTGTGCCGGCGACGGTGCAAGCACCCGTGCCTCTGCCATCCGGGGGAACTACCGCGGTTGCCGTTATCGCCGAGATGGTTCGACCATCCATCGTCACGGTCGAAGTCGGCACCGGGAGCGGGGTGGACGGCTTTGCGGCCGGGACCGGATCGGGTGTCGTCTACAGCAGCGATGGTTACGTGCTCACCAACAACCATGTCGTGGAGGACGCCGAGTTCGTTCGGGTCATCTTCCTTGATGGCAGAATCTACCAAGCGGAGGTCGTGGGAGCCGATCCGCTGACCGACGTGGCAGTGATCAAGGTGGCCACACCGAACCTCATACCCATTGAACTTGCCAACATCAAGGAGGTCCGCATTGGCGACCCGGCCATCGCCATCGGTAACCCGCTCGGTCTGGGAGGTGGGCCCTCCGTGACCTACGGCATCGTGTCGGCCTTCAACCGAAACCTCAGCGTAACGGCCTCGGAACAGCTTTTTGGCCTCATCCAGACCGACGCCCCCATTACCCGCGGCTCGAGCGGCGGAGCGCTCCTGGACGGGCAGGGTCGCCTGATCGGCATCACAACGGCCATCGGAGTCAGCGACGTTGGGGCCGAGGGACTCGGGTTCGCGGTGCCGGTCAACCTTGTCGTCAGCATCGCTGAAGACCTGATCGCCGACGGCGAGGTGCAGCATGCGTTCCTCGGCATCGTCGGTGAGAACGCATTTGAGCTGACGTCGGACGATGCCCGGCTCCCCATCGGCGCCCTCATCTCTTCGGTTGATGCCAAGTCCGCGATTGGCAACGCCGGCGCCCAGGCCGGCGACACCATCGTGGCACTCGACGGCGCTCCCGTTGCCAATATGAACGAGCTCGTCGCTATGTTGCGTCTGTACCGGGCCGGCGAGACGGTCGAGGTCGTGCTGCTCAGAGACGCCGAGACAATCGATGTCCACGTCGTGTTGGATAGGCGGCCCGAAGACCTGTGAGCGACGACCTCTTCGCCAAGCTCATTGAGCTCTTCAACCAACCGGGCCCGGTGAACTGGAAGCTGGCAGGAGAGATCTCCCGGCATCTGGCCGGCGAACCCGAGCCGATCGAACCGTGGTTGGCCGAGGAGTATCGGGATCTGACCAGGCTCGCCCAGATGAAAGTCGCCGAAGCCACCAGCCTCGACCTGGGGAACGCGATTGACGCGATACCGGTCGACCGAGCTGCCTGGGCTGCCTCCAATCTCGAGAGCTTCCGGTACCTGGTGGAGCCGTTGGCCGAGAAACTGAGCGCATCCGGCGGAGGCGGCCCACTCGAGGGCATGATGGTACCCCTCGGACCCGCCATCCTTGGCGCGCAGATGGGCATCATGATCGGCTTCCTCAGCCACCGAATCCTGGGACAGTTCGACATCGGCCTACCCCCCGCCGAAGCCGGCGACCTCTATCTGGTCGTGCCCAACGTCGAAGCGTTTGCGGCCGAGAACCATCTGGATGCGCGCCAGGTCCGGTTGTGGGTGGCCCTTCACGAGGTGATCCATCAGGCCCAGTTCGCCCGGCCGTGGGTTCGCCCGGCGTTTGTCGAGCTCATCGCTCGATATCTGGACGGTCTCGAATTGGATCCCACTTCCTTGACCGAGAAGCTGCAGAGTTTCTCAGACCCGGATCAGTTTGAGTCTGTTCTCAGTGATCCGGCTGGTTTGGCCGGCCTCATTACGACTCCCGAGCAGCGACCCATCCTCGAAGCCATCCAGGCATTCATGGCAGTGATCGAGGGTTACGCCGACTATCTCATGGATCGAGCCGCCCCGAAGATGCTTCCCGACCTCGACCAGATGCGAAATGCTATGAACCGGCGCCGGGCGGAGCCCTCCCAAGGCGAACAGATCATCAACCGGATGCTGGGCCTGGAACTCAAACAGGAGCAGTACCAGTTGGGCAATGAGTTCTGTTCCGAGGTCGCTCGAAGATGGGGCACGGATGCCCTCGACAGATTGTGGAACGACGCCACTGCCTTCCCCAACCTCGCTGAACTACGAGACCCGGTCGCCTGGGCAGCGAGAGTGCTCTTGCCGGACCTTTAGGCCGACCTTCGGCCGGCCGTGGAAGGTGGAAGGATACGACCTTGAGCTCATCCCTCCGAGTGCTCTGACTCTTCTTTTTGTACCGGGTGGGACTTCAAGAATTCGAAGATCTCATCGCGAAAGAATTTGAACGTTCGTCCGCCCGGCAGGCGATAGGCCGGAATACGGCCCTCCCGCGCGTACTTGCGAACCATCTGCACATTCATGCTGAGCAACTCCGCTACATGCGCGGCGTCGAGAATCCGTGGGTAATCGTCGTCTGCCATCGGCCGGCTCCTGGATGGTTATCGATAGTCTAGAACAAACGGCATACCTTGTACGTCGTGTTTAGTACTTCGTGGTGCACGACGGTCCCGTTGAGAGGTACGAGATACAAAGTACAAAGTACAAAGTACGAAGTACGCTCCTCGCCATGAACCAACAGTCATTACGGCCACTTGGCCTCGGTGAGATCATCGACACCGCCTTCAAGATCTACGCCCGCCACTGGCGCGCCTTGATGCTGTTGGTGGCCGTTGTGGTGGTCCCTGCCGGTGTCGCCTCCTACCTGATCCTGAACGCGGCTATACCCCCGGACCTGGCTCAGCAACTCACCGACCCCAATCCCGTCATCGATGAGGCTCTGCTGGGGGACATGCTTCGTTTTCTCGGAGCCGCCGGTCTCGCCGCCGTGATCCAATCGGGGGCGGCCGTTTTGGCTTCGGCTGGGAGCATGCGGGCGGTTGCTGAGATATACCTCGGCGCGAATCCGGACTGGCGAATATCGCTCGCCTCGGCATTTCGTCGCCTGCCGGCCATCTTGGTCACCGGTTTGCTCATCGTCGTCGCCATCGGCGTTCTGAGTTCCGGGGTATGGCTGCTGGTAGGGGTCACTGCCTCGACGTCGAACGGAGCCGGTGCCCCGGCAGCATTTGCAGTGATTGCGTGGTTGATCGTGGTGCCCTGGTTGGCCATTTCCTGGGCGCCGGCGATTCCCATCCTGGTCATAGAAGGAACCTCGCCGTCCGGTGCCCTGACCCGAGCGTTCAATCTCGTGAGGCGCCGATGGTGGCCGACGTTCGGTACGCTGCTCACCACCTGGCTGATCGTCGCCGTGCTGGGCGGGATTGCTTCCCGGATTATCCAGGCTTTTCTGCCAGACGAAGGTGGAGTGGGGGCAGGCATGGCAGTGTCGGTCGCCATCGCCGTTGCCACAACACCTTTCGTTGTTTCGGTTCTGGCCGTTTTGTACTTCGATCTCCGCACCCGCCGTGAGCCATTCGACCTGAGCCGTCTGGCCGCCGACATCGGCGCCCCACCTCCGGCAAGCCCGCCGGAAACACCGGGATCTCAGCTCCCTCCGAGCCCGGATCGACCCGACTGGCCCCCCTTGCCGCCCGATCCGGTTGGAGATGACCTGCCGCCCGCCGAGTAACCTTGAGAGGGAGGACGTAGGAGCGCATGGCTGAGAAACCGGTAAGACCCGAGGTCGTTGAGAACACCGAAGACAGCGACGGCGATGAAACCGTCAGCCAGCCAAGCAAGCTGATCCGGATTGCCTCCATGACCCGGGCCACCCTCGATGAAGTGCGCCAGGCGCCGCTCGATGAGGCAGGGCGAAAACGACTCCTGGGGATCTACCAGCGATCGTTGGATGAGCTCAAAGAAGTCTTGTCGCTCGATCTCCGCGCGGAACTCGACGAGGTCTTCTTGCCGCTCACGTCCGAGGTACCGTCCGAATCGGAATTGCGCATCGCCCAGGCACAGCTGGTCGGTTGGCTAGAAGGTCTGTTCCATGGTATCCAGGCGAGTCTGTGGACGCAGCAGATGGCAGCCCAGGCGCAACTGGCCGAGGTCCGTCAGAAGAAGGCTATCGAAGGCCATCCCGACGATACGTCGTACCCGGGCACTTATCTCTGATTCATCCGTTCTGTTCTCGAGGGTTCCGCTCACCAACACGATCCGCTACAGCGAGCACGACATCGGTCTGGCGGTGCGCCGCAGCAACTGCACGGCACTCGTGATGGTCTCCGATGACAAACCCTGGGTTCCCGAGAAGAACCGTGACTCCATCTTCAAACCATACGAACTTGCAAACACCGACAACACCCAACCAGCGTCGGTGGGGCTGGGACGATTTGCCGACAACCGGCCCGACTGAGTGGCGACCTGGCGTACCGGTCCGGACCGCGCGGCAGCTTCTTCGAGCTTTCACTCCCCGCCTGCACCGACTAGCCCCGGGGTGTCTCGGTCGGCTAGGAGATCTTCGCCGTGCGAATAGGTTGCAGAAGGGCGCCTGATAGGAGACTCGTGTGGCCGTCCTCCCAGAGCACTTCGACGTTGTCGCCCTCAACCCGGATGACCTTGCCGGTACGGCCCGATTGCCCGATCTTCTTCGTCAGTTCACGCACACGCATTCCGCTCCGAAGCACGTCAACTCACCTCCTTGGAGCGAAGTATACGGAACGAAAGCCCGTCTATCGCCGGGCCTTCTTGGTTTTTGGTTCCTCGTACTTGGAACTTGGCCGGCGAAGAGTGAAGTGACTCACTCCGGCTCTTCGCCCCTCGACCCGTCTATCACCGGGATTTCCGCCGTGGGTTCGTCGCCGGTGGCGTTGAGCCTCTCGATGACGGCGACCCGGGCGGCCGGTGTCGCGAAGGCCGTCAGAACGTCATCCCGGACAATACGCGTGTTCCCGGTGGGGACATACACGACCCGGCCCCGCCGCACAGAAACGATCGTGGAGCCTTCCGGCCAGCTGACCTCACGAAGGAACTTGCCGTCCGCCATCGATCCGGGCGGAATCCGGAAGTCGAAGAACTCGGCCCCTGGATGCGTCCGCCGCCGTAGCCGATCGAGGGCTAGATCGTGATCTGTCTTCTCGCTCAACGCCCGGTGATAAGCACGCACCGCGTCCTCCCGCCGGAACATCCCCACCAAGCTGAGGACGTCATCTTCAGCAACAACCGGCAGGCGGCCAACACCAAGGGCTGCCATCCGCTCGAGAGCGACACTGACGCGCGTGCTGGGAGACACAGTCACCGGACGGCGCGTCATCACCTCGGCCACGCTCATCGACTCGGAGGGTCCATGGGCGCGGAGCACATCGTTGATGCTCACAATTCCGGCCAACCGGTTGTTCTCGTCGAGCACCGCCGCCCCATGGCGGCGGCCCCGATCGAGAATCGCCTGAACCTCTGTTACCGGCATACCGACGGGAACTGTCAGCGGTTTGAGCGACATGACATCACCAACCTTTACCGTGTCGAGCACGTCCACCTCACTGGATCTGACCAGCTGGATTCCACGCTTGGCGAGAGGCAACGTATAGACCGATTCGGGATGGATGACGTCTGTGATCAACGTGGCCAAGATGACGGCCAGCATCAAGGGCAGAACCAGGCCATAGTCCTGAGTGATCTCAAACACGATCAGGATCGCGGTGAGCGGAGCCCGGGCTACAGCTGCAAAAGTTGCAGCCATCCCCACTACGGCGAAGGCTCCGGGCCGCAGCGGAGAGATGCTCCACACCGGGGCCATCAGCTCGCCAAAGGCCGCCCCCAGAGTGGCTCCGATGAACAGGCTGGGCATGAACGCCCCGCCGGACGCACCCGAACCGATGGTCACCGAGGTGGCGATGATCTTCAGGGCGGCCAGGAGCAGCAAGATCCACCACAGCTCCTGCCCCAGCTGGCTGAAATCCAGGACCTCGGCAACAAACCGCTGGCCGGTAGAGAGAATGTGAGGCTCGAAGTAACCGATACCCGCGACCAGGAGCCCTGCCACGACCGGCCGTATCCACCCATTTTTTCCGAGCCGCTCGCCCAGGTTCTCGGTCAGGCTGAGCATCTTCAGGAGACCGTATCCGGCGATCACGGCGATCAGTCCGACTCCCGCGTACAAGACCAATTCCCGCGGGTCGATTACGCCGTATCTCGGAGCTCGCAACAGCTCATCAGATCCAACCAGACTCTCGTTGGTCACAGCCGCCGCGACGGAGGCGACTACGACTGCGCTGAGGTGCCGCACCGAGAACGTCCGCAACATCACTTCCATCGCAAAGAGCATCCCGGCAATCGGAGCATTGAAGCTGGCGCCGATCGCAGCTCCGGCTCCGGCTGCGACCAAGCTCCTGATCTTGTCCTCTCCGAGTCCGGTTCGGCGGGCCACCGATGATCCGATGGTCGCTCCTATCTGGACGATCGGACCCTCTCGACCGGCCGACCCTCCGCCGCCGAGCGTCAGAGCAGTCGCCAGGAGCTTGAGTGGTACGGAGCGGGTGGGCAGGTACCCGGCGTGGACGGCCAGCCCGATGGTCGCTTCGGGTACCCCGTCCCCGGCTACCTCGGGCGCAACTTTGGCGCCGATCCACCAGGCGGCCAGCAGACCGAGGGGCACGCTCACCAGAATGGCGAACCGGCCGAGACTCGTGTTGTCCGCGGCCCAGCTGGAGCCCTCGCCAACCCAATCAACCGCCCAGATGAGTAGCGCCGCTCCTGCCCCGACCAGAACACCCACCAGCAGCGAGAGCCCTAGAAAGCGAGCGGTCTCAAACTGGGCAGAGGCGAATCTCCATGATCGGCCAGGGTGGGTCTTCTTCGTGGTCATGATCACCCGTCGGCAGATTGGCAGTTGCCCAACCAACCTAGTACTGGGTCTCGCAGATACGATCTTCGTATGGGCCCCAACCTTCGCTGAGGGAATCGCTCCCGAGGACAACGACCGCAAGCTTGTTTACTCTGGATTGCACTTCCAAGGAGGTCCATGGTTCATGATCGATGCAGCACACCACCCGGCGGTCGAACCACTCGCGTTTCTCCTCGGTCGCTGGCGGGGCGAAGGCAAGGGGGAGTACCCCACCATCGAACCGTTCGTCTACGGAGAGGAGATTGAATTCTCCCACAACGGCCGACCGTTTCTGTTCTACGTTCAGAAAACCTGGAACCCGGTCGACGGATACCCAATGCATTCGGAGACCGGGTATCTGCGACCTGTTGCAGAGGGAAGGGTCGAACTGGTCCTCGCTCAGCCGAGCGGCATCACCGAGATCCTGGCCGGCACCGTCTCAGGCTCCCGAATCGAATTGACCAGCACCCTCGTCGGTGTCAGCCCGACAGCCAAGCAGGTATCCGCCGTCAAACGAATGATCTCTGTCACCGGCACAACCTTGAGCTATCAGTTGGATATGGCTGCCGTCGGCCAAGACCTGAGCATCCACCTCCATGCCGATCTGGAGAAAGTTCTTGGTCCTTAGTTCTTAGTTCTTGGCAGAAACAAAGAACCCAAAACCAATAACCTCCTGCTCATGTCTCGTCTGACCTCTATCACGGCTATCGCCCGCACCATTGACCCGCAGCTGCGAACGCACCAGTTCCACCTGGCCGTCGCAGTTCTCGGCGGTCTGATCGTGATGGCCGTCGAGTTGGAGCAGCACGGCTCGATCGCCAATGCCATCGGCCCGGCGGCCAATGCAGGCGTCACAGTTTTCCTGGCATGGGCCATTGCCAGGGAGATCGACCCCGACGAAGCACGCACCGCCAACCTCGCAGCGATTCTGGCGGTAGCCGGCCGGCTGCTGGCCGGGCCCGGCAATCTTGGCGCATCGCTCATGTTCCTGTTGGCTACCCGGATCGCTCTGCGCAGCACCGGCCTCAAGCCAACCCTCTTGGACGGATTGGTTTTCTTGCCCGCGGCGGCGTTCTTCGCGGGCCGGACCGTCACAGGATGGGTGGCAGCGTTGACGCTTGCCTACGCGCTGGCTCGTGACCACCGTCTCCCCAATCCCGCCGGAGCGCACAGCCTGGTCGCGGCGTTCGTCGTGTCGGCCACAGCCTCGGCCGGTGTCATCCTGTCCGGTGCCTTCGCATCGGGAGGGCAAGCGCCCGGGCCGGCATCGCTGGCGCTGATGGCCGCCGGCATCGTTGCCGGCCTCTTTCTGCCCGGCTACGTTCCGGTGTCCAAGACGGACTACACCGCTGAGATGCTGGATTTCTTCAGGCTGCGTTCGGCTCGCTGGACCCTGCTGGGGGGCTCCCTCCTCACCGCCGTCGTAGCGGGAGGACCGGCCATGGCGGGCATGAGCGCTATCTGGGTCGTGCTGGTGGCGGCCACGTTGATTGCCCGCAACCTGGTTCCGGCTTTTGGACCCGGCTGAATGGCACCGATCGGCGGCACCCTCTCCCGCCCCCGGACGAGACCGCAGCTCATTGAAAAACGGGACCGCCTGAATCAAAACTGAGTTCAGATCGCCTCGGCCGTATCCGCATCGAAGAAGTGGAAGTGGAGAGGGTCGACGGTCAACTCGATCAGATTGCCTCGCACCGGCAACCGGTCCGCCGGCAAGCGAGCCTTGAGGCCCAACGTCCCAACCGTCACCCAGGCGTTCGCAAACGACCCGGCGTCCTCCACCCGGCCGACCGTGCCGTGCAGGCACAATGCGAAACGAGTCCCCGGCGTTGCGACGACGATGTGTTCGGGCCGAATGCCGACCACCAACTCCTTACCCTGGTAGCGATCCAATCCCGGCCGCGCTGCGATTGCAGAGTCGAGCAGCAGCCGATCGTTACCGATCGGCAACCACCAGCCCTCGTCGTCGCGCTCCAGGCGGACGGTCGCATGATTCATATATCCGAGAAACTCGGCAACGAACAACGAACGGGGACGGTTATAGATTTCTTGGGGAGGGCCCACCTGTCGCAAGTTGCCCACCTCATCGAAGACGGCTAACCGGTTGCCCAGTGCCATAGCCTCGCGCTCATCGTTCGTGACGTACATCATCGTCGAGCCGAGTTCGCGATGGAGACGAACAATCTCCAACCGCGTCCGTTCCCGAATCTTTGCGTCGAGCGAGGCCAGCGGTTCGTCCATGAGCAAGACACGGCTCTCCTGAATCAGAGCCCGGGCAGTAGCGACCGAGTGTCGGTGGCCGGCAGAGAGCTCGGCCGGCATTTTACCCAACAAGGCCCGTATCCCCAGGTGAGTCGCGCCGGCCTCGATTTCGCGGTCGCCCTCCGGCTTAGGAACTTTGCGCACGGCAAGCGGAAACCGGATGTTTTCCTGAGCGGTGAGATGCGAATACAGGGTTCCATCCTGCTGCACCATCGCCACATGTCGATCGCGGGTCGGAACCTCGGTTACATCCTCGCCATCAAATAGGATCCGGCCCTCGGTCGGTGCCTCGAGACCGGCAACGAGCCGCAAGATCGTCGATTTCCCACAGCCGGACGGGCCGAGCAAGGCCAGAAGCTCACCGTCCTCGACATGCAAGTCGAGCCCTTTCAGGACCTCCGTGCTCTCATATGCTTTGGATAACCCGGCCAGCGTCACCGAAACCATCAGCCCGGACTCCCGTGCCTGGATACCGGCTCGGCGAGCACAGCCGGCACCCGGAGACGGACCGAATTGATCAGCACCAGTCCCTCTGCCCGGGCGAGGTCGGAGACCAGAATGGGCGCTTCGCTGATCTCACCCTCCTCCAGCAGCACGCGTCGCATCACACCAGGAAGGCACCCGGACGTCACCGGCGGGGTCATCCACTCACCGTCGAGACGAACCATCACATTGGCGATGGTCGACTCGGTGATCTCACCGTCGCCGTTGACCATCAAGACGTCGTCTGCGTTCGGGTGCCGTTGTCTGGCCTCGTCGTACACGTCGCGCAGGGATGTCTTGTGGAAGATCCGCCAATCAGAAGGATCGACAGGCACATCATCGACGGCCAGCCGGATGGGTTCATCTGTGTGGGTCAATCTGCTCACGTCGATCCGCACTCGCCCTTGCTCGTCGAGCGAGAGCCTCACCCGCGCCACTGCTTCGATGATTCCACGAGACACTGCTAAAAGCTCCTGTTCCAGACGAGCCCGGTCAAACTGAAAGCCGCAGTACTGCGCCGAATCCTGCAGCCGGTCAAGGTGTTCAGTCAGAAACCAGTACCCAGGACGGGGTTCCCACCGCATGGTCTCAATGAGCTCAAAATCAGCGGCCTTGCGAACGAGTACGCGGGCCTTGGTTCGAGTCTCCGCGTACTCCTGATCAGTTCGTGAGTCGTGAGTGATTGCGCCGCCGATCCCGTAGGAAGCGGTAGCAGAGTCCCGGTCAATGGTGACGGTTCGAATGGCCACACTGAACGACGCGGCAGGCGCGCTCGCCCCCGGCGGCGCCAGTATTCCGATCGTCCCGCAGTACAGGCCACGTGGAGCGGCCTCGAGATCGGCAATGATCTCCATGGTTCGGACCTTGGGAGCTCCGGTAACCGATCCACACGGGAACAGAGCCCGGAACAGGTCGATCGTTGTGGTGCCGGGTAGAAGGTCGGCCGAGACGGTGGAGACGAGCTGCCAGACGGTCTCGTACTGCTCTGCTCCGAGAAGCTCGTCAACGCGAACCGATCCGAAGCGAGCTACGCGGCCCAAATCGTTCCTGATGAGGTCGACGATCATGACGTTCTCCGCTCGCTCCTTTTCGGAGGTGAGCAGGGCGGCCAGTAACGCCCGATCTTCCTCCGGCCACCGGCCTCTGGCCGAAGTGCCCTTCATCGGACGGCACACGATGTGATCGTCTCGTCGGAGGAAAAATAGCTCAGGCGAAGCGCTCAGTATCTGGAACCGGCCGGTATCGAGGTAGGCACCGTAGGCCGCGGACTGAGCCGTGAGCAGATCCGCATAGAATGCCTGCGGATCACCTCGGAAGCGGGCCGATTGCTGATAGGTGTAGTTGACTTGATACGTGTCTCCGGCCCGAATATGTGATTGGATCCGAGCAATCGACCGTCTGTACCGGGCGCGGTCTTCAAGCCCTCCCCAGGGAGAGAGGTCGTACTCGCCGATTCCGACCGGTCCCGGATCTATTCGATCTTCGTAGAGGGCAAACCAAAGCAGCGGAAGCGTCGGATGGCCGGCGTCCGACCCGGCCGACCGGACGGCCAAAACATCATCGAACGCTGGTGAGGCCTCGTAGGAGACGAAACCGGCAGCCCACCTCCCACCGGCAACTTCCGCTTCAACATGTTCGAGGGCCGGGACCACCTCGTCGAGGCGGCGCGCCTCGACGACCTGCGGTCGGCCTCCAAACCCATGGCGATGACCACTCGATCGATCATCGAAGCGGACTGCCACGGTCGGCACCCGGCTGGCCGGTTCAGCTCAGCGGTTCAAACCGGGCCTGGAAGAACCGAAGTTCAGAAGGCTCGTAGGTGAACCGCAGGCCGCTGATGGTCTCCCGATCCTCGTAGACCGACACCACCGACTCGGCCGCTACATCCATATGAGCCTGCGTGTAGACCCGACGCGGAATCGCCAGACGAACCAATTCGAGTTTCGGGTAGTGATGCTCACCGGTAGCTGGGTCGCGCCCGGCGGAGACGATCCCCCGCTCCATGCCTCGCACCCCGGCATCCACGTAGAGCGCGGCAGTGAGGGCCTGCGCCGGGAAATGTGCCTGGGGCAGATGCGGCAAGACGGCCGCCGCATCGAGAAAGATACCGTGGCCTCCGACGGGTCGGACGATCGGAACGTCGGCCTTGATCAGCTTGTCGCCGAGATACTGAACCTGACCGACCCGGGCCGCCACGTGTTCGTCGTGTTCGACCATTTCGTGGATACCCCGAGCCATCGCTTCCATGTCCCGCCCGGACATGCCTCCGTAGGTGTGCAGCCCCTCGAAGGCAACCAGCAGCGACCGCGCCTGGCGGGCCAGGTCGGGATCCCGAACGGCTAGAAATCCGCCGATGTTGACCAGGTTGTCTTTCTTGGACGACACCGTTGCCCCGTCGGAATACGAGCAGATCTCAGCCAGGATCTCTTTGACCGACTTGTCGTGGTAGCCGCCTTCTCGTTGCTGAATGAAGTACGCGTTCTCCAGGGCGCGGGTGGCGTCGAGCATCACCAGAATGCCCTTCGCGGCGCAGAACTCGTATACATCGCGAAAGTTGGCCATGGAGGCCGGTTGGCCACCGGCCAGGTTGACGTTGGTTTCGAATGAAACGTACGGAATACGATCGGCCCCGTACTCATCGACAACGGCCCGCAGCTTGGCGAGGTCGATGTTCCCTTTGAAGGGGTACTCGCTGGCCGGCTGGTGGGCTTCGTCGATGATCACATCCGTGAAGGAACCACCCGCATACTCCTGGTGGAATCGGGTGGTCGTGAAGTACATATTGCCGGGAACAACATCGCCTTCCTCGATCAGGATCTGACTGAGAATGTGCTCCGCGCCGCGGCCCTGATGGGTGGGAATGAGCTCTTCGTAGCCGTAGACCTCACGGACTGCATCGACGAGGTGGTAGAAGCTCTTCGATCCGGCATAAGCTTCGTCGCCGAGCATGAGCCCGGCCCATTGATAATCGGACATGGCCGACGTCCCGGAGTCGGTGAGTAGATCGATGTACACGTCTTCCGACCTGAGGAGGAACGTGTTGTACCCCGCATCCCGGATGGCCTGGTCGCGAAACTCGCGGGTGGTCATGCGGATTGGCTCAACCATCTTGATTTTGTAGGGCTCTGCCCAACTGCGGTGCGTCATGCTGACTCCTGAGCTGCGGTGTCTCACAAGTCTTGCAGGTCCAGAAAGCTGATGAGACAGGGGCGGCGAGCCATCGCCCGGAGATCAGGACCGCGGCAACCGCATTTTTCGCCTACAATGTGCGCACAGCGGTTGACCGATGCCGCTTGGTGAGACTGGTTCTGAAAAGTTGACTCTTCCCGCTCCTTCCCGATCCCCGCTGGCCAAGTGTTGCCCGCGTCCGGATTTCGAGGCCGGTGAAGTTCCACGACTTTCCAGCATCCGTCGTCAGGAAAGGAGAGTTGATGGGTTCAGCGCACCGGGGAGCCGGATGCGTGGTCGAAGACGAAACTACCCCAGGTGATGAAATTGGAGCACTCGCGGTTTGAGAGATCGACCTCGAGATTGTGATTGTTGATAGGAAGGTCGAAGGATGAACATCTATGTAGGAAACCTGCCGTGGTCGTACTCGAATGAGGACCTCGAGCGTCTATTCGAAGGGCACGGCGTCGTGACGTCGGCCAACGTGATCATGGACCGGGCAACCAACCGTTCGCGGGGTTTTGGTTTCATCGAAATGGAATCCGATGAGGACGCCCGTAAGGCAATCCAGGACCTGGAGGGCACAGACATCGGTGGGCGCAAGCTAACCGTCAACGAAGCTCGCCCGCGTCAGCCCCGCTCCGGCGGCGGCGGCGGTGGTGGCGGCGGCTACGGCGGCGGCGGTGGTGGCGGCGGCTACGGCGGCGGTGGTGGCGGCGGCGGCCGCGATCGTTACTGATCCGATCCGTTGAGAGGCCACCATTGATGGCCACTGAGGACCCTTCGCCCACCGGCGGAGGGTCCTCTCATCTTCGCTACGCCGACGAGCTGCGGAAGATGTTCCGGCTGCTGAACGGGTTCATGATTGCCTTGTGGCGGCTCGGCCTGGGCGGCATGCTCAACGCGTGGCCGTCGGTCGGGGGACGCCTGATGGTGCTCGTGCATCGAGGCCGACGCTCGGGGAGGGAATACAGAACGCCCCTCAACTACGCCGTTGTTGACGATCACGTGTACTGCCTGGCCGGTTTTGGTGAGGCCGCCGATTGGTATCGCAACGCGCTGGCGGCACCGGAGGTTGAGGTGTGGCTACCCGACGGTTGGTGGGGTGCGAAAGCCGTAGACGTTTCGGAGGTTCCCGAACGCACGGACCTCATGCGGGCGGTCATGATCGGTAGCGGTTTCGCCGCTTATGTGGCGGGGATCGATCCGCGGCGGTGGTCCGATGCTCATTTGGACGAGAAATCCCGAGACTATCGGCTCCTCCGACTGGAACGGACGGTCCCCCGCACCGGAACCGGAGGACCGGGTGACCTGGCCTGGACGTGGCCCTGGGCAACCGCGCTATTTCTGGCCGCGCTCCTTCGGCAGTGGCAGCGGGCGGAGTAAGGGCTCATCAATAGGGCCGTTCGGCTCTATGCCCCATCAACCTGGGTGTGCGATTCTTCGCATGTAACGCGGTCGGGCCGGCCCCCTCGGGCGACCGGACCGGCGGAAACTCCCCAACCATCAACCTCCCTCTGAGGGGGGGTTTCCGCGTAGGGAGTGGGGTCCCTCCCCGGGCGAGCACTGAGGGGAGAGGTGTCGAGCCCGCTCGGCTCGACGGAGGGGAGTCCGTTGCCACTTACAAGGCAATAACTGGTACCCAGACGTAGAGGGATACTGATTACTAGGTACTGAGTACTGAGTGCTCAGATGCTCCTCAACACGTAATCCCCGGCGTTGTCGTCCCACTCGAATTCGATCAACCCACGCGCCTGGGCCGCCTTGCAGAACTGCAGGAACCCCCCGAAGCCGTAGCGCTTCTCCGAAAAATCCGGCTGTCGTTTGCGAAGCTGGTTCTTGAGTCCGGACATGAGCGGAGGGCCATTCTCCTTCTCGAGTTCGTCCACTACTTTGAGGAGCAGGGAAAAAGCTGCGTCTTCGCCCCGGCCTTCAGACGGGAAACCCACCTCGGGGTCGCCTTTGGCGATGCCCTCGGTGAGTTCGATCACCTTGCGCTTTTCGAGGTGCCGGAGTAATTCGCCAAATGCGCGGAATCCATAGTCGGGCTCGCTGAACGTGGGGTCCTTTCGCAGCAAGGCCCGCTTGACCGAAGACGCGAGCACGACGCCCCCGCTCGTCCGCTGCAGACCCGCCAGGGTTTGGGTAACCAGTTCTGCCAGGTCATCCAGCGAGGCGGCCACAGGTTCTTCGGTAGTCTCCGGGCCCGTTTCGGCGACCGGCTCCGCTGATCGTTCGCGCCCCTTTCGGCGACGAGGAACATCGACCCCCTCGAGGCTGTCATAGAACAGGAATTCGTCACAGGCGGGGGGCAAGAGAGCAGACGTTGAGCCCTTGATGCCGACTCCAATGACGCGGCGATTGAGTTCCCTCAGTTTGTGGACCAGCGGTGTGAAATCGCTATCTCCGGAGGCGATCACGAACGTGGTGATGTACTCGCGCTCGAACGCCATTTCGAGTGCATCGACGGCCATCTTGATATCTGCCGCATTCTTGCGGGCCGCTCCCATCCGCTGTGGAATCTCGATCAGCTCGACGTGGTGATGGGTGAGCCGCTGTCGGTCGTCACCAAAGAACGACCAGTCCGCGTAGGCCTTCCGAGCGATCACCCGGCCGCGTTCGGCCAGCGCGTCGGCGATCGGCTTCAAATCGAATTGGAATCCGTCCAGGTTGTCTCGCGCACCGATCGCCAGGTTCTCATAATCCAGGAACAGGGCAATCCGTTCTTCTTCAGGGGCCATACCTGCCAGCGTAGCCGTCGAATTGCGCGGTCGGTTCATCATGGGCCGGACGGCCGCCGAATACGTCTGGTACGGTGACTGGAACGACCTGGTGGGGCCCTTGACCGAATCCGCGGCAGCTTTTTTTGATCTCGACCGTACGCTGATCAGCGGGTCGTCGGTGTTCGTTTTCGGGATGGCGGCATGGCGATCTGGTCTGGTACCGACCAGCGATTTGATCCGTGATGCCCGCAATGCGATCGGCTTCCGCTTGACAGGGGCCTCTGACGAAAAGACGGCGGCCGTGCGGGATCGGATACTCGGCGCCATCAGCGGTACCACGGTTGCGGATCTGCGAGCGCTCGGCGAGCAGGTCATCCCCCGTCTCCTCAAGGACGTGCGACTCGAGTCCCGCGGCCTGATCGATCTACACCACGACGCCGGCCGGGACACCTATATCGTTTCCGCCTCACCCATAGAAATCGTTGAGGATTTGGCGGACGCCATGGGCATGACCGGCGGTGTCGGTACCGTTGCCGAGATCGTCGATGGTGTCTACACGGGGCGACTGGCGGAGCCCTTCTGTTACGGCGAGGGCAAAGTGCGGGCCATCGAGAAGCTCGCAGACGAGAGGGGCTACGACCTCCGTCTCTCCTATGCATACAGCGATTCCGCCGGTGATCTGCCTTTCCTGGAGACGGTCGGTCATCCGGTGGCCGTCAACGCGGATCGAGCGCTGCAGTCGCTGGCGTACCACCGCGGCTGGCCGGTCGTCGTGTTCAGCCGCAAAGCCAAGCAAGTCATCAGAACGACCACGGCGGTGACCGGCGCGGCCGGCCTGGCCGCGGCTACTTACTTCCTGGGCCGCCGCCAGAGTCGACTGCGCGCATGAGTGGCGAAATGGTTGCGACCGGCGGCGGCTAACCGATCACAATGAGGAAATGCTCCAATCGACGATGCGTCCGATCACCGCCCGGGAGGCGTTCCCGATGCGGCGGTATCTCCTCCGACCGATGCTGGCCGCGGCTGCCTCCCGCTATGACGAAGACGACCACCCCGAAGCGATCCATCTCGGAGCTTTCGCGGATCTGGGCGGTGGAGAGGAACTGGTCGGGGTGGTGTCGTTCCTACCCCGGACCGAACAAGGGGAGCTCAGCACGGAGGTGTTCCAGTTGCAGGGGATGGTCACCCTGCCGGCGGTCCGCCACAAGGGCATCGGCACCAAGTTGGCCGACTACGGCATTGCCATACTGATCGATGGGGGCGCCACCAGCGTCTGGTGCAACGGAAGGACGCCCGCCCGGTCCTTCTACGAACGCCTCGGATTTCAGGCGGTCGGCAAGGAGTTCATTACACCCGGGACGGGACCACACTATCGGTTCGTGAGGGATCTGAGCTGAATGTTCAAGCGGGCCATCGCCCGAGACCGCAAAGGATCTAATCTGGGGTCCTAAGACCTGGTCACCCACACCAAACCGCGTCACATCTCTGCCAATGGCCTCGATCCCCCCAGCTAGCTCATACCCGAGAATCGCGTACCTTGGTCTCACGAGACCGAAGTTCTTTCCAAACAGAAGACCCAGGAACCGGGTGGTCACGTTGAGGTTACGCCCTCCCCCGGTCCCCTGCTGTCCCGGTCGTCGCATGGATCCTGATCAACACCTCGTCATTCTTGAGGGTGGGTCTGTTCACCTCCGTGAGCCGGAGAACATCCGGTGGCCCGTCTTCTTCTTATACGACTGCCTCCATTGCTGCCACGCCTTGGTGTCGGCACCGCCGAATCCGATCCCGGTGAGGTGCGACCGCGGATCGTTCGGATCATCAACAGCAGGCCCGCACCCGACGGCCAGCACCCGTACCACAACATGTCCGATTTGGATACGAGTCAACAATCTCATCGCCCCACCTCCCCGAACCTCGAAACCACCCTCCAAGGATCATCGCGAAAGCCCAAGTGGATTACCGGCATATGTGGCAATCGGCGCTAGTCATCCCTTTATCTGGAAGAGTTACCACCGCCAGTTGGCCCAAGGGTTTGCGTCGCTCGCCTTTTGACAGCCGACAAGGAACCATTCCCGGTAGACACCGATCCCAGGTAACGGTCCCGAGTCCCCAACGCCGCGCCCCGGGCGCGAGACAGCAATTGGCTCTCGAATGATTGCGGGTTCACTTTTCGTCGTATCGGTTGCAGTGGGTCTCCAAAGAGCGCATGGTTGTCGAATAGGGCATACGCTCCCCCTCGTCGGAGCGGGTTGCTCCGACGGGCACGACCCTGCGCGATCTGTCTTTAGGAATTTGGCCAATTGGCGATAAGAGGTCTGCTCGCTACCCGTTTGCGCAGGATGAGCCTTCGTGCTGCGTGAGGAAGGAGGAATGATGGAAATGAAATCGAGTGTGGAGAACCGCTGGGACACGGTGGTAGTCGTTGCCCTGGTCCTGTTCATGTTGACCGCCTGGATGGTGGTCACCGATAGGTCCGAGGTGGCCTCCGCCCCGTTGGCGCCATCGGCGGGAAGCTCCGATCTCGTCAATGGCGGCCTGGCGTTCCAGATTGACCAGGTTGGCGGATTGGGGGGAAACATCTTCGCCAAGTACGACGGTGTCGACGGCGAGTCGGTGGATGACAAGCATGGCAAGTGGAGCGATGTGCTGTCGATGGAGTGGGGTGTGGAGAGCCCTACCGGACCGGCGACCGGTGTGTCTCGCCGTCGGGGCGCACCGATTATCGAAGACCTGGTCTTGACGTACCTCTACGACAAGTCCACACCCAAGCTGGTTGAGAAACTGCTCAAGGGTGCGGTAATCCCCATGCTTGAGATCGAGCTGACCGGCACCTACGGCGGTGCTCGTGCTACGTATCTCAGATACGAGCTGAAGAACGTGCAGGTCACCAGCTACAACGTCAACGCCTCGGCTGATGGTGGGCTACCTACCGTGGTGCTCGCCAACAACTTCGAGGAGATCAAAGTCACCTATACCGAGTACGACGATGACGGAAGCAAGAAGGGCAACGTGGAATATTCGTGGAAGGTCGAGAAGTAGAGCCATGAGTATGGTGGGCTCCGGCAACTAGCTGGAGCCCACCACCACCCGTTCCAGGCTTTCGTGTCACTGACGGCGGCTAGAACCCCCTCAAGGTCGTGTGTACCGATCCCTGACCCTCATCAACAGATCCTCGACCTGCTCCGTAGCCGCCCCCAACTTGTCACCGACCTCGAACAAGCCACCGGCACCGCCCTGACCGAACCCGTCAACGAGCTACGGGTTTGGGGGTGGGTGTTCGGTGATCTGGAGTTGTCGGGGGAGGGTTGGTATCACGCCAGCCATCGGGCGGCGGCATCCTCCACCGAAATGCGGTGCCATCGGACGCCACTCGGGTAAAGCCTCAATGACCCATAGTTGCCACCAGCCAACCGTTCCTGGTGGCGGTCATGGAGGGGTATAGCCACTGATTCCCCTTTAAGGATTGCCGAAAACCGGCCGATGAAATATGTGGTCCCGGTCGGGAGGGGCGTCCTTTACGGGGCATCTGGACCCTGACCGGGACCAATCTGACCTTCGATAACCCCGCGAACCGCAAGCTGGTCGGGTAATTACCCGATACTGGAGCCACCGATTCCCAGCGCATAGGAGATGCCCCCCTTTACACCGCAAGGCACCGAAGAGAGGGTGTAGCGTTCGTTGGTCGGAGTATCTATGGAGGTCGATATGGAGCTAGTTATCGCCCAGGTCGACAACACGGACAAGTTGATCACGTTCCTGACCAACCGTGCAGATAAGATCGACTGGTTCATTCCTCTTGCGTTGGCCACCGGCGCAGTGATGATTGCGGCGGGGATTATCTGGATGTACCTCGACGCCCAGGCCGCGAGAGATGCGAAAAAGAAAGATAAACGAACCGAATTCGGTATTCAGGGCGCGCCCAGTTTTGAAGACATCTCGAAACTGATAACTGCCCTCAAGGATCTGTCGGGCGGGAAACTGCTCATCATGATCGGGTTCGCGATGTGGCTGATTGCCGCGGCTCTCGCTTGGCAGCTTCTCGAATTTCCAGCTGGTGTACTTGGGTAGACCGACGTCAGTGGGGCAACGGTTCGCCGTGATCGATTGGTTTCGGTTGCCGCGTTGGTGGCTGGTGGCATCTGTCGTGATCGCCTTTCAGGTTCATCCCCGGTCTGCATAGTCGAAATTGTTGGCCATCACCCAGTCGCTGATCTCCCGGCCGCGCAGACTCTCAACCACGAGCCGCAAGGCGCTGATCTGACCGGCGGCGGCGCTCAGGGCTTTCTGGGCTGTTTCCCTTCCCCGCTGAGGGAGCCGACTGGCAGTCGTGTGCCTTGAGCGGTACGATCGCTCCGCACTCTCGGCACCGGCGCCAGTTCTCGGGGTAAGTGCGTCCTTTCTGGCGTCGGTTCCTCACATCCGTCTCCTGGGCGGCGTCATCCTGTTGAGTCGTCAAGGTTTCGGCGATTCGCTGCTCGACGTAGCGGGTGGCCTGACAGAGGTCATCTGATCGAGGGCCAGCCCGCCCGTATGGCCCACCCCCCTAGGAACGGCGCCTATGCGCTCGCTTACGTCGGCTCCTCGGATCGCGGGGCGGCGGTGTTCGAAGATGCCGGGTCGACGACGCGGTCGAAGGGTGTTGTGCGGGGAAGTCGGGGTGACGTCGCGTCGGCACTTGTCGGGGGCTACGCCCGTTGAAGCATCCAGGTGGCACACGTGACGGCCGTTTCGAGGATCGCACACTCCTGCTGTTCCTTTTCCAAGTAGGCGTGGAAGGCATCGGCGTGCTCGGGGTACCGCGCTGACAACTCGTCGGCCCGGTGTACGATCCACCCGGTGTAGCGCAGATTCTGGGCGCGCACCGTTTCGACAGAGAGGGTCAGCTCCCGCACCAGATGATCACCGTAGGAGGTGAGCTGCCGCAGCGTCTCGTCACGCGTGGTGAGCTCCTCGTACCCAGGGAACACGAGCTTCTCCGATTCCCGCAGGTAGGCGCCGTCGATGATTATCAGACCACCGGACGCGACACAGCGACGGCAGCCACCCACTATGTCCGCGGTTGATCCCAGGACGCCCACTGCGATCAGGAGCACGGCGTCGTAGCCGCGAGCATCCTGTACGGTCTCACGCAGGTCACCGAGGTCGAAATGACAGAGGTGCTCGAGCCCGAGCCTCCGTGCTTGCCCTCGCGCGACTTCCACGAATCCCGACAGGGCGTCCACGCCATCCACCCGGCACCCGAGCGCTTCTGCGACAGCAACGGCCACCGCACCCTTGCCGCACCCCAGGTCCAATACCCGGGTCTGTGCCCCTGCCAGGCCCGCGTCCCGTAGCCATTGGACGATCAACTCGGGGTCGCTCCCCAGCTCCGACAGATCCTGGAGCAACTCGGACACGAACCCCACGATTTCCGGCGCCACCCCGAAGTACGAGGCGAGCTCAGCCTCCTCGACTGTCCCCGCGTTCTTCCTACCCACAACCGGGAATCTAGCCACCCCGCCGCCAAGAGCTTCCGTAGCTGGGTCACTATTCCGGTTGTAGCAGTGGATCAGACGCCCAAAAATCCGCTCCGCGGTAGCCGACCCGCTCCCGCTCGGGATCAGATTCCGTCTGGCAAACGCCGCACCTCCACCCGCCCGGGATAGGCACAGCGCGGATTGGCCCCCGGACGATGCGGGCACTCCGCATGGTGGAATGGCTCAACCCGTTTTGTTGATCCCTGGTCACCCCTCCAACAGGATGTTTCGCCCGTCCCGGCGCCGGCTCAGCTCTGCGGCTGGGACGGGGGAGCGATCAGCGAGAACGTCCCGCCCTGGGGGTCGCCAACCACGGCGATGCGCCCGGCCGACGAGTCAAAGGCGGGCACGGACACCGAGCCGCCCAGGTCGGAGAGGCGGGCAACCGCGGCGTCGGTGTCGTCCACCTGGAAGTAAACCATCCAGTGCGGCGGGATATCGGCCGGCCAGTTCTCGTCCATCGTCATGACGCCGCCGTTGTACTGATCGTTCTGCAACGGCGCTCCTGGCACCTTGCCCGGGAGGCGGATCAGCCAGTACTCCATCGATGCATCGTCGCCACCGAACTTCTCGAACTCCCAGCCGAGAGCCGCCCCGTAAAACTGGCGGGCTGCCGCCGAGTCACGGGCGTTCAACTCATTCCAGGAAAGCGCACCGTGCTCGTTGAACACCCCGGCGCCGACATGGTCGCCCGCCTGCCACAAGGCCACCACGGCGCCCTCCGGGTCGGCGACGAAGGCCATTCGACCCGACGACATGACGTCCATCGCCGACATGACTACCGAGCCACCGCCCGCCGTCCACCTGGCGATCGTGTCGTCGACACTGTCGACGCTGACATAGGAGTTCCACATCGGGGGGAACCCGCTGTCCTCGACGCCGGAAAGTAGCGGACCAAGCCCGGCCGTCGACTTCCCGCCCTTCGAGAACATGGTGTAGATGTAGTGGCCGTCCGGATCGTGCTGGTCCTCGGCCTTCCAGCCGAACAAATCGGCGTAGAACCTGCTCCCGGCGGCCGGGTCTGGCAAGGAGATGTCCGTCCAAGTGAACAGGCCATGCGGATAGGCCATGTCGCCTCCTTCTGCGCCCGAGCCCACTCTGAGCTGCGCCCGACCCAACCTACCCAACCGCTGTAACAGAATCTCGCCACGCGTCTGGAGCGGCGAGCCTGCACTGGAGCTTCTGTCGTCGCGAGGACTCCGCTCCAGGCGAAGAGGTTGAACGTAGGATCGACCTGAGTCGATGAGGGAAGCAGGCATGCAGTGGGGACTAATTGGCGTGAACGTGGGCATCTTCGCACAGCCGGAACACGCGGCATCGTTCGCGACGGCTGCGGAGGCGGCTGGGTTCGCCCGAGACCCCCGGCTCGACAAGGCCGCCGACATACGCGCTCGGTCTCGATCGTGCAATGGACGCGGCGCCGCGTCCGGACCCGTCCCGGACCGATCCAACCTCTCCTGGTCGGAGAGTCGGAGGGACTGACCGTCGCTAGACAAAGTACAAACTTCGCTTTTGGCGCCGATGATCACCAGACTCCGACAACGCTCACCCCAGTGAGCGAAATGCGCGTTCGTTCGCGTACGGTGTCGCCAACCCTGCGTTCGGTGAGTTCGCCGAACCTACTAGGGCAGCGCAGCTACGGGGATCCTTAAGTGACCTTGGGCCCTGGAAGGGCACGACCGACGATGACACAATTAGCCTGGAGGTGGTCTCGATGACTGCAGAACCGAGAGCAGAACGAGAAGGCCGGGAGTGGACCGCCTCGGTGAACGGAACCGAGCTGCGGGTCGAAGAGGTCGGCAGCGGCACGCAGACTGTTGTGTTCTCGCCGGCGCTGTTCACGAACCGGGGGTTGTTCGACGCGCCCTTCGCTGCGCTGAGCCGTGACTACCGGTGCCTCAGGTACGACCACCGTGGTCAGGGCGACAGCGGCCTCGGAGCTCCCCAGCCGTCACGGCACCTGCTGGGGACCGAAGGGCTCTACGACGACGCGGTCGCGCTGGTCGACCAGCTGGGCGTCGACAGGTGCCACTGGGTCGGGGCATCGATCGGCGGGTTCGTCGGCATCCGTCTGGCGGCTCGCCACCCCGATCGCGTCCGCTCGCTGGTCCTGATCGGGCTCAGCACGCGACGCGTCTCCCGCGCGGATCTGCGGCAGGTCGGGGTACTCGGGTGGGCGGTGCGCGGCAGCCGACTGCTGGGACCGGTCGGCGCCGCGGTGCGGCAGCGCGTGACCGAGCAGGTCATGCGGAACATGTTCGGGACGACGTTCATGTCCGACTCGGCACGCGCAGACGACCGCGAGACGTGGCGGCAACGGTTCATGGCGCAGCTGGTGCCCGAGGCGGTGCCGATGCTCCGCGAGGTGTTCGGCCATCCAGGCAACCCACCGGAGCTGCTCGCCCGGATCCAGGCACCGACCCTGATCATGGCCGGTGAGGACGAGCTCACGGGGGCTCGACGAGGCTCACAACGATCCTCTGCAGGCGCAGCACGTCATTCCGGGCGCCCGCCTGGTGACGATCCCAGGTGCCGGGCACATGGTCCTCGTCGAGCAGCCGGACGCCGGCACCGCAGCCATCACCGAGTTCATCCGGGGAGTCGACGCGGCGTAACCCCTCCGCCGGGGGCGTCGAGGCGGGCGTCGAGCGAGCGGGGTGCGCGGGTGCCGCACGGGATCGAGGCGGGTGCGAGCGGCGCCTCCGGGATCTGCGCGCGCCTGTTGGCCGGTGTCGGGTTCTCCCCGCTCGAGTGTGCAGGCGTCCCGATGGGTCCCGGCGGTCCGATCGAATTCTGCATTCTCCGGGCACTGCGGCCCGACGAGCGCTGAGCCGTCGAGGAGCACTTGACGCCGCGGCCCTCCCCGCCGTGACCGCGTTTGGTCCGCTGGTCGCCGGCCCACCGCAGATGACGATCACCGCCCCGGTGGCGGCGGTCGGACTCGATCTCTGAATGCGGACGTTCAAGCTGCAGGTCCAGACCAGCGGCGACGGGTACATGGCCGGCCCGCACGGAGAGACGGACTGAATGACATTCTCGCGGACGGACGACATCGCCGCCTATGTGGGAGCGCTCAGCAACCCTGTCGCCTGCATCGTGCTGGGCCGTCACCTCGCCGAAGGATTCATCCCGCACCGGCGGCCCAACCACCCGGCCGACTCGGTCGTGTTCGAGAATGAGAGAGTCCGCGTCCTGGATGTCCGGGCGGATCCGGGAAGTGAATCACCGATGCATAGCCATCCCGATTCGGTGATGTATGCTCGTGAATGCGGCCGAGATCCTGATAGCCACACCAGACGGCCAAGAGCACCGCGCGGAAGTGTCTGCCGGGGCGACTTTGGGTTCGCACCCTACTGCCGGTCGGCGGTGGCCGGGACCCCCAATGCGCCCATATCGGCGCATTATCGAGCGGGAGGCACCTGTAGAGCTGCCGCCGAGATGCCGGGATAATCGGAAGCGAACCTGCGTCCGTTCAGAGCTGATCCAGCGGCGAGAAACGCCGATGCGCTTCCCTCGCCCGTTCATCGGCGGCGCTGGCGGCATATCGTGAGACCATCTGACGTGACTGCCACCCGGCGAGGCGCATGAGATCACCTTCGTTGCCGCCGGCGGCGAGGAAGTAGTGGGCAAAGCTATGGCGCAACTGGTGCGGGTGAAGAGGCGGTGTGATCCCGGCCTCGGCTGAGCGACGTTTGAGAGCCTGCGCGATCCCGCTCGAAGTCAACCGCCCGCGGGCACCGACCCAAAGCCACGGCAGATTCGCGTGCTTGCTGCGCCGGCGAGAACGTACGTATCGGTCGAGGAGTTTGATTGTTTTCGGCGACATGGGTAGGGCCCTCTCCCGCCGGCCTCTTCCAAGCACGAGCGCCACCTCAAGCGAGAGATCGACATGTTCCAGTTTCAGCCCGGCGACTTCGGCGAGACGGGCGCCGGTGTCCAGCATGAAGGTGAAGAGGGCGAGGTCCCGCCGGGCTTCGAAGTCCGTTCCCTCGCAGACCTTGAACAGCTTCCGAAGGTCCGCGGCGTCCACAACCGGCACCTCTCGCTCCTCCATCTTCGGGGGTCGCATCCGATCGAATGGATTTGCTTCGATCTCCACCTCCTCGAAGAGCCACTTGAAGAACTGCTGAACGGCCCGATATCGGTTGTTAGCGGTCGACGCCGATCGGGTGTCCCGAAGATGGACAATGAACGCCTCGAGTTGCTCGCGGCCTAGGTTGGTCACGTCCACAGGAACGGCGCGCAGCCTCTCTATATGCTCCGCTCTAAGCTTCCGGTCCGTCACTATCTCATCGAAGTCGAGGTCCAGCTTCGGGCAGGCGAAGAACATGGCGAGCTGCTCGGCTGCTTTGAGATAGACATCTAGAGTCCGAGGCGAGAGATTGGAGGCATTGAGATGATGATGCCAGGAGTCTGTAAGCGTCCAGATATCAGAGGCGCTCGCGGTTTTCGATGGCATATCGGCACCATTCTAGACACAAAGTTATTCGCTGTGCTAGCGTTATGCTCAACAACCGGAGGTACCTGAACCAGCGAATAGCCTTATAAACAAAGGTGAAATCCCGCCCTCGTAGCTCAGGGGATAGAGCAACTGCCTCCTAAGCAGTAGGTCGCAGGTTCGAATCCTGCCGAGGGCGCAAACAGGGCAGGGTTGCGATCGCGGAGAGAGAACACATGGATGATGCGGACGTTGTGGTCATCGGAGGCGGCATTATTGGTTCCTCGATCGCCTTCCAGCTTGCCTCCAGAGATGTCGGCCGGGTCGTCGTCGTTGAAAAGGGGGCCGGGCCGGCCGAGGGTTCGACGGGAGCCTCGTCGGCGATCGTCCGCACCTTGTACAGCCGGCCGGAGACCGTACGGCTGGCTCTCCACGGCCAGACCGCATATCGAAATTGGGCGGAATTCACCGGGATCGAGCAGCCGAGGTCACGGTTTCATCCGATCGGCATGCTGTGGCTGATGGGGTACACCAACGCCGAAGCGGCCGCCGCTCGGGACCGCCTGATCGCCGAGGGAGGCGTGGCCGAAGTCCTCGACGCAGCCGGTGTCCGGACTCGCTTCCCGGCTCTCTCGACCTGTGCCGAACCCTTCGATCTCACCGGGCAGATACCCCATTCCTGCCGTGACCTGGAGGCAGCCCTCTATGAACCCGACGCCGGGTTCGCTGATCCGACCGGCGCCAATCAAGACTTGATCGAGGCCGCTCGTCGCGAAGGCGCCGAGGTCCTGTTTCGATCTGAAGTGCAGGCGGTCCGGACGGACCCCAAGAAGGTATCGGGAGTGGATCTGACCGACGGCCGGACGATCCGAACACCCCTCATCGTGAACGCGGCGGGTCCGTGGTGCAACCGTCTCAACGACATGGCGGGAGTCCGACTCGGGTGGACCATCAGTCCGACCCGTGTTCAGGTTGCCTATCGCCTCCGGCCTGCCGAGGTCCCCGAGCCGATCCCGGTTGTGGCCGACGCGGCGACCGGCATCTACTTCCGCCCCGAGGCCTCTGGTCAACAGATCGTGTTCGGTTCGGTTCTTCCCGAAGACGAAAGCGAGCGAGTTGATCCCGATCACCTCAAAACGGGAGCCGACGCCACTTTCCTCGACTCCAAGATCCACGCTTTGCACCACCGCATCCCCGCTCTTCCTCATAGAGGTACGGTCACCGGCATCGCCGGCCTCTATGCGATCAACGAAGAGGACGTCCACCCGGTGATCGGACCAACGTCTCTGGATGGTTGGTGGGTGGCCAACGGTTTCAGCGGCCATGGATTCAAACTCGCCCCCATGGTGGGTTCGATGATGGCTCAGGCCATCACAGGCACGACCCGCCCCTTCGATACCGATGTTCCTCTTTCGTTTCTTTCGGTGGACAGAACACCCTTGACGGTCCAAGAGAAAAGCGTTCTGGCCTGATGCGGTATTTGGGCCCCGAGGACCTGCGGGCGGCCCTGCCTATGACGGTCGCTATTGAGGCGATGATTGCGGCGTTCGGGGACGATCGGGAGGTACCACCTCGCGTCCAGGTTGGCCCTTCGCTGTTCATGCCCGGCCGGGTTGGCGAGATGACCGGGATCAAGGTGGTCTCTACGGTTCCCGGCAGTCCCGCCGGAATTGTCGCAGTCTTCGACCCATCCGGCCAACCGGTTGGCTTGGTCGACGGTCCGACACTGACCGCCATCCGCACCGGGGCGGGGGCCGGTCTGGCCACCCGCCTTCTCGCCCGACCTGAGGCATACACGATGGCGATGCTGGGCTGCGGAGCGATGGCTGCAGATCAGGTGGCGGCCGTCCGGGCTGTGCGAAACATCGAGCGGGTTTGCGTGTGGAGCCGCGATGCAGCCAGGGCCGACGCCTTCGCAGCTCGGATAGGAGGCGAGGCAGTCGACGATCCAGACAAGGCGGTGCGCAGCGCCCATATCGTCACCACCGCTACCCCCGCCCTCAAGCCTCTCTTCGGGGATAGAGCCGTGCGGTCGGGAACCCACCTCAATGCAATCGGCGCATTCGCACCGCACATGGTCGAAATACCTGCCGAGACGGTGGAAAGGGCCTTCGTGGTTGTGGACGATGTGGGGGCCGCGGCCCGGGAAGCGGGTGACCTCATTCAAGCTGGGCGAGAACCCGACGCGGCGCTGGGCGACCTTCTCGCCGGACGGATTCGGTCTCCGGGGGGCGGCGTGACATTGTTCAAATCAGTGGGAATCGCCTCCCAGGATGTGGCGGCGGCAGCTGCCGCCCTCGCCCGGGCCGACGAGCTTGGTGTTGGGGTCGAGATCGACCGCTGATCCCGATTGTTCCTGGCCACTCCGGCCGCACGCCGCAATTCGTCGTGTGGCGCTCCACTAGCCTTACGGGTTGATGCCCGAGCACTATTACGAGCGACTTTCCTTCCTCGACGGCTCTTTCCTCGCCCTGGAGTCGCCAACAACGCATATGCACGTCGCGGGCGCCGCGATTTTCGAGGCAGGGCCGCTGTCAAAGCCGGATGGCGGCATCGACATCGACAAGATCCACTCCTTCATCGAGTCCAAACTCCACTATGTGCCTCGATATCGCCAGCACCTCGCCCGCGTGCCCATCGAAAGGAATCCGGTCTGGGTCGACGATGAGCATTTCGATCTCGACTACCACGTCCGCCATTTGAGCCTTCCCAAACCTGGCAGTGAAGAGCAGCTGAGAGCAATGATGGGCCGGCTGCTATCCCAACAACTCAACCGCGCTAAACCGCTCTGGGAACTCTGGGTAGTGGAGGGCATCGCGGCAGACCGCTTCGCTCTCGTGTTCAAGATCCACCATTGCATGATCGACGGTATCTCCGGTGTCGACCTGATGGCAGTGCTGCTCAATTTTGTCCCCACCGACGAGATCGAAGATATCAAGCCATTCGAGCCGAGGCCGGCGCCCGGTGCCGCCGAGCTTGTAGTCGGCGAGTCGCTGCGGAGAGCGAGAAGAGCCTTTCGCGCGGCACGGGGAATCCCGCATCTCGCCGAAGAAGCTCAAGCGATCGGTTCCGAGATCCAACGGCGCGCCAAGGCCGTCTCCTATTCACTGACCTCAGGATGGCTAACGCCGGCGTCGCGCACGCCCATCAACGAGAAGATCGGACCCAACCGCCGTTTCGAGTGGCTCAAGCTTCCGCTCACCGACGTAAAAGAGATAAAGGACCTGATCGGTGGAACGGTCAATGATGTCGTACTCACCACGGTGGCTGGAGCGGTGCGCAAGTTCTTCATCGAGGAACGCGGCTTCCCCGTGGATGACCTGGAGTTCCGGGTCATGGCTCCGGTCAGCGTTCGCTCCAAGGATCAGCGAGGCCGATTGGGTAACCAGGTCGCCATGTGGCTGGTACAGCTACCGATCGACGAGCCCGACCCGCTACGCCGCTATGCGATCGTCCGGGATCACACCCAGCACTTGAAGGACACCAACCAGGCCTTGGGCGCCTCAACCATCGTGCAGCTCAGCTCCGGGACGCCGGCCACTCTTCTGGGAATGGCAGCCAGACGCGCCACCCGCATCCGACCGTTCAATATGACGGTCACCAACGTGCCGGGCCCGCAATTTCCCATGTACATGCTCGGATCGAAGCTGCTCGTCCAATATCCGGCCGTCCCTCTCTGGGCCGGGCACGGCGTAGGGATTGCCTTGTTCAGCTACAACGGCGAGCTGGCGTGGGGGATCAGCGCCGATTGGGACGTCGTGCCCGACGTCTCAGCCTTCACGAATAACGTGACCGCCGCTTTCGTCGAGCTTCATGAGAATGCGCGACGCGCCGCAGGAGTCGACCAGCCCCCCAGGAAGGCCAAAAAGACCGGCGCAAAGAAGTCGAAGTCGAAGGCCTAGGAGTCTGCTGAGTACTCCGGAACAGACGTTGCACTTCCCGCCCCTACAGTATCTCCGGTGATCCGCTTCATCGCCCTCCTCGGCGTCATGGCCATCTCTTTCACCGCCGTGCTGGTCCGCCTCGCCGACGTCACTCCGCTGACGGCAGGTTTCTTCCGGGCGGCGTATGCCCTTCCCATATTGCTGGTGATGTGGCTGTTAACCAGGAAATCGGATAGTCGTCCCCGGAGCGACCGGCGGTTGGGTTTTGTCTCCGGGCTTCTCCTGGCTGCAGACCTATGGTTGTTCCACTCGGCGATCGCCGCCATCGGCGCCGGGCTCGGCACGCTGCTTGCGAACATCCAAGTCGTTTTCGTCGCTTTGGCGGCGTGGGCGATCCACGATGAACGCCCCAGCCCAACCGCCTTTATCGCTATACCGGTAGTTTTCACGGGAGTGGCATTGTTGTCGGGGCTCGGGCGGGCCGACACGTACGGCAGCGATCCTGTGGCAGGTGTGATCCTCGGGGCAATGTCGGGCGTTGTGTATGCATCGTTCATCCTCACCTATCGGGCAGCCAATCGCAGCCAGAGTTCGGCCATCGGAACTTTGCTCGACGCGACCGCCGGTACCGCCGTCGGCACCGGTCTAGCCGGTCTGGCCACCGGAACCATTGATCTCAGCTTCGTATGGCCCGCCCATGGGTGGCTCCTGATACTCGCCGTGCTTGCCCAGGTCTTCGGATGGCTCATGCTCGGCCATGCTCTTCCAAGACTCCCCGCCCTGACCACCTCCGTATTGATCATGGTGCAACCTATTGGCGCGCTCATCTGGGGTGCCTTGATCTTCAGCGAACGGTTGTCCGCGCTGCAGGGCACGGGCGTGGCTGTCATTCTCCTTGGGGTTACTGCGATCAACGTGCGCGGGAGTGTCAGACCCGAGGCGGCCCTAGCCGGAAGACCACGCGGCGGGGCCGGTACGTAGCTGCAGTGACACCTAAACTTGGACAGTGGCACCCGCAGTTATGAACGCCGTGGTCATGCACTCTCCGGGTGATCCCGGGGTGTTACACGTCGTCCGCCTGCCAGTCCCCCGGCCGGGCCCCGACCAGGTTCTGGTGCGAGTCCACGCCGCAGCGGTGAGCACTCTTGACCTGTCGATTCGGTCGGGAACAGCTACCGTCGACCTTCCGCTTCTTCCCGGTTCGGATGGTGCGGGGGAGGTCATATTGGTGGGCCCCGGGGTTACCGAATGGTCCCCCGGCGACAGGGTTGTTGCCATCAGTGGAACGATGGGGCGCACCCGGAGCGGCGGATACGCTGACTATGTGGTCGTTCCCGCTGCCGAACTGCACGCCATACCCGACAACGTGTCGTTCATCAGCTCGACGAGCGTGGGTAGGGCATTCTCCACAGCGTGGACGGCCATCTTCCACAACGGCCGGCTCGGCATGAATGAACGGGTGGTTGTGGTCGGCGCCGCCGACGCGATCGGTATCGCGGCCGTCCAGATCTGCCGATGGAAAGGCAGCCGAGTTATCGCGGTGTCCCACGGCCGTCATGCCCAGCGGCTGGCTGCGCTCGGAGCCACTCGAGTCGTTTCCCGTTCGGCTCCGGACTTGGCCGAGCATGTCAAAGCAGGATTCGGTGGCCAGGGAGCCGCGGTGGTCGTCCAAGTCGTCGACTCGGCATTGGGCCCTTCTGTGGAGATGCTGGATCAAAACGGACGCCTCGTCCTGACCAGCGGCGGCCGCCCTCAGTTGCTCGATGTTCGCCAGGTTGTCAACAAACAAGCACATCTCATCGGCTCGACCGCGCACATCGATGCCGTTGATATCCATCAGGTTCTCAAGCTCCTCAGCGAAGCAACCTTTCTGCCGGTGATCGATTCGATCTATCCACTCTCGAAGGTTGGCGAGGCACATCGGCGGGCCGAATCCGAGATGACCTTTGGCGCAGTGCTGCTGGTACCGGATCATCTGTACCGGTCAGCCGAGGAACGCACCCAGCTTTTGGAAGAAGACTGATCTCGCCAGAACCTCGTCCGCCCCGGCCTGTCGGGCGCTTCGTAGAGCGGCCCCGTCAACATGAGGCCCAAACGCGATCACCCGGACACCGGCTTGTACCAACCTCTCTATGGCTGCGATCGCATCCGGTACGGCGAGGTCGACCAGAACCAGGCCGGGGAGCCGCCCCTCCGCGGGAACGGTCCCGGCGACCCGGCCGTCCCACGCTACGAGCTGTGCGCCCGACCGGGCAACCATCTGTTCGACCCTGGATCGGTCCATGAGGTCTGCCGAGAGCAGCCCGACCTCAGAAGACCCATGGAGCGCTCTCGCCTTAGTAGCCCCCCACTCCAGGTGCGCCATCCAGACGCCATCACCCAACTGCCGTGAAGAAGCAGGAGCCAGGTTGTAGACGTCGCCGGGCAGTGCCGCCACCGCTCCCGGGTCACGTACAACGGCCTCGACACCGGCACCGGCCAGGGCATCGGTCGGAAAGCGCATCGCTTCCTGAAAAACCTCGAGCGGGCCACGGCGTTGCTCGTCGAACGGAAGCGATAGCAACTCTTCGAGGGTTGGCCCGAGCCAGGCCTCGCCCTCCGCGAGAGCATCATCAAGGGAGGGCGGGCGCTCCAGACCCTGCTCCTCGAGGCGCTCTTCTACGTAGGTCGAAAACACTGCGATGAGACTCGTGGCCAGGTCGGTTGCGAGGTCTGTCATCGGTATCGCTCCCCGTCCGTACCCCAGTAAGCGTAGGGAAGGAGCGGGCCAAGATACGGGCGGAACTGTGCGGTCTTCCCCAATGTGGGCTCCACCGGCGCAGCGGGGGAGCTGTCCGAGCAGAGCGAGGACTGAGGGGGCAACGAGCTTTTCGCTAGCACCTTCTTGCCCCTCCCCCGACCCCCCCCCCCCCCAACCCCAGTCCCGCGA
>Ga0224512_10000502_pt1 | contig 41762 bp, 36 predicted proteins | sample SF_May12_sed_USG_4_FD_169103 | JGI IMG/M metagenome (GOLD analysis project Ga0224512, IMG submission 169103) | Sediment microbial communities from San Francisco Bay, California, United States - SF_May12_sed_USGS_13 | ecosystem: Environmental > Aquatic > Marine > Sediment | place: USA... | reverse complement strand
TTATGGCGCTCCTTACGGCTATGCACCTTATGGTCAGGTTCCGGTTGCTGCACCTGTTGCCCAGTAATTTAATTACTTAGCCAGAAAAGCCAAATGGGGAAGGGGTAGCTTGAAAAAGCTGCCCCTTTTCTTTTTATACGAGTTAATCCATTGCTGTCCCACTTAATTCGTATTAGTCCTGGGCAAGTACCTGAGCATACAGTTTTAAAGCGAATATATATGAACCAGGGGCATCGAATATGTCTGTGATGTCAGGGATAGAATCCCCTTTCCCATGAGGGGGAGTGCCCCAGTGGGCATAAAAGGGCCAGGGAGAGGGTTGCCCCTCATCCTCGGTAACTGCTCCATGCGTCACCTAAAGCGCCTACTTTGTAGTGCTCTCGGCTCTGGCGTCCTGCTTCGCTCTACCGAGTCCATCCATGGACTCGTACCTCCTGCGGCCGCTTCGGGCATCCTGCCCTCTCGCGACACTTGTACATGGCCCAGGCCAGCCTCTCGACCGGTTCCCGGTCTCACCTTCTCCCTGAACATCGTCCATGCAATCGTAATCTTCTCCCCTTCAATGGAAGAAGGAATTAAGTGGGACAGCAGTGGGACAGATTTATTTTTTTACTGAGACATTCACTGAAGCCTGTACGGTCCGGCCGGAAGTGCAGGGCGGACAACAGGGTCTGACTGGCTTAAATAGGTATACTGTCCCCTGAATTGGGTGGTACGCATCATTCACCTGTACAGCGAAATTACTGGCTGCGGGATGGATAACGAAAAACAGCAGTAGCCATGTCGCACTGCATTGCCTGCAGGCGTAAGAACCACGCAGTGCTGAAGGAGGGTTGAGATGGCAGACTCGATCGGCCCCGGTTTGCGAGAACAGTGGCGCAGGCTTGCAGGTTTGCCAGCTGGCAAATGGCTGTTCAGCCGTGTACTGGGTCGCCATGTGCCCTATACCGGTAACCTCGGCGCCGTGGTCCGGGTTCTGGAACCCGGGCATTGCGTGGTCGAGTTGCGGGAACGCCGCAGGCTGCGCAACCATCTCGACTCCATCCATGCCATGGCGCTGGGCAATCTGGCCGAAATGGTCACCGGACTGGCGCTTCTGAACAGTCTGCCGGATGACACCCGCGGTATCCTCACCGGTTTTTCGATCGATTACCTGAAGAAGGCGCGCGGCACGCTCCTCGCCGAATGCCGCTGCGAGCAACCGCTGGACAACTCGGAGGCAGAACATGCGCTCACCGGGGAGATCCGCGATCGGGGCGGTGCGCTGGTTGCCGTCGCCCGGGCGCGCTGGCTTACCGGCCCGGAGAGGCCTGCCTGATGGACGGTTCAACTGTGTTCAGCCGGGCACTGGGCATCGAGGTCCCGTTGATCTGCGGGGCCATGTATCCCTGTTCCAATCCCGAACTGGTAGCCGCGGTCTCCGAGGCCGGCGGCATCGGCATTGTGCAGCCACTCAGCCTGACCTATGTGCACGGTTACGACTTTCGTGAAGGACTGCGCACAATCCGACGCCTGACCCGCAGGCCCATCGGCGTCAACCTGATTATCGAGCGCAGTTCCAGAAAATACCTGGAGCGTACGCGGCAGTGGCTGGAGATTGCCCTGGAGGAACAGGTACCGTTTCTGGTCACCGCCCTGGGCAATCCGCGCTGGGTGGTGGACCGCGCAGGACCGGCCGGCGTAACGGTCTACCACGATGTCACCGGCAGGGAGCATGCGCTGAAGGCCCTGGACGGCGGCGTCGACGGTTTTATCTGCGTCAACAACCGGGCCGGCGGGCATGCCGGGACACAGTCACCGCAGCAACTGCTGGATGCCATCGGCCCGCTCGGCAAGCCGCTGATCTGTGCCGGAGGGGTCGGCGTGCCGGCGGCTTTCGTGGAGGCCCTTGAGATGGGTTATGCCGGCGCCCAGTTGGGGACGCGCTTCATCGCCACCACCGAGTGCACGGCTCATGAGGATTACAAACAGGCAATCATTGCCGCGGGTGAGGATGATATCGTGCTGTCGGAGAAGGTCTCCGGTGTCCCGGTGTCTATCATCCGCACCCCGTATATCGAGCGCACCGGGACCCGGGCCGGACCGCTGGCAAAATGGCTTTTGCGCGGGCGCAGGACAAAGCACTGGATGCGGATGCTGTACTCCCTGCAATCGATCTGGAAGCTGAAACGCGCATCCCAGCAGGGCCTGGCATACCGGGATATCTTCCAGGCCGGCAAGAGTGTGGCCGGTATTCATTCGGTCCAACCGGTGGCGGCCATTGTGGCTGAGTATGCAGCAGCGCTGCAGTCGATGGATAATACCCGCTGAGTGCGCGGTGTCATTCCGGGGACTAGTACGAACAAGGAACACCCATGAGAATCGCGTTCATATCCCATCCCGATTGCGAGTTGCACGACACCGGGGCCGGACACCCGGAGTCGCCAGCCCGAATGAAGGCGGTGCTGGACTATCTCCCGGCCCGGGATATCTGGCATCTGTTAACGCAGCATGAAGCCCCTTTGGCCACCAGGGAACAACTCTGTCGGGTCCACGACAAGGGCTACGTGGATGCGGTAATCGCCGCCGAGCCCTCTCAGGGTCGCGTGTTTCTGGACCCGGATACCAGCATGGCCCCGCATTCGCTGAATGCGGCCTTGCGTGCTGCAGGCTCCGTCGTCAAGGGCGTTGACCTCGTCATGTCTGGCGACTCGGAACAGGCCTTCTGCTGTGTACGCCCCTGCGGCCACCATGCCGAAGTCGGCCGTGCCATGGGTTTTTGCCTGTTTAACAATGTCGCTGTCGGTGCCCGCTATGCCCAGGACCGATATGGGCTGAATAAGGTCGCGATCGTCGACTTCGACGTGCACCACGGCAACGGCACGGAGGATATCTTTCGCAGCGATCCCTCCGTGTTCTTCAGCTCCACATTCCAGCACCCCTTCTATCCCGGCAGCGGGGCCGACACCCGGTCCGATCATATCGTCAATGTACCCTTGCCGGCCGGAGCCGGGGGTGACCGGTTCCGCGCCGCATTCGAGGAACGGATTCTTCCCGCGCTGAACGACTTCGAGCCGGAGTTGCTGTTCATTTCTGCCGGCTTCGATGCCCATAACGACGACCCGCTGGCACAGCTCTGCCTACTGGAAGAGGACTTCGCCTGGGCCACGAGGAAGATCAAGGAGGTCGCGAATGCACACGGCAAAGGCCGTCTGATCTCTGTGCTGGAAGGCGGTTACAACCTGCCGGCACTCGCTCGCAGTGTGGAGGCGCACCTGCAGGCGATGCTGTAATCGCGCACATTGACGGTGCGGGCCACCCGGTTATTAGTCTGCAACCCGATGGTGTAAAGGCAATAGCCGGCGTTCTCCTCGCCTGGCACGCCGAAAACAGACTTGATCTCCTCGCTTTCCAGGCGCTTCACAAGCTGATCGGATGCTTTCTCGAGGCCATAGACGTCTTGTCTATTACAGGCTTGAACGGAGATTTGACCCGCGCCTAATTCGAAGCGCTGCAATGGTGTTGGAGAAACTCAGCAATGACCTTATAGGCTTCAGGATCCTGACTCAGGAAGCGGTGTCCGCCCTCAAAGAAGCGCAGCTCCGCTCCCTGTATCTGGCCGTGCAGGTTTTTGACTGCCTCCGGCGTAGCCTGGCCATCGTACTTACCGCCGCAAACCAGGGTCGGGACCCGGATTGACGGCAGGCGGTCATAGGTGTCGTGGTGGCTGCGCGCCTCGATCTGGCGCGTGATGCCGGCGATGCCGCCCGGTTCCTGCAGGAAGGGTGACGCGTTTGCCGCCGCCTCCTTGAGCATGCGCTCAGTCTCTTCGGGATGCGCTGCCTGCCATGCTTCGTTGTAACGGTTGTCACCGATCGCGAGCATCTTCCGCGAGCGCTCGGCGGGGGAGAGACTGGACAGTTCATGGATCGGGTAGGAAGAGCCACCCGCGCCACCTGCCGTGGAGCAGCAGAGCACCAGGCTTCGAACCCGCTGTGGACTCCTCAGCGCCAGTTCCTGGGCCACCATGCCGCCGAAGGAGACGCCGACGACATGGGCGCTGTCCCAGTCGACGGCATCCATGACCGCCGCTGCGTCCTGCGCATACTGCGCCATTGTGTAGGTGACGTCCGGCTTGTCGGTGAGACCGGTGCCACGCTGGTCGAAGCTGAGGATGTCGAATCTGCCCGCCAGGTGGCTGTCGAAGACGTTCGGCTGGCTGCGCAGGTCGCCTCCAACGCCACCGAGGAACAGGACGGCGCAGCCTTCTCCGTTGCGCTGGTAGTGGATGCGTATGTCAGCGGTGCTGGTATAGGGCATATCCGATTCTGTCTGGGGTGGATTGGGAAGAGGGCGCCGAGGTGCAAGTGCGTGCTCAGGAAACTAGCACATAGCTCAGCGCCTTGCACGTATGCAGGTCGGCGTCAGCAGGCGCTCGATTCGAGCGTCACCGATAACGGATTGAACCCTAAGCGCTGTGCAAGGTTTCGGCGTGGTAGGCGAGGTGTTCGCCGACGAAGCTGGCGACGAAATGATAGCTGTGGTCATAGTCCGGCTGCATGCGCAGGGTCAGTGGGAAATTGCGTACCCGGCAGGCGGCCTCCAGGTTTTGAGGATAGAGTTGGTCGGCCAGATACTCGTCGCCGGTGCCGCTGTCGATAAGCAGGGGGATCGGCGAAGCACCATCTGCCACCAGGCAGGTGGCATCGTAGGCGCGCCAGGCTTCCCGGTCATCGCCGAGATAGGCAGTGAAGCAACCCTGGCCCCAGCCAGAGACGACGGGATTGCAGATGGGGGCAAAGGCCGAAACAGACCGATAGGCCCCCGGGTTCTTCAGGGCACAGATCAGTGCGCCATGACCGCCCATGGAGTGGCCGCTGACGGACTTCAGGCCCGGCACAACCCGGAGCTCGCTCTCGATCAGCGCCGGTAGTTCCCGGGTTACGTAATCGTACATCCGGTAGTGCTGTGACCAGGGTGTCCGGGTGGCGTTCACATAGAATCCTGCCCCCTTGCCGATGTCATAGCGGTCCGGCACATTCGGCACGCCAGCGCCGCGCGGGCTGGTGTCGGGGAAGACCAGCGCCAGACCCAGCTCGGCAGCGTAGCGTTGCATTCCACCCTTGACCCGCGCGTTGTCATCCGTACAGGTGAGGCCGGACAGCCAGTACACCACCGGGACCCGTTCATTCGCGGCCTGGGGTGGCAGGTAAACGGAGAACATCATGGTGCAATTGCAGGCGTCGGAGGCGTGCCGGTAGCGATTGAGCCAGCCACCGGACTCTTTGATATGTTCGATCTGGTGCATGCGTACCCTCCTCGGGGAATATTCACGGAATGAATGGACTTGCCTTTGTGTAGTGGTTCGGAGGCCGGTTCAATGTTGTTCGGCCGCAGGTTATGAGCTTAGCCGTGATAGCTTGGTTTTGCGCGCGTAATATCCGGTCGCATGAGCGTCCTCCAGTATCCCGATAGACCGGGGCGGAGCATCGAAAATGTTTCTGTAGCAGGTATAATCGGGAAAAATCCCCGGTCTGCCTGGAGCCCTGTCTATGCACGCGATCGTCGGCTTTACCCTGGTACCCATCGATGCGGGCATTTCAGTCTCGCCCTATGTCGCGGCCATTGAACGGGTGCTCGAGGAATCGGGCCTGACCTTCGAGGTCAACTGCAACAGCACCAACGTGGAAGGGGAGTGGGAGGACGTGTTTGCCGCCATCAAGCGCTGCCACGAGGTGGTTCACGACGAGGGCGCACCCCGGATCCATACCTGCCTTCAGGTGGGCACGCGGGTGGATCGCGAGCAGCACATGGCCGAGAAGCTCGAAAGCGTGGTCAGACGACGCCACCGATAGGAGCGGCATTCGCCGGCAACCGGATTCGATTTCGCACCGCTGGAAAAATCATGTTAATCAGATTCCGCCTGACCGGTAGCTTCCGTTGGGGGAAATGGGCAGGCATCATGTGTGCTAGCATTACTGGCCTTGTAAGGTGGCATTTTACAGGTTTCATTGGGAGGCATTGTTATGAAAGCGGTTTTGCTTGATGGTTTCGGTGGTCCGGAGGTTCTCAAGATCGCCGAAACACATAAACCGATGCCTTCCGAGGAACAGGTCCTTATCAAGGTCGCCGCAACGTCGGTTAATCGTCCCGATATTGTGCAGCGCGAAGGTAATTATCCTCCACCGAAAGGTGACTCGGAAATTCCCGGTCTGGAGGTTGCCGGTATTATCGAGGAGGTCGGTCCGGGAGTGACAGCATACAAGTGCGGTGATCGTGTTATGTCCCTCGTGGGTGGCGGTGGTTACGCACAATATGCTGTGGCTTATGCCGGTCACCTGATCCCGATTCCCGATACAATGAGCTTTGAGTCGGCAGCATGTGTATGTGAAAGCTACATTACCGCGTTCCTGAATATTTTCATGATCGGTGGCTTCAAAGACGGGCAGGTAGTGCTTGCCCACGGCGGCGGTGGCGGCGTGAACACGGCCGCTATCCAGTTGTGCCGGAAGCTTGCACCGAACGGCCGGATTTTGGTCACCGCCTCTCCCGGAAAGATCGAGCGTGTAAGGAAGCTCGGTGTCGATCTTGTTATAAATTACCAGGAAGAGGATTTTGCAGAAGAGGTCAGGGCGTTTACCGGAAAAAAGGGTGCCGATGTCATCCTCGATCATATTGGCGCGAACTATCTTGCGCCTAATATGAAGGCGCTTGCTGTTGGTGGCACACTCGTGATTATCGGTATCATGAGTGGCGCGAAGGCCGAACTCAATCTTGCCCTCATGATGGTAAAGCGTCAGCGGATCATCGGCTCTGTGCTACGATCACGTTCTGTGCAGGAAAAGCAGGAGATTGTTGCGCAATTCACCAGAACCGTGATGCCGGTATTCTCCGACGGGTCCATTGAGCCCGTTATCTACAGGACCTATCCGCTTGATGACGTTGCTGAGGCCCACAGGACCATGGAACAGAGCAAGCACTTCGGCAAGATTGTCCTGACGCTGGATTAATTACCAGGTATTGATGCGGTTGCGCGAGCTGGCGACCCGTTAACGGCTTTGCGTTACGCCAGCCAAGGGTTGGCTATATGCAGTGATCTCACGTTTGCTGTCCAATTGAAACAGATGGTGGACCAGGGGAGGCAAGGCCTGCAGGCCATGCTCGGTCAGGCGCTGGTAGTGCTGGATAAAGCGCGCCACTTGTCCGGCATCCATCACCCCCTGCGAATTCGCTGTCGGCACTAATTTATTCTCCTGTTCCATCCGCCAGTTAAAAACACAGTCAAAGGACGGGGCGCGCAGCATCAGCCACTGTTGCACCTGCTGGTACAGTGGCAGGTAATCGCGTTCAATCGCCTGATTGACATAGTGACGCCATATTCCATGCGGGTCTTCCCGAGCTTCCAGCTCATTGACTGGCCGCAATAAATCCGCTTCCTGTTGTGGCGGTATGCCCAGACACCAGCCTTCCAGAATGACCACATCCACGGGTGTTATCAGTGTATCCCACTCTGCTTCCGGCTTGCGGTCATCTGTCGCCTTATCGAAGCGCGGAATGCGCACCTCGGCCGCAGGGGTCGGGTGCAACAACTTCTGTAAAGTGGCCTCGGCCAGCTCCATATCATGGGTGCCCGGTACGCCGCGTGTGGCAAGCAGGGGGTGAATTTGCTGAGCCAGCAGTGCTCGCCGTGATTTCGTGTGGTACACGTCGTCCAGGGATAACACCACTGCACGCAAGTTCCAATCCCATTGCAGTATCAACCGCAGGTATTCACTGAGGGTGCTCTTCCCGGAGCCCTGACTGCCGTTGATGCCAATCAGCAAGGGACGGCCCGCCTGCTTTCGGCATTGCTCGGCGAACTGCTTTGCCAGCGGATCGAACCAATGTTGTGCGGTTTCCAGATAAGCGTCGGGCAGTCTGTGTCTTGCCAGCATTTTCTTCAATGCCTGTTGTCGGCCCGGTGCGGTCATTGGATTAAGCTCGTGATTTTCATCCAGACTATCTTATCAGTTAAACAACGATTTCCCGAGGTGATCCCGGGAATGTTGCCCCGTTAGCGGGCTTGAACTTCCGCCGGAGGCAGGGTTTAGACTGCAACTATTGGCAAATAATGGTAATTCGTCAGAACCGATTGCGCCAGCGCCCCGGGGTATCCGGCAGACATAATCTCTTGTCTGGTATTCAGGCGTATTGATCCGGCTTGTTCTGACGGGCTACAGACAGTACCCTCAAAGAACCGGGATAATCAGAGGCGTCGCCAGACGGGTCAGGTACAGCTTTGGACAAACACATTGCGAGGGTCGCCAGCAGCGACGCGTCAAGCGAGCTGTATCTCGTCAATCTCATCCGTCGAGCCAGCAGCGATGCGGAGAAGGCCCGGCTTATCGCGAAATGGATTCTGCAGGAGTTCGAGGTCTATTATTTGGATTCCCGTGCCATCCCCGGGCTCGCGCAGCGCGCCTTCGAGGCCCGCGACCCCAAGACCTCGCTGGCTCTCAGCAAGAAACGCCTTTTTGTTTACACCGAGAGCCTCAAGGAGCTCGCTCCCCAGCTCAAGGCCGTTTTTCCGCGGGTCGCCACAGATGAATCCATCTGGTCGGAAGTACTGGCCTCCTATATACCGCTGATCGAGGGGCGCTACGAGGCAGACCTCGCGTTCGCTTACCTGCACTCCGTCCAGCGCAAGCTCAGTCAGGGCGAGTGGAAGCCGGTGGCCTACGACTTCGGAGAGCGGACCAACAAGGCCCCGGATTTCACCGCCAAGGTGTACCGCAGCTTTCCCGTGGGCGGCGCCGTCACCGCCGGTGTCATTATGCAGCTGCTCGCCATCCCGGGCTTCTCGGTCCCGTACCGTGATGCGCAGGGCGACGCCCGGCTCATCGCCGAACGTCTGAATCAGATACTCACGCCCGAACAAACACCGTCGAACCGGGTCCGCACCATCGAGATGATCGATGGCGGCTTCTACCGCAACCGGGGCGCCTATCTCGGCGGGCGCATGGTACTCGAATCGGGGCGGCTGATGCCGCTGGTGATCGCACTGCTCAACGAGCCGGACGGCATCTACGCCGATGCGGTCATCCACCGCGAGGCCGACGTGCACAATCTGTTCAGCTCCACCCTCGCGCACTTTCACGTCACCAACCCCTACTATCACGAACTCGCCGCCTTCCTGCACACCCTCATGCGTGAGCGGCCGCTGGGGCTGCACTACACGACCATCGGCTTCAATCACGTCGGCAAGGTGGCGGTGATGGAGGGGCTTGGCAACGAGATCGTGCGCTACAAAGAAGTCCTGCAGACCGCGGTGGGCTTCGCCGGGACGGTTGCCATCGGTTTCGCGGCGCCGTCCTCGGCCTACAACCTCAAGGTGATCCGCGATCAGGCAACGGACCAGTACAAATGGGGCGAGTTTCCCGGCGTCGATCGGGTGCTCGGCAAGTACAGCCGGATACACGAGATCAATCGCACCGGCAGCATGCTCGACAACGTCATCTATTTCAATATGAAACTTGACCGGTCGTGGTTCGACCCCGCTTTACTCGAGGAATTGCGGAACAAGGCAAGCGAGAGCGTCTCCCTGCAAGGCGACGATGTGGTGTTCAAATACCTCATCGTACAGCGGCGCATGACCCCCCTGCCGGTGTTCCTCGAGACCGCTTCACCGGAGGATGCCGAGACCGCGGTCATCAATCTCGGTCATTGCATCAAGAACAACGCAGCGGCAAATATCTTCAACAAGGACCTCGACGGCCGCAACTATGGCGTCAGTCGTTTTCTGAAGGTCTTTCTTTATGACTACGATGCCCTGGAGCGCTTTACCGATGTCAAGATCCGGACCAATCTGGGCCGGATCGAGGGTGAGGAAGATATCCCCGACTGGTTCTTCGAGGACGGCGTGGTGTTTCTGCCAGAGGAGATGGAGGTTGGCTTGAGGATACCCAACCGGGCCTTGCGTCGGGTCTTTCGCGAGGTGCATGGCGATCTGATGACCATGGAGTACTGGGAGCGGCTCCAGAACGATCTCCGTGCTGGCGAGGTGCCCGGCATCCGCACCTACCCGGAGCCCTGCGATCTGCGGCGTCCCTGATACCTGCAGCGCGCAGGGTCGCTGCCGGGTCGCGGGCGTACCCAAGTTGCCCAGCACATTGCCCGATATCTGGAGCGTCACAAAAAATAGGCGCTTTAGGCGCGGGCTTTTAGAGCGGGATGCCGAGAATGATTATCTGGCATTGGATGCCGTGGATAATGATGGGAAGAATCGGGCAAGATTTCGTGGTGACCAGGGCGAACAGCGCTGGATACGACTACTGAATAGCCATGGACTTCAGGGAATGGGCTTTTATTCTTCCAGTACTCGGGAAATTGTTAACTTGGCAGGGCGTTCTGTAATTGAGCGGCAAGCAGGGTATTTTCCAGTAGACACGCTACCGTCATCGGGCCGGTTCCGCCGGGCATGGGGGTAACGCCGCCGGCAATTTTGGATACGGCGTCAAAATCCACGTCACCCTGGATACCGCTTGGGGTTTCGGTGACGCCTACGTCAAAGACCATGGCGCCTGGTTTTACGTATGCTTCGGTAATTAATGCGGGCGAGCCTATTGCGCTGACTAATATATCTGCGCTTTTGCATAGCTCGGCCAAGTCTCTGGTGCGTGAGTGTGCAACCGTGACTGTCGCGTCGACACCTTTTTCAGACAACAGCAGAAACTGGGGTAAACCCACCACCGCCGAGCGTCCGACAACGACCGCTGTTCTTCCGCTGGTTTCTATATTGTAGGCTTCGATGAGGCGCATTACCCCTAATGGTGTGCAGGGTACCAGTTGCTTGCGTCCCTGCAATAGTCGGCCCATGTTCACATCAGTCTGACCATCGATATCTTTATTCGGGGGTATTTTCGCTAGTGCGGCGTCCTTGTCCAGAGGGTCGGGCAAAGGCAGTTGCAGGATGATACCGTGTACTTTGTCATCTTGCGCCAGCTGCTCGATTTGTTCTTCCAGCTGTTTCTGGCTGGTGCCAGCAGCCAGTTGAATATGTTCCGGATACAGACCCGCAGCTTCTGCCGTGCGATGCTGCATGCCGACATATACTTTGCTGGCGGGGTCATCGCCAACGCTTACGGTGGCTAGTGTGATTTTCAGATGAGGATGCCGCGCAAGTCGGGCCTTGATTTTTTCGCGCAATTCAAGCGCCACCTTTTTACCGTCGATGATCATAGGTTGAACGCATCCTGGGGCTGGCTTTGGCCGCTGGTTCTGCGAGGCTGGTGGCCACGCTCCATGTTGAAACTAGTAATGACGTCACCCGGCAAGCTGCTCTTGTCGGACATCAACACTCGATTTTACCGGATTCAGCTCAATGGGGGCTGTTTGTCCGGATGCAAGTAGATGAAGCTTTTACCGAGGCGACCACCATAGTTACCGGCAGAAATCATTATCAAACCTTCAGTATTCCTGGCGGCATTAATAGCAGCCTGGGTCGCTTCAATAATGCATGCCATGCCGCGACCGTTCATGATGATTTCCATCACGGAGTTTACTCCCTTCGGCAAACCGTGTTCCACGGTGGGGTCGTCTTGCAGCATGGGACAGAATTTTTCGAATGTGCTGGCGATCGTGAAGTCGTAATCACTACCGGCTTTTGAGCCGCTGCCGGCGACTCCGCCGGGGAAGGTAGTGATTACACCATCGATGGGGAGAATGGCCTCGCTACCTTTTTCAGCCGCTTCCAGGGCAGAGTCGACGTCTTTACCAAAGAACCAGAGATTGCCGCCCATTAAACCATCGGCGTAACCCAGCCTGCGATCGAGTACAAATTCTCCACCGAGGATTGGAATCCACCACATTTTGCGACCATACCGTTCGATACGTTTCTGGTAACCATTACCAAAGTAGGCCACTTTGCGACCCATTTGATAGTACTCTTCAGAATCGATTAGATTGAAGCAGGACGCAGTGGGACAGGTCAGCACATTCTGGCTGATGCGTACCAGCGCAGCTTTTTCCAGGCGGTCTTTGCGATCTTTCCAGAAGCGGGGGACATGAAGTTGCACAATCGCACCGGGCCTGCCATCCGGTGTAACGAAGCTTTCGTCTCCACCTGGACCGACATAGCGGTCCAGGCCGGCTTCGCAGTCGCAAAGAATTGTACTGGAGCCATTACCGGTGGCTGCGTTAACTGCATGTTCCACCCATTTGCGATTTTTTGCCGTGATTAAAAATTCTACATAGAGACTTTTAAAGGCCTCTGCATAGGTATCATCAATTAAAGCCGCCATCAGTCTCTTCCTTTGCCTATATATGTGGCGGCTTCTGTAACTACTTTATCCATGTAGACATCGTGAGGTGCCACCAGGATTTCGTCAAACAGCTGGGACTCGTAGCAAAGCGCAATAAGCGGGCAGTCTGGGCGCGCTTTATCCAGCAATCGATCATAGTATCCCTGGCCGTTGCCCATGCGTCCACCATTGCGGTCAAAGCCAACACCAGGGACTAAAATCAGGTCAAGTTCTTCTGGCTCCACTTCTTTTGCTGGATTGCCCCACATTTCTTTTGGTGGTTCAAGGATGTTCCATTTGCCTACCACCATCTCTTCCAGACTTTCCATCCACCACAAACCAAGTTTGTTTTCACCATTTTCATCTTCGGTGCAGTATGGAACGATGATTTTCTTTTCCTTCTTGGCTACCTCCGCGAGTAACTCGGGCTTGGTGCGGGTTTCAGTGCGGCAGTCTATGTACCACATAACAGTGTTGGCTTTTTTGTACTCAGGTAATGCCATGAAGCGTGCAACCGCTTTCGCACTGATCTCGTCTTTATTTTCCTGAGCTTTACGTCTGTCATAAGCCTCGCGACGCATTTTATTTTTGCGTTCCATGATTGCTTCTAGTTCTTCTGGCGTCAGTGACATTCAGCTGCCCCTCATGATTTGGTTAATTAACAGGCGACAAAATGAGTCTAAATCGTAAACTATTACTCGCGGGCTGCCAATGCATTTGCTTGTCCAATTGACTAATATTTCCGCGTGCTTGGTGTTTTTCGCCAATCGATGACGGCACCTTCCGATGCAGATTTCACCTGGAGCGCGTTTTTGGCTCGAACTCCACGCGTGTATATTGCCTCCGGCACTTTTCATTTTCGCTGGCGTTGAGCAAGCCTTCCACCTGCTGCTGTATCGGGGTGTTGTTACCTGTCTCAGGACAACCTCCCGGTGCGATTCTGCCGCGTCAAAACCCCGGCGCATTGAACCGGAGGCGCTGGTGCATGCGTCATCCAGCGCGTCGGACACTGCCTGGAGCGCCATAGGATTGCTGGAACAGATTGCCGAAAGCGCCTGGCCTGGCTGGTTCTGGAACCATCCGCGGCTGACGTTGCCATGGTCCAGCTGCTGGGCAGTTTGACTTACCGCATCGTCGTGGGATCAAGGGGCCGCAAGGCCTTCATGATCCGCAAACGGCGTTCCCGCAAAGACTAACTGATTATTAGCACACACGCCTCATTATCTATTCGGCTGAAGCCTTTTTTTATGAGTAAAGGCAAGCGATGAATAATGGAACCCGATTCGTTATATTGAATCTGTAGGCATCAGCTGACATCATGTCGCTGGCGGAAAATGATATTTAACAACGGGTTCAGTTCAAAAAATGCTGCAACATCGCAATATATAAGATATGCGTTATAATTTTTTGGCGTTGAATAAGATCCTCGCAAACAGAGGCCCCGGCGAACGGGATAAGGCCGCAGAAATTGCTGAACAAGGTTCTGGAATGAGTTCGCTCAAATCCCATGGGTCAAGCTGTATGGTTAAATTTTTTAGCGGAAGGAATGCACCAAGCGGGTACAGGTATACATCGAGCGGCGAGTCGATTTCTTCTATTAAAGGTACAGGAGGGTGAATTACTGTCCGCATATAAAATGCTGCCAGAGATTGGCTGTCATTACGTTGCCTGCCATTCAGGATATTGGATTCGATGAAAGATTGGCGCCGTGTGCGTTGACGAAGACGGCAGGACTGGACGGGCCCGACTGAGTTGAACGCCGGCGGGAAATCAGCAACACTGTCGGGTATCATCCCACTAACCGCCGGTCGGAATTGATCGAAACAGAGGAATTCCAATGAGCAAGCCAAAAATCGTCGTTACCCGTCGCTGGCCTGAACAAATCGAAAAGATCCTGACACAAAAATACGACACGCAACTGAATGTCGATGATGTGCCGATGACAGTGGCCGAAATGCAGGAGGCGTTTCGCACCGCCGATGCGGTGTTACCAACAGTATCTGACAAGGTCGATGCCGAAGTCCTGAGTGCCACACCGATGAAGGCCAAAATGATCGGTAGTTTTGGTGTCGGATTTAATCATATCGATCTCGAAGCGGCGAAGGCGGCCGGTCTCACCGTTTCGAATACGCCGGAAGTGTTGACCGAGTGCACTGCCGACCTCGCCATGACCTTGCTGTTGATGGTTGCCCGGCGGACTGGCGAGGGCGAGCGTCACGCCCGGAACAAGGAATGGACCGGCTGGCGTCCGACCCACATGATGGGGTCGAGCGTGCATCATAAAACACTTGGATTGATAGGCATGGGCCGTATCGCGCGCGCGGTGGCGGCGCGTGCGGCGCACGGTTTCGCCATGGAAATTATATACCACGATCCGTTTCCGCCGCGTAAGGAAGACATTGCCGGATTGAATGCACGCCAGTGCAACTCGCCACAAGAGGTTTTTGAACAAGCGGATTTTGTTTCCGTGCACTGCCCGGGCGGCAAGGAGACTTACCACTTGATAGATGCCACTGCCTTTGCCGCGATGAAACCCAGCGCATTTTTGATTAATACTGCCCGCGGCGATATTGTTGACGAGCAAGCCCTGGTAGTGGCCTTGCAGAAGGGAGAAATCGCCGGTGCGGGTCTCGACGTTTATGAGTCCGAGCCAAGAATATCCGAGCCGTTACTCGGGATGGAAAATGTCGTCACGCTACCACATCTCGGCAGTGCGACGGTTGAAACCCGCCTAGCGATGGGAATGCGGGTCGTCGAAAACATCGATGCCTTTTTTGCCGGTAAGACACCGCGCGACAAGCTGGTTTAAGCCTGGTTGCCCAATCGCTCCAGTGCACATTCAGCGGAAATAGGGTCCTGTGGGTGTCTATATAGGCCCCGTTTTGTATACTGCTAAATATCCCCGGCTTTTTAGTTAAAAGCTATAACAACGCAGCGCCGGATCACGGCCCAGGAGGCAAAGTGAAAATTTACCCCGCCCTAGAGATTCCAGAGACATTGGCTGCCGGTCCCGGTCCGGGCAATACCGATCCGCGCGTACTGGAGCGATTTTGTAAAACGGGTGTTGCGGACCATATGCAAAAAGACGTGCTGCGCGGCATGGTCGAAGCGAAGCTGATGCTGCGTGAACTCTGGGGCACAAAGAATCTATACACCTTTGGTGTCGGCGGCACCGGCTGGAGTGGCCTCGATTGCATCCAGAGCCCGATTCTGCCCGGTGACAAGGTTGTTGTTTTCGTCAATGGCACATTTAGCAGTATCGATAGTCTGTGTATCCGCATGAAGGCGTCGACGCTTGAAGACCTTGCCGCCGATTCACTGAACCCGCGGCCAGCCAACGTCATCGAGATAGATGTTCCACATGGTCAGTCCGTCACAGGCGATATTATCGAGGCGGCGCTGGCCAAGCATAAGCCTATGTGGGCGTCCATGACGCACTGGGAAACCGGCAGCGGCCGGGTCAATGACATCGAGGGATTCAACGCGGCTTGCGAAAAACACGCCGTGATGGGGTTGGTGGACGCGGTGTCGAGTCTGGGTGTCGGCGATTTCGATATCGACGCCTATCCGGGCGTCGTGGCCTGGGCTTCCTGCCCGCAAAAAGGGGTGTTGAGCCTGCCACTGACCTATGCACCGGTCAGTTTATCTGACAAGGTGATTGCTGTCCTGAAACAACGCGGTTGCTACACCTTTGTTCATCACCCGGTGCTTGAAGCACGGCACTGGGGCATCATTAACGACCAGGATGTAGCGGCGGGAACCTATCATCGCACCCATTCCTGCTATGCCGTCGCTGCATTCCATGAAGCGCTGCGTATTTTGCTAAGCTACGGTCGTGCGCAAAAGGCCAATGATTATCTCTATCACGAGGCGGCGTTGAAACAAGCGGTAACGGCGATGGGTTGTGACGTTACCTCGAACATGCCCAGTCTGGTGGTGCTGAACCTGCCCGGCAAACTGGCGGGACAGGAAAAAGACCTGGTGGCTGGCTGCCGGGCGGAGAATTTTGGTATCTGGCCAACCCTGTCGGAACCTGTTCAGATACGAATCGGCATTCTAAATCAACTCACGGCTGGGGCGATCACCGATATCGTGGGACGTTTCGCAGATGCAATGCTGAAGATGGGAGCGGAATTCGACAAGCATGCCGTAATGAACGGTTTGGCGGAGTACTATAAAGCCGGCTAGATTATGAAACCATGTAACCGCGAACTGAAAAAAATCGCTGGTGCAAATGGCACATTACTGTCTTTATGCGGTGTCCGGATTTAGTAGACCACTTCAGGTTTGCCACGCAGATCGCCTCCTGCACCCCCAATGAAAGGTACCGGGCAGCCACTGCCAGACCGATCATAGTAGATCCGTAGCGCAGTTGTGTTGGCTACAGCATCGCGTGTTCCTTTGATAGCTCGTCGTATTCAGGGCCGTTCGCTGGATGCTTGCAAACCCGAATATTCTGGCATATTGTATACCAGACTTCATGTAATGGAGGTCACACTAACACAATGAATGTACATGAGTATCAGGCCAAGACGCTGCTTGGCGAATTCGGAGTATCCGTGCCGCGCGGTCGCGTTGCCTTTACGCCATCTGAGGCAGTCGAGGCAGCGCAGGAATTGGGTGGCTCTGTCTGGGTGGTCAAGGCGCAGATCCATGCCGGAGGGCGGGGCAAGGGCGGCGGTGTCAAGGTCGTCAGCTCACACGATGAGGTCATGGCTGCCGCGGAAAAAATGCTCGGCATGACCCTGGTCACTCACCAGACGGGTCCCCAGGGCAAGCATGTCAAATGCGTCTACATCGAGGAGGGATGTGACATTGCCCGGGAGCTTTACCTCAGTTTATTGCTCGATCGTGCCACCGGTTTCGTCACCATAATTGCGTCTACTGAAGGCGGAATGGATATCGAAGAGGTGGCTTCCACAACGCCGGAAAGAATCCGCAAAGTCCCGATAGACCCGGCCACGGGCGTGCAACCGTACCATGCGCGCAAGCTGGCCTTTGGCCTGGGACTGGAGGGGCCGCAGATTCGTTCGGCAATGAAATTTCTGCAGGGTATGTACCGGGCATTCACCGATCTGGATGCGAGCCTGGTCGAGATCAATCCGCTGGTGGTGACTGGCGAGGGTGAGCTGGTTGCGCTGGATGCCAAGATGAACTTTGACGACAACGGCCTGTTTCGTCACAAGGATATCACCGGTTTGCGTGATGAAAGCGAGGAAGACCCCGCGGAACTTGAGGCGAGCCGGCATGACCTCAACTACATCAGGCTCGATGGTTCGATCGGCTGTATGGTCAATGGCGCCGGTCTGGCAATGGCAACCATGGACATTATCAAACTCTACGGCGGTGAACCGGCGAACTTTCTCGACGTGGGTGGCGGTGCTACTGCCGAGCGCGTGACAACTGCATTCAAGATCATTCTTTCCGACCCCAACGTCAAGGGCATTCTGGTCAATATCTTTGGTGGCATCATGCGTTGTGATGTCATAGCCACGGGTATTGTGGAAGCAGCCAAAGAGGTTGATCTTAACGTGCCACTGGTCATACGCCTGGAGGGAACCAACGTCGATCTTGGCAAGGCCATCCTCAATGAATCCGGTCTTGATATTGTTTCCGCGGATGATCTTGCTGATGCTGCGGAGAAGGTGGTCAGGGCACTGCAGGAGGTGGCGTAATGGCAGTTCTCGTCGACAGCAGCACCAGGGTTATTTGTCAGGGATTCACTGGATCTCAGGCCACTTTTCACTCTCAGCAGGCAATAGACTATGGCACAAAGATGGTTGGTGGCGTTACGCCCGGAAAGGGCGGGATGACACACCTTGACTTGCCTGTATTCAACACTGTAATGGAGGCGGTTGAGAAAACCGGTGCCAATGCCTCGGTTATTTACGTGCCCCCCGCTTTCGCTGCCGATGCCATTCTCGAGGCAATTGATGCCGGTATCCCGCTAGTTGTGTGTATAACCGAAGGTATTCCGGTAATGGATATGGTTCGTGTAAAACGGGTTTTGAAGGGATCCGGAACCCGACTTGTGGGCCCTAATTGCCCGGGTGTGATCACGCCCGGCGCATGCAAGATCGGAATCATGCCCGGCCATATTCACGTACCCGGCAATGTAGGCATCGTGTCGCGCTCCGGTACATTGACCTACGAGGCAGTAGCACAAACCACGGCAGTGGGACTGGGTCAGTCCACCTGTATCGGTATAGGCGGCGATCCTGCCAACGGTACGAACTTCATCGACTGCATGGAGATGTTTTTTGCTGACCCGGGTACCGAATCAATCATCATGATCGGTGAGATCGGGGGCACAGCCGAGGAAGATGTCGCCGAGTTTATAAAACAATCGAGCGTCTGCAAGCCGGTGGTGGGTTTTATTGCCGGTGTCACTGCACCGCCAGGCCGTCGCATGGGTCATGCCGGTGCCATCATTGCGGGCGGAAAAGGTGGTGCGGAGGAAAAGATCGAAGCCTTGAAGAGTGCCGGTGTTCATGTGGCTGACTCGCCCGCGATACTCGGAATAACTCTGAAACAGGCACTGGGGGGCTGACCTCGCAGGCGGCAATGATCGCCCGCTGGTTCGCCAGTGCCCCCACTCAGGCAAACAGGGGTAGATGATGACAAACCCGTATCAGTCAATCAGGAAGCGCGGTCATCCTGGAGCGGGAAAGAGAAGAACTGGAAAGACGCCCAAAGGGCGTCAGGTAAACCCTGCTGCGTTGTTTGAAGTTCAAGACCTGCTGACGGGCCGTTCAAGGCGTCGCGACCTCCTGATTGAATATCTCCATTTGATCCAGGATCGCTTTGGCTGTTTGTCAGCGACCCACCTCGCTGCGCTGGCGCAGGAGATGCACCTGGCGCTCGCCGAGGTGTACGAGGTCGCAACCTTTTATGCGCATTTTGATGTAGTGAAGGAAGGAGAATCACCGCCACCACCGCTTACCGTCCGGGTGTGCGACAGCATTTCGTGTGAGTTGGCCGGAGCACAGGCATTGTTGGCGGATGTTGCCAGGCTAAGTGAGGGTAATGTGCGCGTGATTCGTGCGCCCTGCATGGGGCGTTGCGACACGGCGCCGGTGGTCGAGGTTGGACACAACCATATGGGCCAGGCAAATGTTGCATCGGTAGTCGATGCGATCAAAGAAAAACGAATACATCCAGAACTCCCCGATTATATTGATTATGACGCTTATGTAGCGAAGAGTGGTTACCGGTTGCTGGGCGAGTATCGCTCCGGCAAACGTTCGGCAGACGATATTATTACTGCTCTGGAACACTCCGCTCTGCGGGGGCTCGGCGGCGCGGGATTTCCGACTGGCCGCAAGTGGAAGATCGTGCGAGATTATCCCGGGCCGCGCCTGATGGCAGTCAATGCAGATGAGGGCGAGCCGGGAACCTTCAAGGATCGCTACTACCTGGAGCGAAACCCGCACCAGTTCATCGAAGGTATGCTGATCGGGGCAGGGGTGGTGGCTGCGAATGCCTGTTATGTATACCTGCGCGATGAATATCCGGCAGTGAGGGAGCTGTTGATAAAGGAGCTGGCTAAGGTTGATGCTGCAGGCCTGCTTGGCAATGTAAGAGTGGAACTGCGTCGCGGGGCTGGCGCATACATTTGTGGCGAAGAATCGGCGATGATTGAATCCATCGAAGGCAAGCGTGGCCTGCCCCGTAATCGGCCACCCTACATTGCCGAAACCGGCCTGTTCGGCCGTCCTACCCTTGAGAATAACGTGGAGACGCTATACTGGATACCCGAGATCCTGGAGCGTGGACCGGAGTGGTTTACCGGAGCGGGACGCAATGGCTGCAAGGGGTGGCGAAGCTTTTCCGTCTCCGGTCGGGTGCAAGAACCCGGAGTCAAGCTGGCACCGGCGGGCATTACGGTCAGGGAGTTGATTGATGAATTCTGCGGGGGCATGCAGGACGGCCATACTCTGAAAGCTTATCTGCCTGGCGGGGCGTCGGGCGGCATACTCCCCGCCTCGTTAGCCGATGAGCCACTCGACTTTGGGACGCTCGAGCAATACGGCTGTTTCATCGGGTCTGCCGCAATAGTGGTATTCAGCGAGCGGGATAATATGCGGGATGTGGCCCTCAATCTGCTGCGCTTCTTTGAGGATGAGAGCTGTGGCCAGTGTACACCCTGCCGCGTCGGAACCGAAAAGGCAGTCAAGCTGATGTCTGAGGATAAGTGGGACATTGACCTGCTGAAAGAATTAAGCAAAACCATGGCAGATGCATCGATCTGCGGACTGGGTCAGGCTGCCGGCAACCCCATTAACTCGGTGCTCGGGTATTTTCGTGAGGACCTCTCATGAGTAAACAGATCCGTTTTACGCTCGATGGGAGGGACGTCGAGGCCCTGCCGGATGAAACGATCTGGCAGGTCGCAAAGCGTCACGCAATTGATATTCCGCACCTGTGCTACTCACCAGAACCAGGCTACCGCCCGGACGGCAACTGCCGGGTCTGCATGGTGGAGATCGAAGGTGAACGGGTGCTGGCGGCCTCCTGTCTGCGGAAGCCGACCGAGGGCATGAAAGTCAGCGCCGCCAATCAGCGGGCCACGACAGCCCGGCGCATGGTCATGGAAATGCTGCTTGCGGACCAGCCCGGGCGGGACGTTGCGCACGACAGCGGCTCTCAGCTGTGGCAGTGGGCCGATCATCAGGGTGTCAGCTCAAGCCGATTTCCCATGCGGGCTGTACCAGCACCGGATCCGAGCCACCCCGCCATGCACGTGGCACTGGATGCTTGTATCCAGTGCAATTTATGTGTGCGTGCCTGTCGCGAAGTGCAGGTCAACGATGTGATCGGAATGGCGTATCGCGGGCATAACGCAAAAATCGTGTTCGATTTTGATGACCCGATGGCCCAAAGCACTTGTGTTGCCTGTGGTGAGTGTGTTCAGGCCTGTCCAACCGGGGCGCTCATGGAGGCGACACGCGTGGATAAGCAGGGTGTTGGCATAGCCGGCCCGTTTACCGAAGTCGCGAGCGTTTGTCCCTATTGTGGTGTCGGATGCCAGATTACCTATCAGGTAAAAGACAACGACATCGTCGCAGTGCAGGGACGCAGTGGACCGTCAAACGAAAACCGCCTGTGTGTCAAAGGTCGGTTTGGTTTTGATTATGTCAAGCACCCGCATCGATTAACGAAGCCACTCATTCGTCGCGATGACGCCCCAAAGAGTGGTGACATCGACCTGGATCCGGGCAATCCCTGGAGCCATTTCAGGGAAGCCGGCTGGGACGAGGCACTGGACCTCGCAGCCAAGGGGCTCATGGCGATCCGGGATCGCAACGGTGGCGGTGCACTGGCCGGATTCGGGTCAGCAAAATGCTCCAACGAGGAGGCTTACCTTTTCCAGAAGCTGGTGCGTACCGGTTTCGGTACCAATAACGTCGACCACTGCACCCGCCTCTGTCACGCGTCCTCAGTGGCGGCCCTGCTGGAGTGCATCGGCTCGGGTTCGGTTACTGCACCCTTTAATGCCGTCAAGGACTCGGACGTCGTTATCGTAATTGGTGCCAACCCAACCGAAAACCATCCCGTAGCGGCCACCTATTTCAAGCAATTTGCGAAACGCGGTACGTTGATCGTAATAGATCCCCGTGGCATGGCGCTGAAGCGTCATGCTACCCATATGCTGCAGTTCAGGCCCGGGAGCGATGTCGCATTGCTTAATGCCATGCTGAACGTTATCGTCACAGAGACGCTCTACGACAAAGCCTACGTGGACGCCCATACAGAGGGCTTTGAATCCTTTAAGAACCACATCGTGGATTTCACCCCGGAGTCGATGGCACCGGTGTGCGGTATCGATGCCGAGACGATACGCACGGTGGCGCGTACCTACGCAAAGGCAAAGGCGGCCCTTATCTTCTGGGGTATGGGGATATCCCAGCACAGTCACGGAACGGATAACTCACGTTGCCTGATTGCACTTGCACTGATCACCGGGCAAGTAGGTCGACCGGGTGCGGGCTTGCATCCGCTGCGTGGACAGAATAACGTACAAGGGGCGTCCGATGCCGGATTGATCCCAATGATGTTCCCCGACTACCAGCTGGTCGATCTACCTGATGTGCGCCAGCGATTCGAGAATGCATGGGGCACCGCGCTGGACCCGGACAAAGGCCTGACTGTCGTGGAAATAATGGGTGCTATCCACGCGGGGCAAATCAAGGGGATGTATATCATGGGTGAAAATCCCGCCATGTCCGATCCGAATGTCGAGCACGCGCGCGCGGCGTTGGCTAAACTGGAGCATTTGGTGGTTCAGGATATTTTCCTGACGGAAACTGCTTTCCATGCCGACGTTGTGCTACCCGCCTCCGCCTGGCCGGAAAAGGACGGTACGGTGACCAATACCAATCGCCAGGTGCAGCGGGGCAGGAAGGCGCTCGCGATGCCCGGAGAAGCACGCGAGGATTGGTGGATTACCCAGGAGATAGCACGTCGTATTGGTTGTGACTGGAATTACAGCCAGCCGCGCGATGTGTTTGCCGAGATGACGAACGTCATGCAATCACTGAATAATATTAGCTGGGATCGTGTGGACGTTGAGGATTCTGTTACCTACCCGTGCGAGGCGCCGGACAAACCCGGCACTGAGATCGTCTTCGGCGACCATTTTCCCACACAGACCGGCCGTGCCAGGCTGGTACCGGCCAATATTATTCTTCCCGCCGAACTGCCTGACAAAGAATACCCCATGGTCCTGACCACTGGCCGACAGCTGGAGCATTGGCATACAGGCGCCATGACGAGGCGAGCCACAGTGCTTGATGCAATCGAACCGGAAGCAGTGGCCAGCCTGTCGCCCCGGGATCTTTCCCGATTGAATATCCAGCCAGGTAGCAGGATAAGGGTAGCAACACGGCGCGGCTCTATCGAGTTGAAGGCGCGAGTGGATAACGCGGTACCGGAGGGCGTGGTTTTTATTCCGTTCTGCTATGCAGAGGCAGCGGCCAACGTGCTTACCAATCCGGCGCTCGATCCGTTCGGCAAGATACCCGAGTTCAAGTTCTGTGCTGCGCGTGTGGAGATCCTGGAAGTAGCCTGAGATGAAAGTCTACGAATATCAAGCCAAGCAACTACTGGAAAAAAACGGCATTCGCATTCCGCGAGGCGGTGTTGCGTCAACGCCGGACGAGGCCGCCAGCGTTGCCCGGGAGTTGAATGGATCCGCATGGGTAATCAAGGCACAGATTCACGCCGGCGGACGTCGAGCCGGTCATTTCGTGGGCAATCAGGAGGCGCAGGGCGGTATCCGCTTCGTTGGCTCGATTGAAGACGTGCGTAATGCGGCGCAGGAAATGCTCGGGCACGTGCTGGTTACGGATCAGACTGGTCCAGCCGGGAGAACAGTGAACCTGCTTTATGTCGAGCAAGTGTGCGAAGTGCAGCGTGAACTCTATCTCGGGATGCTGGTGGATCGCCGGACAAGCCGGGTGATGCTGATCGCCCTCGCCGAGGGCGGTGTAAATATCGAATCAATAACATCACGCTCTCCCGAGTCAGTCCTGAAACTCGCCATCGACCCTCTCGAGGGTTTGCAGCAGGATGCTGCACGTGAAATTGCTACAGCACTTGAGCTCACGGATGAGCAGACAGATGAGACAGTACGGGTCATGCTGGTGATGTATGCGATGTTTATGAACCTGGATGCATCGCTGATTGAGATTAATCCTCTGGGGATCACTGCTGCAGGTGAAGTGATCGCCATGGACGCGACCATGACATTTGACGACAACGCAATGTTTCGGCATGAAGATATTCATGCACAGCGTGATGATGATGATGAACTGCGATGGGGCGAACTGGATGCAACACAGCATGGCCTTAATTATGTCAAGCTCGATGGCAACATCGGTTGTCTCGCCAGTGGCGCCGGACTCGCATTGGCTACGCTCGATGCAGTCAAGTTCTATGGCGGAGAGCCGGCAAACTTTCTCGATGTGCCCCCAGCCGTGGAGTTCGAGCGCGTAAAGTATGCGTTCGGTCTGATTCTGTCTGATCCGGGTGTTGAGGCAATTCTGGTTAACGTCTTTGGCGGTGGCATCATGCGCTGCGACACTATTGCCGATGGCATAATCATGGCGGCCAGGGAATTCCCCGTACGTGTACCGCTGATCGTGCGACTGGCCGGCATAAATGCCGATTCTGCCAGAGACAGGCTCAGGGATTCCGGGCTGGTGATTACCTTTGCAGAGGATTTCGCCGACGCTGCAGAGAAAGTCGTCAAGGCGGCGACCGAGGCCAGGTTGAGTGCACAGCAAAAGTGGTGGCAACGGGTTCAAGGGTTGCTGACAAGGAAAGACGAAACCATTGATCGCACTGCGGGATAGTTCCGGGCCGGGCCCGTGAGTGCCGAGAGGAGATGGACTATGGCGGTATTGGTCGACGCTGAAACCAGGGTTATCTGTCAGGGCATCACCGGCCGGCAGGGGACCTACTATGCGGAACAGGCGATCGCCGACGGTACCCGGTTGGTCGGCGGTGTGCGACCTGGCAAGGGTGGTACACGACACTTGGGCTTACCGGTTTTCGATAGCGTCAAAGAGGCTGTGAGTGAGACCGGTGCGGACGCAAGTATGATATTCGTACCGCCGGCGACTGCCGCAAATGCTATTCAAGAAGCGATAGATGCCGGCCTGCCCCTGATCGTTTGTATCACGGAACGCATTCCGGTCCTGGATATGGTCCGTATTAAACGTGTTCTGGAAACTTCCAGTTCGCGACTTATTGGCCCCAATTGTCCAGGGATTGTCACGCCCGGTGAGTGCATGATCGGCATTATGCCCAGAGGCATTTTCCGTCGCGGCAGAATCGGTATTGTTTCCCGCGCGGGGACGCTCACCTATGAAGCGGTGGCACAGACAACCGGGAACAGACTTGGTCAGTCAACCTGTATCGGCATTGGCGCAGACCCGATTCAGGGGATGACATTCTGCGATTGCCTGGAGTTGTTTATGGCGGATCCGGAGACTGAAGGTATTGTATTGATTGGCGAGATTGGAGGCATAGCAGAAGAGCAGGCGGCGGACTACCTGCAGCAGCATAAAAGTAAAAAACCGGTGGTTGCCTACGTTGCCGGTCGCCACGCGCCCGCGGGGCGCCGCATGGGTCACGCCGGTGCGATTATCGAACACAGTACCGGACACGCGGAGGCCAAGATTGTGGCTTTACGAAGTGCAGGTGTCCATATTGCCGAATCTCCGGGCACCATTGGCGCGACGATGGCCGGCGCACTGGGCGACTGGAAAGAGAGGATTTCGCTTTGATTTCTTGACAGATTCGGCCTGATTCGGGTTTAAGATTCGGAGTTCCGGGCCCAGAGTTCATTAAAATGCTTTATATGTGTATCATTGGTGATGATAGTATTTGTATACAAAATACTGAGCTACCCAGATAACTCATGGGTGTTTGGTGTACGCATGCCTGGGCAGTGATCTGTATTGGTCGGGCTTCTGTTAAAAGAAAAACGGAGGATGATGAAATGAACGTAGCGCGTAAGCCAGTAATATTGAACTTCATATTAATCGCTGCGGCCGTTGCCTTTGCAACGAATGCTGTGGCAGCTGATTGGCAGCCAAGGAAACCGGTTGAATTCGTCATTATGGCGGGCCCGGGTGGCGGGGCGGATAAGATGGCCCGCCTGATGCAAACCATCATAGAGAAGCACGATATTTCGCCCAAGCCGTTCATTCCGGTCAACAAGGCGGGTGGCTCCGGGGCCGAGGCGCTGGTGCATCTCAAGAGCAAGACTGGTGACGACCATACCATCATGGTTACACTGAACAGCTTCTATACAACCCCGCTGCGTCAACCGGGCATTGGGATTGATTCGCTTAGTTTTACTCCTATCGCACGAATGGCAGAGGATACTTTCCTGCTGTGGGTACACAAGGATAAAGGCATTAAAACCATGGATGAGTTTGTGGCAGCAGCCAAGGCCAAGGGTAAAGACTGGATAATGGCCGGCACGGGCAAGGCACAGGAAGACGAGCTTCTGACCAACTTCCTGAATACGACCTACGGTCTGAGCATTACCTATGTACCCTTCAAGGGCGGCGGTGATGTTGCAAAGCAACTGGCCGGCAAGCACGCCGACTCAACCGTCAACAATCCATCTGAGGCGCTCGGGTTTTATCAGGCCGGAAATGTTGTGCCTATCGCCGCTTTTACCAAGGATCGGCTGGAGATGTTTCCGGACGTCCCCACAATGGAGGAGCTGGGGCATCCGAATGCCTACTACATGCAGCGTAGCGTTGTCGGTGCACCGGGGATGAGCGAGGAGGCGGCAGATTTCTACCGCGGGGTGTTCACCAAGGTATACAACTCGGAAGAGTGGCAGGAATATAAAAAGAAGAAGAGTCTGCTTGGCAGTTTTATCACCGGTAATGAGCTCGAGGAGTACTGGAAGGTAGGGATTGCCAACCACAGAAAGCTGCTCAAGGAAATCGGAGAAATCAAGTAGCAGGTGATCATCAGGGTAGTTGAACTGAGTAAAGCCACATAGGAGGGGAGGAGATCGCCATGCGACGTGCTGAACTTTTGATGGCCATTGCCATGGCGATTTTCTCCGCTTACCTTATGTGGATGAGCGCAAAACTTCCTATCGGGTGGGTGCCCGGCAGGGGGCCGGGAGGCGGTTCGTTCCCGTTCTGGTTGTCATTCGCGATGCTTATTTGCACGGTGTGGATAATTGTCCGCTGGTTCAGGCGAACCACACCGCAGTCACGGTCATCAGAACCCTTTTTCGACAGTCGTTCACTGACGCTGGTCCTATTGGTCATCGGGGCCCTGGTAACGATGGTCGGGTCCATATACTTCATCGGGGTGTATGGTGCGCTGCCGCTCTTTTTTGTTTTCTATATGCGATTTCTGGGTCGACATTCGTGGGCCAAGACCATGACGCTGGCACTTGCAGCCCCGGTTATTACGTTCTTTTTCTTTGAGATCCTTTTGCATATTACGTTGCCGAAAGGCGCTACCGAGACGTTGTTTTATCCCCTGTACGACATTTTCATGTAGCTGTGCGTCCGCGGATGTAATTGGCAGGATACACAGGCAAGAAATTCGAAACGCAGATCTTACGTTGAGGCCTTGGCATGGAGACAATCCAATTTCTACTTGACGGTTTTGTAGTGGCACTACAACCGATGAATCTGTTTCTGGTTATTGTTGGATGTGCAGTAGGGCTTTTCATCGGTGCCATGCCGGGACTGGGTTCCGTCAATGGCGTGGCGATCCTGTTACCGGTAACGTTTATCGTGCCGCCTACTTCAGCGATAATATTTCTGGCGGCGATTTATTACGGGGCCATGTACGGTGGTGCGATCAGCTCCATTATGCTGGGGATACCGGGAGCCTCGACCGCGGTCGCCACCACCTTCGATGGCCGCCCACTCGCCTTAAAGGGCATGGCCGACAAGGCGCTGGTAGCGGCCGCAGTGGCTTCGTTTGCCGGTGGCACGATATCGATCCTACTGTTCACCGCTTTTGCCCCGCCACTCGCCCACGTGGCGCTTGCATTTGGTTCGGCCGAGGAATTTGCGCTGATGATGCTGGCATTTGGCACCTTTATCGGGCTCGGCGGTGATGATATTCCAAAGACATTATTTTCGATCTGTATCGGGCTGGTAATGAGCGCGGTTGGCCTGGATATAATGAGCGGGCAACCACGGCTGATCTTCGGAGACATTCCGGGATTTTTTCACGGCATTAATTTTCTAGTTCTGGCCATTGGTATCTACGGTATTGGTGAAATCCTCTGGACAATCGAGAGTAGCCAGGGCGAGGTATCGGTTAGTCAAGCGGTTGTATCGGTCCGGCGCATCCTCGATGCCCTCAAGGAACTGTTGAAGAGCGCCAAAACAATCGTGATGGGTTCTTTTCTCGGCTTTTTTGTTGGTTTGCTCCCCGCCGCCGGCGCAACACCGGGCTCGATAATGGCCTACGGCTTTGCCAAGACCATGTCCAAAAACCCGGAAAGTTACGGGAAAGGCAATATCAATGGCGTCGCTGCCCCGGAGTCAGCCAACAATGCAGCCAGCACCGGATCAATGCTGCCCATGTTGACGCTGGGGATCCCGGGTTCTCCAACGACCGCCATTCTTCTCGGTGGCATGGTGATATGGGGGCTGGAGCCAGGGCCGAGGTTGTTTGTTGACCAGACCGAGTTCGTCTGGGGATTGATTGCCAGCCTGTATATGGCGAACTTTTTCTCGATTGTGCTCAATATCGCCTTCATACCGATATTTGTCTGGGTGCTGAAGCTTTCCTTCACTATTCTCGCACCGATCATCTTCGTGTTGTGCGTGGTCGGAGGCTACGCGCCAACCCAGGATATGCATGACGTGTGGTTGATGCTGCTGTTTGGCGTGGTCGGCTATCTCATGCGCAAGCTCGACTACCCGATGGCGCCGATGGTACTTGCGATTGTGCTCGGACCCCTGGCCGAGTCGTCTATGCGCCAGTCGCTGCTTCAGTCACACGGATCGGTGTGGGTGTTCTTCGAGCGGCCGATTTCGGGAGGCATTATGGTGCTTGCCTTGTTACTGTTCCTGATGCCGGCGATCAAGGTGGGAAAGAAGCTGATCGTCGCGCGGCGTACAGGCAATGCCGGAAAATGACGAACCGTGCCAGTGAGTGAGTGGGTTTCCCCGGCGTGTTGATCCGCGGGTTGATCGAGCAGAAAAGCGTCGATGATCAGCCCAGGGGAGTTGCACACACTGAATATCTGGCATATTGTATACCAGATGTAACTTTATTCATTACTAGACAGGACATGCCCAAACCAGCCATCAAATTACGGCCACTCAATGCAAATATCGTACTCAAAGACAAGGTTTACGAGGCATTGAAGGCTGCGATTTCGTCGATGGATATCTATACCGACGAGGATCCTGCCAGGTTGGACGAACGGCGGCTGGCAGAAGAACTTGGAGTAAGCCGGACACCGATTCGTGAGGCGCTCTCGCGGCTGGAGCAGGAAGGGCTGGTGCGGAATATTCCCCGCCGGGGTACGTTCGTGGTTCGCAAGACGAAAAAGGAAATCCTCGAGATGATTTGTGTCTGGGGCGCTTTGGAGAGTCTGGCGGCGCGAATGGCGACAGTGCATGCAAGTGATGAAGAGATTGCCGGCTTACGCAAGATGTTCGCAACCTTCAGGGATTCCGAGGGCGCCAGTGCGCATATCGATGAATATTCGGAGAAGAATATCAGTTTCCACCAAGCGATTATCGGATTAAGCAAATGCGGGCTTCTGGTAGAAATCGCCGAGAGTTTGTTCCTCCATATGCATTCAATACGCTCGCGCACAATCAGGGAGCGTCAGCGGGTGACGGGTTCGATTATTGATCATATGCACATCATCGAGGCTTTGGAAAAGCGGGATGGTGAATTATCTGAACGGTATGTGCGCGAGCACACGAATAACTTGAAGGAACATGTAAACGACTACGTAGACTGGCTGGAATAAGCCGTGGCACGTCACTGGCAATAAAGTGAGTATTCAGGTTGGAACTCTGAAGGAGGTATGAACCATGGCAACCGCAGGAGAAATCAAGGTATCCAGCACGGCAGAGGATACGCTGGCCAGGAAAAGCAGGGCAGCAGATATCGTGTCGGGCGGACATCTTGTGGCTAAAGCGCTCAGGAACGAAGGGGTTGATACGATTTTCACTCTTTGTGGCGGCCATATTATCGATATATATGACGGCTGTATCGATGAGGATATTCGTATCATCGATGTACGGCATGAGCAGGTTGCGGCCCATGCTGCTGACGGTTATGCGCGTCAGACCGGCAAGCTGGGCTGTTGTGTTACCACGGCAGGACCGGGGTTTACGAACTCGTTAACCGGCATTGCAACCGCGTTTCGTTCTGAAACACCTGTGCTGTACATTGGCGGGCAAGGCGCGCTTACCCAACACAAGATGGGTTCGCTTCAGGACTTGCCGCATGTGGATGTTGCAGAACCGATTACCAAGTTTGCGGCGGGGGTGCGCTCGACCGAGCGTGTTGCGGATATGATTTCCATGGCAATACGGGAATGTTATGCAGGCGCGCCCGGGCCGTCCTACCTCGAGATTCCGCGCGATGTGCTTGACCGCGAAGTGCCGCTGGAATCGGCGACGATCCCCGCGCCAGGCCGTTACCGTGCGTCAACAAAAAGTATCGGTGATCCATCAGACATCGAGAAACTTGCCAAACTGCTGGTCGAGGCCGAGCGCCCCGCGATTCTGCTAGGCAGCCAGGTATGGACCTGTCGTGGTCATGAGGCGGCGATTGACCTGGTGCGCAAGCTCAACATTCCCGCCTACTTCAACGGCTCCGGGCGCGGACTTCTTCCGCCGGGAGATCCTCACCACTTCCACCGTACACGGCGAGATGCGTTTAACAAGGCGGATGTCCTGGTCATCGTCGGCACACCATTCGACTTCCGGATGGGTTACGGCAAACGCTTGCGTGCTGACGCCACGGTAGTTCAGATCGACATGGATTATCGCACGGTCGGCAAGAATCGCGACGTCTCCCTGGGCCTGGTGGGAGATCCTGGCGCCATTCTCAAAGCCGTCCTCGATGCGACGACAGACAGCGTAGACAACGGATCCAAACGGCGCAATGGCTGGCTCGACGAGCTTCGGGGCCTGGAAAAGGAGAAAACCGAAAAGTTGATGCCCCTGTTCCTGTCAGACCGCAACCCGATTCATCCTTACCGTGTTGCATGGGAAATCAATGAATTCCTCACCGACGACACCATCTATATAGGTGATGGGGGCGACGTAGTAACGATCAGTGCCCAGGCAGTACAACCTCGCTTGCCCGGTAACTGGATGGATCCCGGTGCTCTCGGGTCGCTTGGTGTCGGTACCGGATTTGCACTGGCATCCAAGCTCGCACGTCCTGATAAGGAGGTGATGTGTTATTACGGCGACGGCGCCTTTAGTATGACGGCATTCGATATGGAGACAGCCAATCGCTTCAATGCGCCATATCTCGCGGTTATCGGCAACAACTCGGCAATGAACCAGATCCGGTATGGCCAGATAACAAAGTATGGGCCGGAACGTGGTGACGTCGGCAACCTGCTGGGAGATATACCCTATGGCAAGTTTGCCGAAATGCTCGGTGGTTACGGCGAGGAAGTTCGTAATCCGGAAGATATCGCCGGGGCATTACAGCGAGGACGCGAGTCGATCAAGAGTACCGGTAAATCGGCGGTCATCAATATTTGGGTTGATCCTGCAGAGTATGCGCCCGGAACAAAAGCCCAGACTATGTACAAATAGGTGCGCAGCCGGGGGAGTTGCCTGAAGCCGCAAGCCTGAAAATAATCTCGAGGTATGTTATGACTGAAAAAGCACTGAGTGGAGTTCGAATTCTTGATATGACACATGTGCAATCCGGCCCTACGTGTACGCAGCTGCTGGCATGGTTTGGCGCTGATGTGATCAAGGTTGAACGACCTCATGTCGGGGATGCTACGCGCAGTCAGCTGCGCGACATTCCGGATGTGGATAGCCTCTACTTTACGATGCTGAATCACAACAAGCGCAGCATCACGCTGAACACAAAAGATACTAAAGGCAAGGAAATATTTACCCGGTTGCTTGAAGAGTGCGACGTTATGGTCGAGAACTTTGCGCCGGGCGCACTCGACCGGATGGGGTTTTCCTGGGAGCGTATTCATGAGATTAATCCTCGCCTCGTCTATGCATCGGTCAAGGGTTTCGGTCCCGGTCCCTATCAAGATTGCAAGGTCTACGAGAATGTTTCCCAGTGTGCCGGCGGTGCGGCAAGCACCACCGGGTTCGAGGATGGACCACCAACGGTGACCGGTGCCCAGATCGGAGATTCTGGTACCGGGCTCCATCTTGCCCTGGGCATTGTCACAGCGTTGTTTCAAAGGGAAAAAAGCGGTCAAGGACAGCGCGTGGAATGCGCCATGCAGGACGGTGTGCTTAATTTGTGCCGCGTCAAACTGCGTGATCAGCAGCGTTTGCAGCGTGGCCCTTTGAAAGAATATCCACAGTACCCAAACGGCACCTTCGGCGAGTCAGTGCCGCGCGCCGGCAATGCCTCAGGTGGTGGTCAGCCAGGCTGGGCAGTGAAGTGCGCCCCCGGCGGAATCGACGATTACCTCTACGTCATTATCCAGCCGCAGGTCTGGGCGGCCTGGATGAAAACAATCGGGCATGAAGAGTTGATCGACGATCCGGAGTGGGCAACTCCCGAGGCGCGCTTGCCGAAACTGGATCAGTGCTTTTCCATGATCGAGGAATGGACTCAAACCAAAAACAAGTATGAAGCCATGGATATCCTGAATGCCCAAAATATTCCCTGTGGGCCGATTGTTTCAATGAAGGAGCTTGCCGAGGAACCTTCCTTGCGCGCCACCGGGACGATTGTGGAAGTGGCGCATCCGACCCGGGGTCCCTATCTCACGGTGGGTAATCCTATCAAGTTGTCGGATTCGCCGTCTGACATCAAGCGCTCGCCACTTCTGGGAGAGCATACGGACGAGATTCTGCGTGAAGTGCTTGGCTTCACCGATTCAGAAATCCAGGCAGCGCGGGATCAGGGCGCGGTTGGCTCGGAGCAGTTGCTTGGAGAAATGGAGCACCCCAAACTGTCGCCGCAAGGCGGCGCATGACCGGCAGTTTACTCGCTGATACCGGTTGAATCCATGCCGTCAGTTGGATTGGGTAGTTGCAGGAGCCAGAAAGCTGCATAGTGTTTGGCATCGAACTGAATGCAAACGAGACATGAGAGGTGGAGAGTGGTATATCATCCAGACAATGTTCGGTCGATACTGGATCAGGTTAAAGCGGATGGTCGAACTTCCCTTACAGCGCCGGAATGCAAGGTAGTTTGTGATGCCTACTCCATACCTTTGCCGCCTGAGGGGCTCGCCAACTCTGCAGACGAAGCCGTAGAAATTGCCGGGCGTATCGGGTATCCGGTAGCACTGAAAATCGTATCACCGGATATCCTGCATAAGACGGAAGCGGGCGGTGTGCTGACAGGTATATCCAGTGCTGACGAGGTCATGTCCGGATATGACTTGGTCATTGCTAATGCACATGCCTATAAATCAGATGCCGTAATTACCGGTGTCCAGATCCAGAAAATGCTGTCGGCTGATGATGCCCTGGAAGTTATCGTCGGCGCAGTAACAGATCAGAGCTTCGGTAAACTGGTTGCGTTCGGACTGGGTGGAATCCTGGTTGAAGTACTCAAGGACATCACTTTTCGTTTGGCACCGACGACGGTGGATGATGCGTTGTCAATGCTGGATAGTATCCAGGCAGCAGAAATCCTCAAGGGTGTACGTGGCTCCAGACCGGTCGATAGGCAGGCACTGGCCACGGTTATTGTCAATGTATCCAATCTGGTTGACGATTTTCCGGAGATTCAGGAAGTCGACCTGAATCCGTTGCTTGCTGGACCGGATGGTATTACCGCAGTCGATTCCCTGATCTCGGTCAATTTCGAACCGCAGAAGGAGTTGTATAGGCCATCGCAGGAGGAAATTCTTGTTGCCATGAACCGTATCATGCAACCGGCATCTGTTGCAGTGATCGGTGCATCGGATAGCGCGGGCAAGATTGGCAATTCGGTCATGAAGAATCTCATTGACGGAGGTTACGCAGGAGAGATATATCCAATTAACCCGAAATCTGACGAGATTCTCGGAAAGAAGGCGTTCCAGAGCGTCAAGGATATTCCGGGTGATGTCGACGTGGCTATCTTCGCAGTACCTGCGAAGTTTTGCGTCCAGGCACTTGAGGAAGTCGGGAAAAAAGGCATAGCGGGCGCCATCATGATACCGTCCGGATTTGCGGAGACGGGGGAAACAGAGTTGCAGGCGGAGTTGGTGGCGGTGGCTCGAAAGTACAATGTACGTATCATGGGCCCGAATATTTACGGCTTCTATTACACGCCTGCCAGCCTTTGCGCAACGTTCTGTACACCTTACGATGTCAGGGGCAGGGTGGCACTCTCGTCGCAGAGCGGTGGTGTTGGCATGTCAATCATCGGCTTTAGCCGTTCAACGAAGATGGGCGTATCGGCGATCGTCGGATTAGGCAACAAGTCCGATCTTGATGAAGACGACCTGCTGACATATTTTGAGCAGGATGATAATACGGATGTCGTGGCCATGCATGCCGAAGATCTGAAAGATGGCCGCAGTTTCGCGGAAGTTGCCAAGCGTGTTTCCAGGAAGAAACCGATAGTGATGCTCAAGGCAGGGCGCACACAACTGGGTGCGCGCGCAGCGGCATCGCACACCGGAGCTCTCGCCGGTAACGACAGGATTTACGATGATGTTCTGCGCCAAAGCGGCGTCATTCGGGCCAGTAGCCTGAATGAGATGCTTGAGTTTGCCCGTGGTCTGCCAGTGTTGCCTGCGCCCGGGGGTGAGAACGTGGTAATAATTACCGGTGCCGGTGGGTCCGGTGTATTGCTGTCCGATGCCTGTGTGGATAACGGATTGTCACTCATGACGTTTCCGGAAGACCTGGATGAATCGTTCAAGAAATATATCCCGCCTTTTGGTGCGTCGGGTAATCCAGTCGACATTACAGGCGGTGAGCCTCCTATAACCTACGAGAATACGATTCGCCTCGGTCTGGAAGATGATCGGATCCATGCCCTGATACTTGGCTACTGGCATACCATCGTTACGCCCCCGATGGTATTTGCTGAACTTGCCGCAAGGGTTGTCGATGAACTCCGCAACAAGGGGATCAATAAACCGGTAGTGGCTTCCCTCGTTGGTGACGTAGAAGTCGAGGATGCCTGCGAATACCTTTATGAGCGTGGTGTGGTCGCCTACCCCTACACAACCGAGCTGCCAGTTGCGGTGCTTGGAGCGAAATATCGCTGGGCAAGAGCCGCCGGGTTGCTCTAGCGATATTGGATTGGTGTTGTTCGTCTTATGGCCAGACAGTTAGCTATATCTACGAAAAAACCGAGGGTATATGTATGGCGATAAAATCTATTCTGGTTCCTATTGATGGTAGTAAGACAAGTTTTTCCGCCCTTGAAAGGGCGATTGTTGTCGCCGACCGGTTTGGGTCACATATCAAGGTCCTGCATATCATGCTGCGCGCATCCGATATTGCAGCGGCCGGATATTTTAATTTACCTGCCGTGCACAGAAAGAAAGCCCAGATCGAGGCCGACAAGGTGGCTATGGAAAGAGCCGCGGAGTTGCAGGAGCAGTTTGAGGCGTATTGTGCGGATCACAATATCACGATCAGCCAGCAGCCGACCGAACATGCGGGGGTAACAGCAGCCTGGCACCAGGAGTTCGGTCATATTGAAGAGGTGTTGATCCATCACGGGCGGGCTAGCGATGTCATTGCGGTATCGAGACCAAGGGTCAGGGAAGATACAGTGCGGCGTTCACCAGTGGGACAGTCCACTGAGGCTATTCTGATGAGAACCGGGCGTCCGGTCCTGATAACGCCTCCAGAAAATACCGAATTAAAATGTGAGCGGGTTGCCATCGGCTGGAATGATACTATCGAGTGTTCGCGTGCACTGGCTATGACAATGCCCTGGCTTGTCGAAATGGGTGAAATCACGATTATTGTCTCCAGGAGGAGAGAACCGAGTGTTAAGACGCTGATTGAATATCTTTCCTGGCACGGCATCAAGGCGGATACTGCGCTACTGGATGGCAAGGGTAAATCAACTGGCGAAGCGATATTAAACGTGTGTTCCGAAATCAACGTGGAGTTTCTGATCGTAGGTGGGTTCAGTCGTTCACGTGCGAGCCAGTTGTTGTTCGGTGGCGTCACACACCACCTGCTTACGAAATCAAATATAGTCACTGTTATGGTGCATTGACAGATCCTGGCAGCTGGCCGCGCTTGTCGCCGTAGCAAGAGAACGATAATCAGGAAAGTCATCCGCGCATGAGTTGCGCTTCACAGCGGATAAACGGGGCGGCAACGATTTCAGGGGGAGGCAGTGAAGGTTCTGAGTAGTCCGCCATGAATTCCCTTGAGCGCTGCGCATGCTGCATGGTGTGTCCAATCCACGCAAGGATGGTTGTGCGCTAGCCGCAGCTGTGCACGATATGCCCGGGTCAACTCAATTCAGTTGCAGCGGTACCTGCCGCATCAGCAGCTGAATACCCTCGGAACACTCGCCTTGTAAAGGGGAATTCAGGGGAGTGATCAAGCTACCTTTCTATTGGCACTGAGATGGTGATCTACCAGGGCGACAATCTCATCTACGGGTTGGTAGTGTAGTTCCAGCTGCGCTGCGATCTTTTGAACCAGGGCGTCGACCCTCTCTATATGTTTTGCGCCTCCGAACAGTGCGCGTGCCGCAGAAGATGGCTTGAGCAGCCCCTTGGCGGCGTTTGCATATTTATCGAAAGGTACCAGGTCAGTGTCAGAGGCGCCAAGCTTTACACAGAGTTTTCCGACCCATTCATAGATTTCCCGCGATGCATCGATATCCGAATGAACGGCGTCTCTAATGGGAATCATCTTGTCTCTCTTGATGCATCGGTAGTTCCCGGTGAGTAGCATCAGCCACTTTGCCAGAGGTACGAAGAGGGAGTCGTGCACCTTGAGTTTGACAGGTAGTTCGATGATGCCATCGCCCGTGTCGTATCGGATTGCTTCGATATCTGCCTGAATGTCCTGTAGCACCGCGGTGTGCGCAGCGGCTTCGAACGGTGCCGCCTTGAAATTTGTTGGCAATCCGACGTGGAGAACATTTTTACCTTCCTCGGGTACACGAAACGCCTGGGGATCAGGGCTTGCGAGCGTGACCAGCCCCGCCTCGAAGGGGTCCCAAACACCGGGATCCGCATAGCACCCGGTTAATTCGTCAGTTGTAATTCCCGGGATGCGCTTCAGGAACGGTAAAGGGGGCATGTTCATGATTGCAAGGCACGGCACACGCGCCGCTGCAATACGTTCCATCAGCTCGCGTATGCTGTCCGAGCCATATTGAGATTCCTGCATGCCCAATACGACCAGGTCAAAATTGTCCGGATCTGCTGCCTCGGGCGTACAAGCCGAAAGCTCGGCACCGCTGGCTTTTGAGGAAATTTTGAGTGGCGTTTCCCGGCCCCGGATCGGCAAGTGTACGAAGGTCCCTTCGCGATTGATCAGTTCCGCAGTGGATTTGGTACACACCAGGGTTACCGTGTGCCCCGCCAAAATCAATTTTGTGCCGAGCAAGGAACCGTACGAGGCCCCCAGTATAAGCACGTTATATTTAGCCCGCATAAATACCCCTTCTTCGTTGTTCTAACATCAATTATCTTCCGCAGGCGACATTATAACGCTCTTTTGGCGCAACTAAAAACAGTGGGGCTGAACCTGGCTAGCGGTTCGTATTCAGAAGGTGAATTGTCAATTCACCATGGACAGGTGATCAGTCGGCCTGGCCGGGCTGGTCAGGCTCAGTCGCTGAAAGCCAGCGTGTGCCGGCGGAAGTCGCTTCTTTTTTCCAGAAAGGCGCGTCCGTCTTGAGGGTATCGATCATGAATTCGCAGGCACGAAAGGCGTCCTTGCGGTGAGTACTGGCAGCCGCGACGAATACAATCCGGTCGTTCGGCTGTAGTGGCCCGACACGGTGAATGATAATGGTTCCGGCCAGCGACCAGCGTGCCTGCGCCTTCTGCTCGATTGCCCTCAGGGCCTTTTCGGTCATGCCGGGATAGTGCTCGAGTGTCATCTGTCTGATTTCGTGACCGTCGTTGAGGTCGCGTACCAGTCCGGTAAAACTGACCACTGCACCGGACTGCCCATCAGTCTGTATCCGCAGCTGTTCAAGTTCCAGACCCGGGTCGAAGTCAGCTGTCTGTACACGGATCATGGTGTATCAGCCACCGGTAACCGGGGGAAACCAGGTGATTTCATCGCCGTTGTTGACAGGTACGTTTGTGTTGACGATTTGATGGTTGATTGCTACATGCAGTCGGGTGTCTGCCAGTGCCTGCCGCCAGGTATCGTTGCGGCTCTGTCGCCAGCTAGTCAGCCCAGCCAGATCATTGATCTCGCCCGGAAGTTCCACCTGTCCATCACCGGTACCCAGTGCTTCCCGCAGGCTCGAAAAATAGCATAATTGAACCATATTGCTAACCGCCAGTCTTTGCCATGAAGCGCATTATCTGCTGTGGTTTCTCGCGAAATTCATGGCGTTCAGGTTTCAGGGTAATGGCGTCGCGTACTGCAGCCTGTAACTCTGCATCGTCGATGCCGGCACGCAGAAGCGGGCGAAACTCGAATTTATGTTCCTGTCCGAGGCACAGGTAGAGTGTTCCATCGACGGCGAGCCGTACCCGGTTGCAGGTCTCGCAAAAATGCTGCGAGATAGGTGTGATGAAACCGATCTTGAGGCTGGTGCCGGCAATCTGGACATAACGTGCCGGGCCCCCACCGGGTACTACACCCGGTATCAGCTTGAAGTTTTCAGCCAGCCTGGCCTTGACCGATTGCAGGTCAAGGTAGTAGCTGGCGGCGCTCCTGCCGGTGTCGCCGATCGGCATGGTCTCGATCAGTCGCAGGGTGAAATCATGTTCGATACAGAACTCGACCATCTCCTCGATTTCATCGTCGTTGACATCTTTCATGACTACCATGTTGATTTTAATGGGTTGAAAACCAACATGTTTTGCTGCCATCAGCCCGTCCATGACCTTGTCGAGATTGCCCCGGGTGATCTCCTTGAAACGGTCTGCGCGCAGTGAATCCAGCGAGACGTTGATCCGTTTGATACCTGCCTGCTGCAGCGCAGTGGCATGCCGGGCGAGCGCCACTGCGTTGGTGCTCAGTGAGAGATCATTGAGTTCCGGTATGGTGGAAAGCCGGCTTGCCAGGGCCGGCAGGTTCTTGCGGACCAGGGGTTCGCCGCCGGTGATACGTACCCGACGTACCCCAAGCGATACGAAGGCGCTGATCACTCGTTCAATTTCGGAAAATGTCAGCCACTCCTCCGGCTCGCTGAAATCTCGATAATCGCTGGGCAGGCAGTAGAAACAACGCAGATCGCAGCGGTCTGTGACAGACAGCCGAACATATTCTATGGTGCGTCCAAAAGGATCTATCAAGCCGGTTTTCATGGTTCCTGACACTAACCTACCCCCGTCTTTATTCCATCATCTGACCACAACAGTATAGTCGATCATGGCCCCGTCCAAGTATCTGTCTACCCAGCAAGTTTTTTCTCGATAACCAGCCGGTCTGAGGGTGTATTCATATTCAGGAAGACATCCGGCGCGGCTGAAAAATCTGCCAGCGCCATGCGGTGCTGTGCATACCAGGTATCAATCTTGCGGCCCCCTTCCCTGAGATAGGCCAGCAGGCTGGGGAGCAGCTCGCAACGCAGCAGTGCGAAAACAGGTTGCATGCGGATACCGTCGTGCGCAACACTGATTTCGGCATCCACCTTTTCCATCTCATGGCGGAGCGTGTCACACAGTTGTGCGGGCACGAACGGTGAATCACATGGCACCGCAAGAATTAATGGCGTATCAGCTGCCTGCATGCCTGATGCTATGCCGACCAGTGGGCCGAAAAAGTCACCCATCATGTCTGCAACGACGGGATAGCCAAACTCGCGGTAACGGTCCAGGTTGCGGTTGGCATTGACAATAACATAGCCGGCCTGAGGGCGCAGTCCGGCCATGATATAGTCGATCAGGGGCCTGCCATGCAGTTCGATCAGGCCCTTGTCCTCGCCACCCATGCGCCGTGCCTTGCCACCAGCGAGTATGACTGCAGTGATATCATGGTCCGGGCTAGTGGATTTTACTGGCATGGCATGTGTGAACCTTTCAGTGTCTGTATGCGTTCATTAAGATGGACGGGTAGCAATACCGGTAACTGGTTTATTTCTGGAGGTGGATAATGAATGAAGATGTCATAAACATGGAAATCAGAAAATTCCTCAAGAAGGTCGGTATTACCTCGCAACGGGAAATCGAAAAGGCATTAAAGGAAGCGGCTGCGGCCGGCAATCTGGATGAGACAGTTCCTCTCAAGGCAACCATGACACTGGAAATCGCTGCGCTTGGGCTGGTGCATGCCATTGAAGGTGAAATCGCCGTTGAATAAACGTACTCAGCGAGCAGTCTTTGGCTGTCGCTGTTCGGGTTGCTCGTCAAAAATGATATTGCTCGCCCCGCTGTAGACAAGGAAATGTTTTCCCTTGGCGCGTGCAATCATGGTGATACCCAGTTCCTGCGCCAGTTCCAGGCCCATGTTGGTGACCCCGGAACGCGAGAGTAACACCGCAATGCCCATGTGGGCAGCCTTCATGACGATTTCAGATGTCAGACGGCCGGTGGTGTAGAAGACCTTGTTCTCGCCACTGATGGCGTCGAGCCACATGTAGCCGGATATGGCGTCGGCCGCATTGTGGCGCCCGACGTCCTCGGTGTACACGAGTATCTCCGAACCCTGGCACAGGCCGCAGCCGTGTACTGCACCCGCGCGCTTATAAATCCCGTTGCAGTCTGCTACATTATCCAGCAGCGCATAGATTGTTGACTGGCGCAGTGTGACTGCTGGCAGATTCACCGTGTACAGAGAATCCAGCGTGCAGCTGAATACCGTGCCCTGGCCGCAGCCTGTGGTAACAGTACGTTGCTTGAGCTTCTCATCCCAGCCGTCAATGCCGTTCCAGGTTATCACCTTGACCGACTCGGTGCGGTGATCGACGCTGACGGACTTTATCTGCTCAAGTTCATCGACGAAGCGCTGGTTGCGCAGATAGCCCAGTGTGAGTGCTTCCGGATGGGTGCCGATAGTCATGAGGGTGACGATTTCGCGCTCATCCACATACAGTGTAAGTGGCGACTCGCCCGGAATTTCGACCTCACGCTCTTGATTGAATTCATCAACCACGCTGACCGGGTAGGTAGGGGCGAGCCCGGCATGCGTAATTTCGGGTCGGTAGCGTTCCTGTGTGTGCGACATAGTCAGAAACCTGTTATCCGAACTGTCATGTATTGTGTGTAGACATTCAGCCCTATACTATGACTGAATAATCAAGGATAGCAATCCATAAGATTCTAGAGGTTGTATGGCATGTCTGATTCCATCACAACCCCGGTGCCCGATTCGTTTGACCTATCCGTCATTGTCGAGTTCCGGACGACGCCTGATAACCGCTGGCAAGAGGGTTACTGGCAGGTGACCGGTGTAGTCGCCGGTGACCGGCCCGGTAATGGCTCTGACAAGGGCCGGCAACTGCATGCGGCCACAAAGGGGCAGCAATATCTGTGGACCGGTTTGCATGTGAATCTGTTCAGGGATGACGCGGAAAGCTATTACTACAATCTGGTCAGCGACAATCCCAGGGTCTTCATTATATGCAGCCAGGTGGCGGGCGAGCCGCCGCGGCCTTTGATTGCCACGCTGAGTTATGGCGAGGCCACTTCCTATATGGAGACTGACGAGTTGGTCGAGTCTGTTGACATGCCGCCCGAGCTTTACCGCTGGGCGGAAC
>Ga0224512_10000501_pt1 | contig 41774 bp, 40 predicted proteins | sample SF_May12_sed_USG_4_FD_169103 | JGI IMG/M metagenome (GOLD analysis project Ga0224512, IMG submission 169103) | Sediment microbial communities from San Francisco Bay, California, United States - SF_May12_sed_USGS_13 | ecosystem: Environmental > Aquatic > Marine > Sediment | place: USA... | reverse complement strand
TGGATGCTGAACGTCAAGCCGCAGGTGTCGCTGCAGAACGCGGAGTCCAGCGGATCGACGCGGATGTAGCCCTGACCGCTGCTGAACGAGTTGGGCGGCACGATCTCGACGTCGATCGCGTGGCTCCCTTCGCCCACCTCGAACGTGCCGCTGCTGTAGGTCGGATCCGCGTAGGCCGCATCCGGACCGACCGGCAGCGACGACGCATCCACCGGCACCAGGGGCGTCGTGCCGAGCTCCTGGCCGTTGTCGAGGAGCCGGAACTGGTCGCCTTTCAGGAAGTCGTCCGTCACGCTCACGCACGCCTCGCCGTCGAAGGTGAACGGCCCGTCGGGGCTCAAGACCGGCGGCGTGCCGATCCAGAAAAAGGCCGGCGGCACGGCCGTGGTCGCCGTCCACCCGGCGCCGATCACGATCGGCGTCGGGCCGGCGCGGGTGCCGGCCGCGGCTCTCTCCCCGGCCCTTCCGCCGTTGGCGCCGGAGGCGGCGGCCGGCAGGGCCGCGAACGGGAGCGTCAACGGCAGGGGGCCGGTCCCCGGAGCTCCGGACAGGCCGATCGAGACCTCCGTGTCCATCTCGGTCGTGGCCACCACCGGGTCCGCCACCGGAGGCTGGGGCGGAGCGACGGCTTCGACCTCGATCGTCACGGTGGCCGTCGAGGTCTCGCCCGGGTCGTCGGTGTCGAGGTCGCCGTTGAGGTCGCCGGCGACCTGGAAGTCGAAGCCGTCCGTGCCGGCAAAGCCCGCGTTCGGCGTGTAGTCGACGCGCGCCGTGCGCTGCGGCACCTCGGAGCCCTGGGTCAGGGGACCGAGGACGCCCGCGGAGGGTCCGCTGCCGGCGACGATCGAGAACGTGAGCTCCACGTCGTCCACCCCGTCGCACTCGCCGGTGCAGGGGGCCGAGCCGTTGAGGATGAAGCTGCCGACCGTGTCCTGGACGATCTCGAACGTGCTCGGGTGGGCCACCACGACCTCCAGCGGGTCGGGCGGCGGGTTCGTGTCGCCGGGCGCGTTGATCCCGACCAGGGCGGGCTCCGAGGCAAGCCCCTCGGGGTCCGTGACGCGGAAAAGGAAGTTGTCCTCGGGACAGACCTTCACGCCGTCGACGACCGGGCACGGGCCCGGCGTGTAGACGACCGTCGCGCTGTCGACCGCGGGCTGCCCGAGGACGCAGGTCTCGCCGAGCGGGCAGTCGCCATCGACATCGCAAATGCCGTAGGACGCCGAGCAATGCCCGACGGGGTCGGGGATGACGGGCGTCACCGGACCCAGCGTCCCCTCGCCAGGGGGGGTGTCGATCGAGAAGGCGAGATCTCCGCCCTCGGGATCGCTGCCGGTGAGGATGATCGTGAGGGGGTGGTCCTCGTCGGTCGCCACGTCCTGGGGATCGGCAACCGGTGGCTGGTTGCCGAAGAGGAAAGCGCTGTCCTCGACCACCGTGCTCTTGCGGTTGAGCAGGACGTCGCGGCCCAGCGCGAGGCCCGTGAGGTCCGTCTGCTGGGCGAACTCGGTCGTTCCGTTCGGCACGTAGAGGTTGGCACTGACGACGCCGCGCTGGGCTCCGGAAGCGCCACCGAAAAACGCCGCCCTCGGCGATTCGAAGGGATCGGCGTTGGCGCCCGCCACGTAGAGGACGACCTCGGCGGCCGACGGGGCGCCGGACGTACCCGCGCAGACCCCAGCGGGGCCAGGACCGAGGATGGTCTCGGCACCGAGGAAGATCTTGCCGTCCATGCGGACCACCGTCGGGGCCGCGAAGAGCAGCCTGCTTCCTCGGCCGCCCGTGATCGACCGCACGTCGTAGACACCGCCCGTGAAGCACAACGTACCGTTGCGCGCGACGGCGATGTCGCGGTAGGCGTCTTCATCGAGGCTCAAGAAGCCCCCCACCCCCACCGAGACGTCCTCGAGCAGCTCGCGCGTCGTCGTCTCGAAGGGCGGCAGGAAGTCGAAGACCGGGAGATCCAGCGGCGGGTCGCAAGGCACGCCGTCGAGCTCGTTGCAGAAGAAGCCGTCCGCGGCGGACGCTCCTTGCCGGGTGACGATGCTGTCGGCCGTCGCCGCGCCGACGATCGCCGTGTTCCGGTCGATTTGCAGCTCGCCGCCGGCCAGAGTGGGGCCCGTGGCGGCATCGTTGACCACCACGTCTCCGGTGATCGTGGAGTCCTGCTTGAGCCACGCGCTGTTGGTGGCGACGATGGCTTCACCGGCGACGAGAGGTCCCGGGGCGATCAGTGTAACGGCGATCAGTCCAGCGACCGCCAACGGTCCCGTGACGGGCAATCTCCATTTCATACTCCGATCCTTTCCGCTGTCAGCTGTTGCTCGACGCTAGCGTCGACATCGACACCGATGTGCGGTTGGCGCGCGAGCCCTGGCGCACCTTCCGTCCTCCAATTTGTGTCTTCTGCCGGGCAACTCGGCGGGCCGGCGAGAAGAAGAACCAGGGCGCGAATTATACGCCCGCAGTCAACTGGAAGCCCACTCGGAATCCCGGCGTCGAGTCCTCGAAAAACACCCCCGACGCGTCTTGATTTGCGCAGTTTTCAAGACTGCGATTTTCGTGCCGCTTCCGCGTCGACCGGACGGACACCTCGGTCTGGAACCAAGCCGCTTCAGGGAGAACGGCGGCTCACCCGCCGATTCCGGAAGTCGGACGGTGCGGGCCGGCGGCGACGATCCGTGTGCACGGACGGCTCCGATTCCGAGACGATCGGCCGCGCCTGGAAACAACCGGGCGCACCAAGAAACGATCGGCCGCGCCGAGAGACGATCGGCTGCACAAAAAGATCAGGTGCGACCCCGTCCCAGGGACGAGGTCGCACCGAGGTTCGCTGCTTGGGGACCGCGGTCGAGGGCTACCGGATGCCCGTGGTCTCCTCGAGACGAGCGAGGCGCTCCTGCACCGCGAGCAGCGCTTCGTTGGCCTCCTTGAGCCGATCGATCTCGTCCTGCTGCTGGAGGGTGTAGAGGACGAGCTCCTCCACCTTCTCGAGCAGCCGGCCCTGGAAGTGCTGCACGTTGAGGCCCTTCTCCCGGATCTCGTCGGTGCTGGGCACGTTCGGCAGGTGCTTGTTCTCGGCGATGAACGCCGCGAGCTCGTCCAACGACAGGTACTCGTAGCCGGGCTCGAAGACGTAGTCGGCGCAGGTCCCGCTGCCGCCCTCCGAGCACTGCCCCTGGATCGTCAGGTCGCCGGTGCGCGTGAGCGCGAGCTCGTTTACGCCGGTCGTCGGGTCGGTGATGAAGAAGTTGGCGCCGGCGACGAAATCCCAGTCCCCGAACTGGCTCTTGAAGCGGACGAACGGCGCGTTCATCGTCTTCTCGAGCAGCAGCATCTGCTGGTTGCCGGCACTCGTGTCCTGGACGTGAATCTGCGCCGTCCCGTTGGACTTCGAGATGTGCAGCGGCGTGTCGGGTGCGGTGGTGTTGAGCCCGATGTTGCCGCTCGCGGCGATAAAGAGCGCATTGTTCGGCGCGCCCGGCTTGATCTTGAACGGCAGCGTCGAGCCGTTCGTCGCGTCGCGGACGAAGAAGTTGGCCTCGTTGCCGGCGAGGTCCCAGGTCTGGGCCGTGAAGCCGCTCGAGCCGTCCTGCTCGAGGCGCAGGGTCGGGGTGTTGCCGTTGACGACGTGGAGATCCACCACCGGCGTGGCGGTGCGAAAACCGACCCTGCCGTTGCTGCTGACGAAGAGCGAGTTGCTCGGGGCGCCCGCCCTGATCGTGAACGGGGTCCTGCCGCCGTCGATGTCGTCGATCGAGAGCTTGTTGGCGCCGCCGTTCGTGCTGTCGTTGGCCGTGATCTGCCAGTCGTTCGACGGGAAGCTCGACGTGCTCGACGTGTCCTGGAACTTGATCCGCAGGTTGTTCTCCTTCAGCCGCAGCGTGTCGAAGCCGAAGGACTCGCCGTTGACGCAGTCCTGGCCGATGCAGGCGCTGCCGTCGACGATCAGGTCGTCGAGGATGACCTGGTCGCGATTCTGCCCGGGGGGCACGTCCCCGGGGCCGGGGCCGCGCTCGCTCGCCTCTTCGTCCTGGCCCGGCGCGACCTGGCCGCCGACGATCATGAAGTAGCCGCTGTGCACGAGGCCGGGGATCTCCCGCGCGCCCTCGAACCCGGCCTCGGCGGCGTCGCCGCGCGCGCCGCCCTCGACCCGAGGAACGACCCGCATCTCCCAGGCGTAGTCGCCGTCACTCAGGGGCTCGCCCGCGGGGCCTGCCAGATCGAAGACCACCGGGCCTCGGTCGGCCACCGATTGCTGCCACACCTGGCCCATGCCGGACAGCGTCAGGACCACCCGCTCGTAATCGACGGCGGGGGTGTAGGAGATGTCGAACGTGCCCACGACCGGCCGATCTTGAGCCTGGACGGGCGCGGTGAGAAGGACTACCACGAGCGCGCCGAGCAGAGCCGGCAGCGACCGCTTCGAGAACCTGATTCGCATCACACTGAGTCTCCTTTGAGTTCTGGCTCGGTTGGCGAGGTCGCCGCACATCCGCTCCTCGCCGAAACGGTAAGGCCCTTTACGTAGGTCGTGGAGCGCCGGGAGTATAGCAGGCGACCGTCGCCCGCTCGACTCCGCCGCAGCGGCGGCGTGCCTTGATCGCGCCGAAAGCTCGGTGTTATGCTGCCACCGAGTTGTCCGAGAACGCGACAGTCGTGATCGGCGAAACGCCCCTTCGCGACCCCCGCCAACAGCCCGAGCGACCCGAGGTGCACCGGTCTTGACCGCTGAGCCCGTACTCTCCTCGTTCGGGCGTTCCCACCCTCCACCCGTTGGCCGGCCGCATCGCGCGATGCGGCCCGGCCGCCTCTCGCCCGAGGAGGACACATGCCCGACAGCGCGCTGACCCAGGAGCTCCGCGACACCGACGACGAGTACCGCCGCCTCTACGAGGAGCACCAGGACTGCGAGCGACGGCTCGACGAACTGCGCGACAAGTTCTCGCTCTCGGAAGCGGACGAGCTCGCGGTCAAGCACATCAAGCGCCACAAGCTCTTCCTGAAGGACCGGATGGAAGAGATCGCGCGGTCGCGGCAGACCGCCGGCGCCACCGCGTAGCCGCGGCCGCCCGCCCGGACGGCGAGGGAAGCTCGGTGAGATTCGCCAGGGAGGCCGCGCCCTTCGTCGCGCCGCTGGCCGTCGTCGCCCTCGCCCTGGCCGCGGCTGGCTGGCGGCGCTCGGCGCTCGTGGCGGGCCTCGCGACGGTCGCCGTCCTCCTCTTCTTCCGGATCCCGCGCCGCAGCCCCGACGCCGATCCGAGCGCCGTGCTCGCCCCGGCCAACGGCGTCGTGACCCGGATCGAGACCGTGCGCGAGCCGCGGCTCGGTGGCGAGCCCTACCGGCGGGTCGTCACCTTCCTCTCCGTCTTCGACGTGCACGTCCAGCGCTCGCCGGTGGCCGCGAAGGTCGTCGAGTGCGCCTACACCGCCGGCCGCAAGGTGGCCGCGTTCCGGAAGGACGCGGGCGAGGTGAACGAGAGCCACTGGACGGTGCTCGAGGACGAGCACGGGCGCCGGATCGCCGTCCAGCAGATCGCGGGCCTGCTCGCCCGCCGGGTGGTCAGCTACTGCCGCGCCGGGCGGTCCTTCGAGCGCGGCGAGCTGATCGGGCTGATCAAGTTCGGCTCCCGCGTGGACCTGTACGTGCCGGCCGACTACCGGCTCGCCGTCGAGCCCGGAGCGCGGCTGGTGGAGGGACGGACCGTCGTGGCGCGGCCGCCCGATGATCGAGGCCCGATGATCGAGGCCCGATGATCGAGACACGATGAGCAAGCGCAACAGGATGCGCCGCCGGCTGCGGCGCGGCGCGTACCTGCTGCCGAGCCTCTTCACCATCGGCAACGTGCTCCTCGGCTTCTACGCCGTGGTGCGCGGCCTGCAGGGCGACTTCGAGCTCGCGGCGCTCCTCGTCGCCGCCGCCGCCGTCCTCGACGCCCTGGACGGCCGGGTGGCGCGGCTCACGGGGACCGAGAGCGAGTTCGGGCGCGAGTTCGACTCGCTGGCCGACGTGCTGACCTTCGGCGCCGCCCCGGCCCTGCTCACCCACGCCTGGGGTCTGGCCGATCTCGGCAGGATCGGCTGGCTGGTGCCGCTCTTCTATCTCGTGTGCTGCGCCACGCGGCTGGCGCGCTACAACGTCCAGTCACCGCAGGGCGACCGGCGCTACTTCGTCGGCCTGCCGGCCCCGGCGGCGGCCTGCGCGGTGGCGGCGCTGCTGCTCTTCGCCCCCGAGCAGGACTGGAAGCCGTGGGGCAACGGCCTCCTCCTGGCGAGCCTGCTCGTCCTCGGCGCCCTCATGGTCTCCACCTTCCGCTACGTCAGCTTCGGCAACCTCGACCTGCGGCGGCGCTGGAGCTACCGCAGCGCCATCGTGCTCGCGGGACTGGTGCTCCTGCTCGCCTACCGGCCCCAGGGCGCCCTGCTGGCGGCCGCCGTGGCGTACACCGCCTACCCACCGCTCGCCTGGCTGGCCGGCCGCATCCGCGGGAACCGGGGGCCGGCCGAGGCCCCGGGCTCCGAGCCTCGGTCCCGCTGAGTTCCCGCCGGAGCCCTACTCGGCGCCGGCCGCGCCTTCCGGAGGACCCGTGCGGGCGAGGTAGTCCTCCACCTGGAGCAGGTTCGCCTCGCCGGCCCGGCGGACCACCGACAGCAGGGCGTTCATCGACGAGACCTCCTCGAACTGTTCGTTGACGAACCAGTCGAGAAAGCGCTGCGCGATGTGGTCGCGGTCCTTCTGCGCCACCTCGACGAGCTCGTAGATCTGCCGCGTGACCTTCTGCTCGGAGGCGAGCGCCACCTCGACGGCGGCGGCCGCGTCCGCGAACTCGCTCGGCGGCGCCGGCAGCTGCGGGATCTCGACCCGCCCCCCCGCGTCGACCACGTACTTGACGAAGCGCATGGCGTGGTCCCGCTCTTCCTCCGACTGGCGGTAGAAGAACCCGGCGAGCTGCTCGAGATCCTCGGAATCGAAATAGGCGGCGATCGACACGTAGAGCATGGACGCCTCCATTTCGTTGCCCACGTGGCGATTGAACGCTGCGATCAGATCCTGGCTTGAGACCATTCGGCTCCCCCCGTCGTAGGCGCCCACGATATCGGATCGCAGGGCGCGCTCAAAGGAGCGGACGGCCGTTGCTATACTCGCCAGCCCCGCGGGCCGGCCCCGCGGGGCGCCCGAGCCTCGCGACCGCCGCCCAAGGACCCTACGGAGACCCCGCACGATGCCCGCTTCCGACGCACCGCCCGAGCGGCGGCAGGTCGTCATCCTCGGATCGGGGCCGGCCGGCCTCACGGCGGCCCTTTACGCCGCGCGCGCCAACCTCGCGCCGCTGGTGCTCGAAGGCACCCAGCCGGGCGGCCAGCTGACGATCACCACCGACGTCGAGAACTACCCGGGGTTCCCGGACGGCGTCCTCGGGCCGGAGCTCATGGAGCACATGCGCAACCAGGCGAAGCGCTTCGGAGCCGAGGTGCGCTTCGAGACCGCGACCGCCGTCGAGCTCGCCGCGCGGCCGTTCCGCGTCGAGAGCGACGCGGGCAAGGTGGTGCTCGCGGACAGCCTCGTCATCGCCACCGGGGCCGCCGCCCGGCTCCTCGGCCTCCCGTCGGAGGAGCACCTCATGGGCTACGGGGTCTCGACCTGCGCGACCTGCGACGGGTTCTTCTTTCGCGGCAAGGAGGTCGTCATCGTCGGCGGCGGGGACAGCGCTCTCGAGGAGGCGATGTACCTCACGAAGCACGCGACCAAGGTGACGGTCATCCACCGGCGGGACGAGCTGCGCGGCTCCAAGATCATGCAGGAGCGGGCGCGGGCGAACGAGCGCATCCACTGGTTGTGGAACCGCGTCGTGACGGAGGTCCTCGGCAGCCGCGAGGGGGGCGTCCACGGCGTTCGCATCCGCGACACCGTGAGTGGCGAAGAAAGCGAGTACGCGTGCCAGGGCGTCTTCGTCGCCATCGGGCACACCCCCAACACCGCGATCTTCGAGGGCCAGCTCGACATGGACGAGAAGGGCTACATCCCCGTTGCCGAGCCGTCGACGCGCACGAGCGTCGAGGGGGTCTTCGCCTGCGGCGACGTCGCGGACCCGGTGTACCGGCAGGCGATCACCGCCGCCGGCACCGGCTGCCGCGCGGCGATCGACGCCGAGCGCTGGCTGGAGGAGCAGCACTGAGCCCCCTCGCGACGGGCACGGCCCGCCCCTCCACGCTAGGTGCGCTCAAGGCCGCCGGCTATGAGCCGCGCTCCGTGAAGGAGGAGCTGCGCCGCAACGTCCAGCAGCGGCTCGCCGCGGGAGCGACGCTCTTCCCGGGCATCCTCGGCTACGGCCGGACGGTGATTCCGGCGGTCACCAACGCCCTGCTGGCGCGCCACGACTTCATCCTCCTCGGGCTGCGGGGCCAGGCCAAGACCCGGCTCCTGCGCGCCCTCGTCGACTATCTGGACGACGCGATCCCGGTCCTGGCCGGCAGCGAGATCAACGACGATCCCGTGCGCCCGGTCTCTACCTGGGGCCACAAGCTGATCGCCGAGGCGGGAGACGACGCGCCCATCGAGTGGCTGCCGCGCGAAGCCCGGTACCACGAGAAGCTCGCCACCCCGGACGTGTCGATCGCCGACCTGCTCGGCGACATCGACCCGATCAAGGCGGCCACCCGCAAGCTGACCTACGCCGACCCCGAGGTCATCCACTTCGGGCTCGTGGCGCGCAGCAATCGCGGCATTTTCGCGATCAACGAGCTGCCGGACCTGGCGCCGCGCATCCAGGTCGGCCTGCTCAACCTGCTCGAAGAGCGCGACCTCCAGATCCGCGGCTTCACCGTCCGCATGCCGCTCGATCTGCTCATGGTGTTCTCGGCCAACCCGGAGGACTACACCAACCGCGGCTCGATCATCACGCCGCTCAAGGACCGCATCTCCTCGCAGATCATGACCCACTACCCGCCGGACGTGGCCACCAGCCGGAAGATCACGGACCAGGAGGCGTGGACCCGGCGCGACGGCGAGGTCACGATCCCCGACGACTTCCGGCGGCTCATCGAGGAGATCGCGTTCGTCGCCCGCGGCAGCGAGCTCGTCGACCAGACCTCGGGGGTGAGCGCGCGCATGCCGATCTCGGCGCTCGAGATCCTGCACTCGAACCTCGAGCGCCGCGCGCTCACGACCGGGGACCGGCCGCTCTACCCCCGGCTCTGCGACCTGCCGATGCTCCTGCCGGCGCTCACCGGCAAGCTCGAGATGGTCTACGAGGGCGAGCAGCAGGGCGTCGAGGTCGTCACCCGCCAGATCATCGGCGAGGCCGTGAAGAGGGTCTTCGAGGATCGCTTCCCGGCCGTCGGCCGCGAGCTCGGCAGCGGCGGCGAGGACGACACCGGCCCCTACGCCGCGATCGTGCAGTGGTTCGCCGCCGGCAACTCGGTCGAGCTTTCCGACGAGCAGCCGTTCGCCGAATACGAGGCCGAGCTGGCCCGGGTGCCGGGGCTCATGGAGCTCGCCGGCGAGCGGGGCGAGTCGCCGCAGGCCCGGGCGCTGGCCGCCGAGATGGTCCTCGAGGGCCTGCACCAGCACGTGAAGCTCGCGCGGCAGGACCTCGACAGCCGGGTCACCTACCAGGAGATGGTCAAGTTCCAGCTCCTGCGGCCGCGGCGCGAGCCGCGCCAGACCGACTTCAACTAGGCCCGCCGAACGCGGCCGGACGATGCGCCACCGCTATCTCCACCTCGATCCGGCGCTCGTCGAGCAGCTGCTCGCGGCCCTCGACCTGATGCGGCTCTTCAACGAGCTGCTCCTAGCCGCCGGCGGCGACGCCGAGCAGGCCATGGACTGGATGCGCGAGCTCCAGCAGCGCGGCTTCATCTCCGAAGCGGTGGATCTCGAGGCCTTCTTCGCCGAGCTCGAGCGCCAGCGGCTGGTCTCGCCGGACGGCGAAGGCCGCCTCGCCCTCACGGCCGCGGGCGAGCGGCGGATCCGGCAGGCGGCGTTCGAGGAGATCTTCACCAGCCTGCGCCGCGGCGCCGCCGGCTACCACCCGACCCACGCCCACGGCGAAGGCGTCGAGCGGCTGCCCGAGACGAGGCCGTACGAGTTCGGCGACGACCTCCACCGCATCGACGGCGGCCGCTCGATCCAGAACGCCCTGCGCCGCAACGTCGGCGAGCTCTCGCTGGCCGAGGAAGACCTCGAGGTCTACGAGACCGAGCATCTGACGGCCTGCGCCACCGTGCTGGCGATCGACGTCAGCCACTCGATGGTGCTCTACGGCGAGGACCGGATCACCCCGGCCAAGAAGGTCGCCCTGGCGCTCACCGAGCTCATCACCACGAAGTACCCCAAGGACTCGCTCGGCGTCCTCCTGTTCGGCGACCGCGCCCAGCGGGTCGAGCTCGCGGACATCCCCTACATCCAGGCCGGCCCCTACCACACCAACACCCGCGAGGCCCTGCAGCTGGCGCGCGGCATGCTCGCCCGGCACAAGCAGCCCAACAAGCAGATCTTCCTCATCACCGACGGCAAGCCCTCCGCCATCACCGAGGGCCGCGAGGTCTACAAGAACCCCTTCGGGCTCGATCTCAAGATCGTCAACCGCACCCTCGAGGAAGTCGACCAGTGTCGCCGCCAGGGCGTCGTCATCACCACCTTCATGCTCGCCACCGACCCGACGCTCACCCAGTTCGTGGAAAAGCTCACCAAGATCAACCGCGGCCGCGCCTACTTCGCCTCGCCCTACAACCTCGGCGAGTTCATCCTCGCCGACTACATCCGCAACCGGCGACGGCGGGTTCACTGATCTTCTGCATGCCGGATCGTGTCGGTAGGATCGAAAGATGAGCGCGAAGAGCCTGCGACGCTGCGACTGGGTGGGAGAGCACCCTCTCTACCTCGCCTACCACGACGAGGAGTGGGGCGTGCCTTCGCGCGACGATCGGCACCTCTTCGAGCATCTCGTGCTCGAGGGCGCCCAGGCGGGGCTCTCGTGGCTCACCATCCTCAAGCGGCGGGAGGGCTACCGGCGGGCGTTTGCCGGCTTCGACGTCGAGAAGGTGGCGCGGTTCAACTCCCGCAGCGTGGCGCGGCTCCTGGCGGACGAAGGGATCATCCGCAACCGCGCGAAGGTCCACTCGGCGATCAACAACGCCAAGCGGTTCCTCGAGGTGCAGCGCGAGTTCGGCAGCTTCGCCGCCTACGCCTGGAGCTTCGTCGGCGGCAAGCCGATCCGGCGCGGAAGCTACGCCACGTGGAAGGAGCTCCCCACCGAGAGCGAAGAGTCGCGGGCCTGGAGCGAGGACCTCAAGAAGCGCGGCTTCACCTTCGTCGGCCCGACGAGCATGTACGCCTACATGCAGGCCGTCGGCATGGTCAACGACCACTCCAAGAGCTGCTTCCGGCGAAGAGAGGTCCAGGCTCTCTAGCCCCCAGGGCCGCCGACGACTCGCTTGGCGAGGTCGTTCGTCGCCAGGTTGCCCTGGCTGTCGAGGCGATTGATGAGCCCGAGGGTCTGAATCGGCACGGTCGAGGGGTAGCGCTTCTGGAACTCCGCGAGCGTCATCCGGCGGTCGAGGTCGACGAGCGCGAGGCGGCTGGGCTGGACGTCGAGGACCTTGCGGTCGGTGACCCGGCGGAAGCTGTTGAGCGTGCCCTCGAGGTCCCCCTTGTAGGTGCTCCACTTCTCCGTGAGGGTGAGGCCGAGCAGCTGGTAGGTGCGGTCGTTGTAGCGCACGAAGGTCACCCGGCCGCCGAGATCGCCGCTGTCCTGCGGCACCTCGAAGAGCGAGGACGCCGCGGTGAAGCCTCCGACCCGGCCGGTCTCGACGCGGCCGCCCGTCAGGCCCTCCTGGGCCACGAACTTGCGGGCCGCTTCGGCCGGGCTGGCCTCGTCGACCAGCTTCATCTGGAGGATCGCGTCTCCCGCCTCGCTCTGGGCGACCAGGGCCTGCTTCTGGTTCTCCCGCTTCCAGCCGGCGGGAAGGTCGAGGGAGAAGGCGAGGTCGGGGTGGAGGAACCGGTCGCCTTCGAAATAGCCTTCGCGCGGGTTGGGGCCGAACACCATGCCGTCGAGGCGCTGCTGGTAGGGGCGCGCGTTGACGACCGTGCCCGAGAGGTCGACCTGCAGCCGCGCGACCTCCGCCGCCATCGTCTGCTGCCGCTGCCCGGGATCGGGATGGGTGGCCATCCAGCTCGGCGCGCGGCCGCCGCCGGAGGCCTGGCTCACCCTCTGGAGCACCCCGAAGACGTTCGGGATCTCGCGCGGGTCGTAGTTGCCGCGCAGGACGTAGCGCAGGCCGAGCCCGTCGGCCTGCCGCTCGTCGTCCCGCGAGTACTTGAGGAACAGGAGCCCCATGCCGGTCTGCGCCAGGTCGCCGAGCTGCGCCATCCGCGGGCTCACGATCATCCCGATGCCGATGCCGAGGCCGGCCAGCTGCTGCTTGCTGAGCTGATTGACGCTGTGGCGCGCCGTCACGTGGCCGATCTCGTGCCCCAGGATGCCGACCAGCTCGGCCTCGGACTCGAGGTGAGCCATGATGCCGCGGGTGACGTAGACGAAGCCGCCCGGCAGCGCGAAGGCGTTGACCAGCGGATCGTCGAGCACCCGGAAGGTCCACGGCAGATGCGGCCGCTCCGACTTCGCGGCCAGCCCCGAGCCGAGGGCCTGAACGTAGGCCTGCAGCGCCTGGTCGGGGTAGAGACCCATCTGGGCCACGATCCCGGGATCGGCCTCGCGACCCATGGCGACCTCCTGCGACTCGGAGATGAGGTTGAGCTGCTGCTTGCCGGTGGCCGGATTGACCGAGCAGCCCGGCACCAGCGCCGCCAGCGCGGCCACGGCGAGCACGCCGGCGCACCGGCGCGCGAAACGGACGCGGAAGAGAGTCATCGACATGGCAGGCCTCCGAAAGCAACACGCCCGCAAGCCGGGCGGCAGATCGAAAGCTCATTCTAGCGTCGAGCAGGCGGACCGGCGGGAGGCAATCGCCAAAGCCGGACGACCTGCAGCGGGATCAGCAGCACGAGCCGTACCGGTTCATGGCCGGCGCGCTCGCAGGACCGCGCGCCCCAGGGGCAGGGCCAGCACCGCCGCCACGACCAGGGCGATCTTCAAGAGGCTCTCCTCAGACAGGGGCCGGGCGTCCGCGATCCTCACCAGGGCCCGGGCCAGACCGTTCGAGCCCAGGACCAGCGCCACGCCGACGACTCCGACGCCCAGGAGGTTGGCGAGCGGGCCGTTGACGCGGCGGCCCATCGTCCGCCGCTCGTTGACGGCGACGAAGAGGAAGATCGCCACCACCGGGAGCAGCACGCCGTTGAGGGCCTGCGCCAGCACGATCACCGGGACGGGCTGGACGCCGCTCAGGCCGAAGCCGACGCCGACGGCGAGGACGCCGATCCAGACGCCGCGGTAGCGCCAGCCGCGGTCGTCCCACTCCGGCTCGTCGCCCCTTCGCGCCAGGCCGCGCGCCGTCAACGCGGCCGCCAGCGGCGCCGTCACGGCGGAGGAGAGCCCGGCGGCGAGCAGGCCGACGGCGACGAGCGAGCCGGCCCAGCCGCCGAGGCGCACCTCCAGGAGCTCCGTGAGGGCGGCGTAGCCGAACGGGCCCTCGAGGGCCGCCCCGACGACGACGACCGCCATCGAGATCAGGCCGCCGAGACCGACCGCCACGGCGATGCCGAAGCGGGTGTCGGCGAGCCGCCCGCCGCTCGCCAGGCCGGAGCCCAGGAAGAGGTTGTAGGGCACCACCGTCGTGCCCACGAGCCCGAGGGCCAGAACCGAGGAGCCGGCCGGCAGCGACGGCCGCAAAGCGCCGCCAAGGAGGGGCGCGATCTCGGGTAGCAGCAGCCAGGCCGTCCAGAGGAACGCGACCCCCATGGCGGCGACGAGGAGGGCGAGCGATCGCGCGACCCGGCCCGGCGAGTTGAACCACAGCAGAACGGCGGCCACGGCGCCGAGGACCAGGGTCCACGCTTGCTGCGAGAGACCGCTGACGAGCCGCGCGCCCGCCACACCGCCCAGGATGTTGCCGGCCTCGTAGGCGGCGCAGCCCAGGACGATCGCTCCCAGCACGAGCCCGAGGACCAGCAGGCGGACGGCGCCGCTCGGGTAGCGCTCCCGCAGGGCCTGCCCGAGGTCGAGCCCGCCGGCGATGGTCAGGCGCGCCGCGGCCTCCTGCAGCACCGCGCAGGCGACGGTCGAGAAGACCAGCGCCCACAGCAGGGCGTAGCCGAAACGGGCGCCGGCCGACGCCGCCGTCGTCACCGTCCCGGGCCCGATGAAGGCGGCGGCGAGCACCGACCAGAGGACGACCGCGAGCAGACGGCGGATCACGGCGCGGCCCCGCCGTCGCCCCCCGCGGGGCCCCAGCCGCCCCCGCCCGGCGTCTCCAGGACGAGGCGGTCGCCGGGGAAGACCTCGCGGCCGTCGACCGAGGCGAGCGGCTCCCGCGTCCCGTCGGCGCGCACGAGGAACTGGCGGGCCGGCGCGCCCGCCGACCCGCCCGCCATGCCGTACGGTCCCGACCGGCGGTGCTGGCCCAGGACGGAGAGGTACATCGGCTCGAGGAAGACGATCTCGCGGCGGGCGCCGTCGCCGCCGCGGCGGGTGCCGGCGCCGCCCGACCCGCACCGGATCTCGAAGCGCTCCAGGCGCACCGGGCAACGCAGCTCGAGCACCTCCGGATCGGTGATCGCCGTGTTCGTCATGTGGGTGTGCACCGCCGGCGCGCCGTCGAAGCCCGCCCCGGCGCCGGCACCGCCGCCGACCGTCTCGTAGTAGCCGAACCGCTCGTTGCCGAAAAGCGTGTTGTTCATCGTGCCCTGGCTGCAGGCTACCAGCCCCAGCGCCTTGAGCAGCGTGTCGACCAGCCGCTGGCTCGTCTCCACGTTGCCGCCGACGACGGCGGGCGACTCCCGGGGGTCGGCCGCGAACGGGGGGTTCAGGAGACCGGGCGGCAGGACGAGCTCGACCGGCTCCATCAGCCCCTCGTTGAGCGGCAGCGGCTCGGCCAGCAGGAGGCGCAGCACGTACATCACGACGCTCGTGACGATGGCCGGGGTCGCGTTGAGGTTGCCGGGGTGGACTCCCCCCGAGCCGGTGAAGTCGATGCGGGCGCCGCCACCCGCGAGGGCGATCGCGACCGCCAGCGGCGTCCCGTCGTCGAGCGTCTCCACCGCCGCGAACGAGCCGTCGCCGAGCCCGGCGAGGGCGCGGCGCAGGCGACCCGCGGCCGCCTGCCGGAGCAGGCGCATGTAGCGAGCCACGCGCCGCGCCCCGTGCTCGGCGGCGAGCTCGCGCAGGGCGCGGACGCCCTGGTGGTTGGCCGCCACGGCCGCCTGGAGGTCCGCCAGGTTCTCGTCCACCGCCCGGGACGGAAAGGGCCCGGCGCTCAGCCACTCCCGCGCCTCCTCCCAGCGCCCGGCGCCGCCGCGCACGAGGTAGCGCGGCGGGAGGACGACGCCCTCCTCGGCCAGCGTCGTCGCCGCCGGCGGCATCGAGCCGGGATGGGTGCCCCCGATCTCCGCGTGGTGCGCCCGGCTCGCCACCCAGCCGAGCGGCGCCGGATCGTCCGCCGCGAGGAAGACCGGGGTGATCACCGTCACGTCCGGAAGATGGGAGCCGCCGCAGGCGGGATCGTTGGTCACGGCGACGTCGCCCGGCCCCGGATCCAGCCGCGCGGCGACCGCCCGCACGCAGAGTCCGAGGGCGCCGAGATGGACCGGGATGTGGGGCGCGTTCACCACCAGACGCCCCTCGCCGTCGAGCAGCGCGCACGAGAAATCGAGCCGCTCCTTCACGTTGACGCTGAGAGCCGTTCGCCGCAGCATCTCCCCCATCCGCGCGGCGAGCATCTCGAAGCGGTGGGTGAAGAGCTCGAGCTCGACGGCGCGCGCGGCGGCGGTCATCTCCCGCCTTTCGCGGCCGCCAGCGCGAGCGCCCCCGCCCCGTCGACCCGGCAGGTCCAGCCGGCGTCGACGACGGTGACGCTGTACTCCTCGACGACCAGCCCGGGGCCGGCGAAGCCGTCGCCGGCCGCCAGGGCACCGCGCTCGTAGACCGGCCAATCGCTCCACTCCTTCCCGGACCAGGCCGGCTGGCTCCCGGCCGGCTCGGCGGCGCGGGCCGCGGCCGCGGGCGGCCGGCCGGGGAGAGGCTCGGCGGCCGTCCCCGCCACCAGGCGCAGGGACTCGACCTCGACGGCAGCGGGGGGCGGATCGTAGCCGTAGAGCGACCGGTAGCGCGCGGCGAAGGCGGCGGCGAGACCCTCCGCGGCCGGCCAGTCGACCGTGAGCGTGGCCTCCTGCCCGGCCACCCGCAGCTCGGCGCTGCGCCTGCCGACCTCGATGGCCGGGCGCTCGACGCCCTCCGCCTCGACCAGCCCGACGGCCTCGGCGGCGAGACTCTCGAACCAGCCGCCGAGCCGCGGCTCCACCTCCTCCAGGGGGGCGAGGACCGAGCGCTCGGCGAAGCGCTCCAGGCGCGCCGCGCGCAGCCCGAGGGCGCTCAAGATACCGGCGTCGACCGGCACGAGGACGCTGCGCATTCCCAAGAGAGCGGCCAGCGCGCAGGCGTGCTGGCCGCCCGCGCCGCCGAAGGCGACGAGGACGTGGTCGCCGAGCCCGTAGCCGCGGCGGGTCGAGATCCGCCGGATCGCCTCGGCCATGCGCTCGTTGGCGATGGCCAGCAGGCCCGTCAGGAGCGACTCGCGGGAGAGCGCCTCGTCGCCGGCCCGCCGGACCGCGGCGAGCAGCTCGTCCGCCGCCCGCTCCGCCGCCGCCGGATGGAGGGGGATGACGAAGCGCCCGGCGACCACCCTCCCCAGCAGGAGGTTGACGTCGGTCAGGGTGAGCGGCCCGCCGCCGCCGTAGCACGCCGGCCCGGGAGCGGCGCCGGCGCTCTCCGGTCCGACCCGGACCTGCGTCCCGTCGAACCAGCACACCGACCCACCGCCGGCGGCGACGGTCTCGATCGCCAGGGACGGGGTCGCGAGCCGCGCGCCCCCGACGCTCGTCGTCCGGCGGTAGTCGAGCCGGCCTCCGAAGCGCGACACGTCGGTCGAGGTGCCGCCCATGTCGAAGCCGACGAGACGGCTCTCGCCGGACGCCGCGCCCGCGCTGGCAGCGCCCACGACCCCTCCCGCCGGCCCCGAGAGCAGGCTCTCCTTGGGCGGGTAGCGGGCCGCGCCCACGAGGCCGCCCGAGCTCGTCATCACGTGCAGCGTGCCGCGCCCGAGCGCTCGCTGAACGCCGCCGAGATAGCTCTCGAGGGCCCGCGACAGATAGGCGTTGACCACCGCCGTCTCGGCCCGCGGCAGGATCTGGATCCGCGGCGCCAGATCGGCCGAGACCGAGACGTGCCGGAACCCGAGGTCCGCGAGGACGGCGGCCGCCGCTCGCTCGTGGACCGGGTTGCGATAGCCGTGCAGGAACGCCACCGCGGCGCAGTCCACGCCCTCCTCGAGACAGCGGCGCGCCGCCGCCTCGAGGGCGGCGGCGGAGAGCGGCCGCAAGACGCTGCCGTCGGCCGCCAGCCGCTCGTCGACCTCGATCGCCGTGCGATAGAGCGGCCGCCGCGGCTCGACGGCGAGGGCGAAGAGGTCCGGCCGCTGCTGGTTGCCGATGGCGAGCAGGTCCCCGAAGCCGGCGGTGATGAAAAGCGCGACCGGCGCGCCCCGCCGCTCGAGCAGGGCGTTCGTCCCGCGGGTCGTGGCCAGCCGCATCGCCAGCTCGGGCAGGGGTCGCCCGGCGGGCGTGCCGGTCACCAGCCGCGCCGCCAGCACCGCCGCCTCCTCGGCGAACACGACCTCGAGGGGCGTCTCGGCGGCGAGCTCCGGGAAGGGGCCGGCGAGCGCCAGGACGCCGCTCACCGATTCCGACCCGAGGATCGCCGCCTCGGCACCGCCCGGGCCACGCAGCACGCCCGAGCGGAAGAAGTCGCCGGGCACGGCGAAACCGGACGCGAAGCGGACCCGGTCCGCGGCCAGGGACCGCCCGTGGCCGCGCACGGCGCCGCTGCTGAGCACCTTGGCCCGGTGCATCCCGCCCTGCGGGTCGCGCGCCAGACAGTCGGTGAACGTGCCGCCGGTGTCGACCCAGACCTGCCAGCGCGAGCTCAGCTGCTAGCCCACCGCGCGCCGGCGCCGCAGGGCCCGGCGCAGGACCAGGAAGAGGACGACGACGGCCGCCGCGGCGGCGAGCGGCAGCACCAGCGCCAGGACCGTCAGGCCGAAGGAAGCGCCGGCCTCGGCGGAGGAGACGAGCGGATTGGCCATGCCCCCTGTGCCGAGAACCGATCCTGCCCGCGCGGCCACGGTCGTCGCCTGTACCGCGCCGGCGATCCCGCCGCCCGCGATCACCGCCAGCGGCCACTTGAGGAGCGGATCCATCCCCGTGACGACGGAGGCGGTGACGATCACCCCGGCCACGGCGGCGGCCGGCGTCGCCACGCCGTCGAGGAGGTTGTCGAGCCACGGAACGTAGTAGGCGCCGATCTCGAGCACGGTCGCGACCGCGAACATGACGAGGGCGGGGGTGGCGGCGATCCACTCGAAGCTGCCGACGAGCTCCAGGTATCCGCCGCGGGCCGCCAGGCTCATGACGAGCAGGGGCACGAAGACGCGGAAGCCGCAGGCGGCGGCGAGGCCGAGCCCGAGACAGACGCTGAGGAAGATGGAGAGCTCCATGCCGGCTCTACGAGTCGAAGGCGTCGAGCATTCCGATCCGCCGCACGTGCCGGCCGCCCTCGAACTCCGTGCGCAGCCAGACCGCCACGATCTCGAGGGCGGCCGCCAGCGGGATCAGGCGCTCGCCGAGCGCGATCACGTTGGCGTCGTTGTGCTGGCGGGCCAGGCGCGCCGTCGTCGCGTCCCAGCACAGGGCGCAGCGCACGCCGCGCACGCGGTTGGCGGCCATGGCCTCGCCGTTGCCGGAGCCGCCGAGCACGATGCCGCGCTCGCACTCGCCCGCCGCGACGGCGCGCGCGGCCGGGATCACGAACTCCGGGTAGTCGCAGGAGACGGTCGAATCGGTGCCGAAGTCGACCACCTCGTGACCTTCCGCCGTCAGGACCCTCCCGATCTCCTGCTTGTAGCGGAAGCCCGCGTGATCCGAGGCCATGGCGATTCTCATCCCTTTCTCCTCCCGGGAAGGCCGGCCCGCCAGGCCGCCAGCTCGGACACCCCCAGGCGATCGGCGAGTCCCAGATAGCCGACAGCGTACACCGTCGCGAGGGCGAGGACCCGCCCCCAGGCTCCGAGGGCGTCGCCCGCGACGTACCACAGCAGCGCGGCGGGCAGCGCCGCGGCCGCCGCGCAGCCCGCCATTCGCAGCAACGGCGCCACCGGGAGGACCACGTCGGCCCGCTCGGCGCGGAGGCCGCGGCGGATCCGCACCAGCTCGTACCAGGCTCCGAGCGCGCCGCCGATAGCCAGCCCCACGGCGCCCAGGAACAGGTGCTTGCCGCCGCCCGCGCCCACCACCGCGCCGACCTCGAAGCGATCGAGGATCCAGGCGAGAAGCCCTCCGCTTCCTGCCGACAGGAGCACGCGCTCGACGCCGACCCGAGCCGGCACCCGGGTGCGCCCCGCAGCGTAGAAGACGGTGTTCAACTGCCGGGTGACGCCGCTGGCGGGCAGCCCCAGGCTGTAGGCCGCCAGCACGAGGTACATGAGCCAGCAGTCGACCCGGCCGAAGGCGCCCCGCCCGTAGATCGCCGTCACGATCGGCAGGCCGAAACAGACGTAGCCGAGAGCCGTGGGAATGACGAAGAACGAGCTCCGGCGGACGGTCCCCAGCACCCGGGCCGCCACGTCGTCGTCCTTCGCGCCGCGGCGGCGGGACATCTCCGGCAGCTCGGCCGCGGCCACGGAGAGCCCGAAGAGGCTCAGCGGCAGCAGGTAGAGCGTCAGGGCGAATCCCAGGATCCCCTGCGCCCCCGGGGCCAGGAACGAGGCGATGAAGCCGTCGAGATGACCCGAGAGCTGCACGGCGCCGCGGCCGGCGAGCATCGGCCAGAACGCGCGGAGCGCCCCGCGGACCCCCGGCGTGCGGGTCGAGACGCTCAGCCGGAAGCCGCGCAGAACCCGGGCGACGAACGGCAGCTGGACGAGGAACTGCAGGCCGCCGCCGACGAGCGCCCCGAAGGCGCCGGCGAGCACGATCCGCTCCAGGGTCACCGCCGGCGACTCGCCGCCGGCCGCCGCCGCGCCGCCGGCGAGCCACAACGCCGAGAGGATCGCCACGTTCCAGATGACGGGCGCGAAGTACGCCACGAAGAACCGCCGGTGGCTGTTGAGGACGCCGACCGACCACGCCGAGAGGACCAGCAGCCCCGCCATCGGGAAGAGCAGCCGGACCACCTTGACGGCCAGGGGAAAGCGGTCGATCTGCCCGGCGCCGGCCGCCACCCGGGCGGCGTCCTGCAGGTAGCCGGCGTTGAAGAGGGCCACGATGGGCTCGGCCAGAAAGACGCCGGCCAGCGCCAGGAGGCTCGAGACCACGAGGAGCAGGCCGAAGATCGCGCCGGCGAAGCGCCCGGCCTCCTCCTCGCGCCCTTCCTCCAGCAGGCGCGAGTACTGGGGGATGAAAGCCGCCGACAGGGTCTGCTCGCCGAGGAGGTTCTGGATCAGGTTGCCGCTGCGCATCGCCTGCCGGAAGACGTCGAGCTGGGCGCTCGCGCCGAGGTAGCGGGCGAGGACCATGTCGCGCACGAAGCCCAGGAGCCGGCTGGCGAGGATGCCGGCGGCGACCCGCGAGGCGCCCCCGACCGCGGGCGGCGAGCGGTCGGAGGTCACGGGCTCAGTCGAAATGGGGGGCTCTCCCTCGGGCGGCGGCCCGGGCGAGACGGCGAGCGAAGTGGTAGATAATCAGGTCGGCCATGCCGATCTACGAATTCTACTGCAGCGCCTGCCACGCTCTCTTCAGCTTCTACTCCGCCCGCGTCGACACCGAGAAGCGACCGTCCTGCCCCCGTTGCGGGACCCCGGAGCTCGAGCGCAAGCCGGCGCGCTTCGCCACCCTCGGGGGCGCCGCCGAGGGCGAGGACGGCGAGCCCGAAGACGCCCGCCTCGACCGCGCGATGGCCCAGCTCGCCGGCGAGCTCGAGAGCGCGGCCGACGGCGACGACCCGCGGCAGATGGCCCGCATGATGCGGCGCCTCGGCGAGGCGTCGGGTCTCGATCTGGGGTCCGGGATGGAGTCGATGATCGCCCGCCTCGAGGCCGGCGAAGATCCCGACGCGCTCGACGACGAGATGGCCGAGCTGGAAGGCGCCGAGGGCTCCGACGCCGGCGAACTCTTCCGGCTGCGCCGGCGAGCGGCGGCCCGCCGCTCCCGCCGGCCCACGGTCGACGACGAGCTCTACTTCCTCTGACCGCCGCCCCTCTCCGATCGCCTCAGCGCGTGGCCGACCTAGCCGTTCTTGCCGCCCCTCTCGTCGCGTCGCTGCGCGACGCCGAGGGGCTGGTGCTGGTCGTGACGGGCGCCGGGGTCAGCGCGGCCAGCGGCATCCGCACCTTCCGCGGCAAGGAGCCCGGCGCGCTGTGGCGGGAGCACGACGTCGCGATGGCCACGGCGGGCTGCTTCCGCCGCGACCCCGTGGGGCAGCTGGCCTGGTATCTGGACCGCTTCGCCGCGGTCGATGCCGCGCGCCCCAACCCCGCGCACCGCTCGCTCGCCGCGATCGAGCGCCATCTCCGCTCCGCCGGCCGGCCGTTCCTGCTCGTCACCCAGAACATCGACACGCTGCACGAACAGGCCGGCAGCGAGCGCCTCATCAAGGTGCACGGCACGGCCGATCGCGTGCGCTGCGGGCGCGAGCGTTGCCCGCTCGGAGCGCCGTCCGGCTCGCTCCCGCGCTCGGCCGTCGACCTCGACTCGTTCCGCCGCGAGCCCGGCGAGGCCAGTCTCCCCCGCTGCCCGGAGTGTGGGTCGCCGCTGCGGCCGCACGTGCTCTTCTTCGACGAGTACTACGCCGATCATCACGACTATCGCTTCGCCGAGGTCGAGCAGGCGGCCGGCAGGGCCGCGGCCATGCTCTTCGTCGGTACGTCGTTCGCCGTCGGCGTGACGGCGCTGCTCCTCGACGCCGGCACCCGCCGGGGGGTCCCGATGTGGAGCATCGACCCGGCCGCCGGCCGGGCGCCCGGCGGCGCCCCGGTGCGGGCGCTGGCGGCCCCGGCCGAGCGGCTCCTGCCGGTCGTCGCCGCGGCCCTGGGCGGGCCGCCGGCGGGCGGCGCGAGCGGCCGCCGCCGTTGATCTAAGATAGCGCGCTCAAGGCCTGGAGACTCGAGGGAACGCCGCCATGTCGACCCTGAAGGACAAGACCCTGTTCATCACCGGCGCGAGCCGCGGAATCGGCAAGGCCATCGCCCTGCGGGCCGCCGCCGACGGCGCCAACATCGTCATCGTGGCGAAGACCAAGGTGCCGCATCCCAAGCTGCCCGGCACCATCTTCACGGCGGCCGAGGAGGTCGAGGCGGCCGGCGGCCGCGCGCTGCCGGTGGCGACCGACATTCGCGACGAGGCCCAGGTCCGGGAGGCCGTCAATCGGGCGGTCGACACCTTCGGCGGCATCGACGCCCTCGTCTGCAACGCCAGCGCCATCACCCTGTCGCCCACCCTCGAGACGCCGATGAAGCGGTTCGACCTGATGTGGTCCGTCAACGCCCGCGGCACCTTTCTCTGCTCGCAGGCCTGCCTGCCGCACCTCCAGCAGGCCGAGAATCCCCACATCCTCGTCATGTCGCCGCCCCTGAACATGAACGCCGAGTGGTTCCGCGGCCACCTCGCCTACACGATCTCGAAGTACGGCATGAGCATGTGCGTTCTCGGCCTCGCCGAGGAGTTTCGCAAGGACGGCGTCGGCGTCAACGCCCTGTGGCCGCGCACCGTCATCCGCACGGCCGCCCTCAACATGCTCGTGGGCACCCCGCTGGCGAAGCGGCTGACGCTCCAGAACTGCCGCGAGCCGCGCATTCTCGCGGACGCGGCGCACGCGATCCTGACCCAGAAGGCGAGGATCTGCACCGGCCATTTCTACATCGACGAGCAGGTGCTCAAGGCCACGGGAGTCACCGATTTCGAGCAGTACGCGGTCGATCCCGAGGCCCCGCTGGCGCGCGACCTCTTCCTCGACTGAAGGAGCGACCCACGGGAGCTCGACCATGGACCGAGAGACGGCCTTCGATCTGATGACCCGCCACGTCGCGGCGCCCGGCCTGCGCCGCCACATGGTCGCCGTGGAGGCTGCCATGGGCCACTACGCCGGCAGGCTCGGCGGCGACGTCGAGCGCTGGCGGCTGGCCGGGCTGCTCCACGACTTCGACTGGGAGATCCACCCGACCTTGGAAGACCATCCGGCCAAGGGGGCCCCGATCCTGCGCGAGCACGGCTGTCCCGAAGACGTCGTCCACGCCGTGCTCGCCCACAACACGGCCGGCACCGGCGTCGAGCGCGAGGCGGCGATGGACTTCGCGCTCCTGGCCTGCGACGAGGTCACCGGGCTCATCGTCGCCGCGGCCCTGGTGCGGCCGTCCAAGGACGTCCGCGACGTCCGCCTCAAGTCGCTGCGCAAGCGCTGGAAGGAACGGTCCTTCGCGGCGGGCGTGCATCGCGACGAGGTCGAAGAGGCGACGCGCGAGTTCAGCGCCGCCTGCTTCGATGGCCGGCTCGAGCTCTGGGACCACGTAGAGAACGTGCTCGTGGCGATGCAGGGCGCGGCGGGCGATCTCGACCTCGACGGGCGCCTCGCCTCGTAGAGCGGCGGGCCCGGCCGCCCTCAGGCGCTCAGCGCGTCGACGCCCTGCTGCGTCAGGAAGACGAAGTCTCCGCTCTCGCTTGCCGCCAGCAGACCCTTCCCGACCAGGCTCGCGAGCGCGCCGTCCACGTCGAGGCCGCCGGCGCTCACGGCGCGCCGGCGCAGGACGTAGCCAAGGCGCGGGCCGCCGGCCATTCGGGTTTTCTCGGCAAAACGTTGCAGGACGGCGCGTTCGTCGGTCGAAAGGTCCATGACTCCTCCGTGGAATGGGCTGGCGCCGGTATTCTAAGGGGAGAAGGCGTCGCGCGAAGGGACGGACCCGGAGCCGGTCCCGGCTGCAGACCGGGCCCTCGATGGTGTAGACTGTCCCTCCCGTTTTTCGGGACCTCAGGTGAGGTCCTGGGCTTCGTCCCGGAGCCCTGGCAGACCGAAGACCCCATGAGCGACGCCACATGAGTGCCGAGTTGAACTCCGCCGACCTCGAGGAGCAGGATATGGACGAGCAGACCGAGGCGAGCGCGGCCGCCGACGACAGGCCGGCGGCGGCCACTCCTGCGCAGCAGGACGGCGAAGCCGCCAGCGACGACCTCGCGCCGCCGGCCGGCGAAGCGGCGGCGAAAGCCGAGCCGGCCGGGGGAGCGGAGAGCAAGCCGGCCAAGGCGGCGAAGGCCAAGCCGGCCAAGGCAGCGAAGGCCAAGGCGGCCAAGGCAGCGAAGGCCAAGCCTGCCAAGGCAGCAAAGGCCAAGCCGGTCAAGGCGGCGAAGGGAGAGTCCGCGAAGCCGCAGGCCGGCCCCGAGGTCGAGAAGATCCGCGCCGCCATGCAATCGGGCGCCAGCGTCAGCGGGACCGTGATCGGCTGGAACGACGGCGGCCTGCACGTCGTCGTCAACGGCGTCACGGCCTTCTGCCCCCACTCGGAGATGGAGCTCGGCGAGCCTCTCGATCCCCAGGGCTACGTCGACCAGACCTACGATTTCTTCGTGCTCCGCCTCGAGAACGAAGGCCGCCGGATCGTCCTCTCCCGGGTCTCCCACCTGCGCCAGGAGCAGAAGGCCCAGCAGGCCGAGACCCGCGGCAAGATCGCCGCCGGCGCGGTGCTCAAGGGCAAGGTCGTCTCGGTCAAGGACTTCGGCGCCTTCGTCGACCTCGGCGGCGTCCAGGGCCTCGTGCACATCTCCGAGCTCGCCCGCCGGCGGGTCGAGCGCACCGAGGACGTCGTCCAGCCGGGCGACGACGTCGAGGTCAAGGTCCTCAAGGTCGACAAGGGCGGCCGCCGGATCTCGCTGTCGATGCGGGCGCTCGAGCCCGACCCCTGGCAAGACGTCGCCAGCAAGTACCGTGTCGGCGCCAGCGTGACGGGCAAGGTCGAGAAGGTGGAGCGCTTCGGCGCCTTCATCCAGCTCGAGCCCGGGCTCTCGGGGCTGCTACCCAGCTCCAAGATGTCCATCCCGGCGGGAACGACGGCCTCGCGGGTCTTCCGGCCCGGCAGGGAGATCACCGTCCAGGTGATCAGCGTCGATCCGCGGCGGCAGCGGATCTCGCTCGGCCTCGAGGGCGACACGTCCGAGGGCAGCCGCTCCGACTTCGAGGCCTACAAGAAGAGCCAGGCGGGCAGCGGCCCCGCCGCCAGGTTCAACGCCCTCGCCGACGCCCTGTCCAAGCTCAAGCAGTAGGGTTGGCGGGAGCCGGAGGCCGGCCGCAGCGGTCCGGTGCCGTGGTATTCTGGCGCTCTGGGCGCGCCGTGACGGAGCGTCCGGTCAGGAGGTGATCGTCGATGTCCGAACCGCAGACCCCCCCGCCGCCGCCCACCCAGCAGCCGGCCCAGAAGAAGGGGCTCAGCCCCGTCGCGTGGATTCTCATCGGCTGCCTCGGCCTCCTCGTGCTCGTCGGCCTCGGCATGGGAGCCTGCGCGTTGTTCGTGGGCAGCAAGGTCAAGGACTTCGCGGAGGACATGTCGGAGAACCCTGCCCGCACCGCGGCCGAGATGGTCGTCCGGTTCAACCCGGACCTCGAGATCGTGAGCACCGACGACGAGGCGGAGACGATCACCATCCGCGAGAAGGAGACCGGCAAGGAGATGACCTTCGACTGGTCGCAGATCCAGGAGGGCAACTTCAGCTTCAAGACGGACGAGGGGGAGCTGCGCGTCAACGCCTCCGGCGACGAGGAGGGAGCCGTCCTGACGATGACCGACGGCCAGGGCGAGACGGCGCAGATCTTCGGCGGCGGCGCGGCGGCCGAGGTCCCGGACTGGATTCCGCTCGCCGGCGGAGCGACCGACGTCCAATCCACCTTCTCCATGGCGAGCGGCGGGACGACCAGCGGCGCCTTCACCTACTCCACCTCGTCGTCCGTCGATGACGTGGCGTCGTTCTACGAGAACGAGCTCACCGAGGCCGGCTACGAGGTCGGCCGCAGCACGTACAGCGCCGGCGGCACGGAGAGCGCCTCCGTGACGGCCAACACCGAGGGCAACGGCCGCACGGTCCTCGTCGCCGCGAGCCGCCAGGACGGCACGACCCAGGTCGTCGTCAACTACACCGACGGCGGCTAGCCCGGCGCCGGACTCGACGGGCGCTCGGAGAGGTGGAGCGCGACGTCGTGAAGAACCTGCCGCGCCGCACTCGATGGCCGCCCTGAGTGGTGGGGTGAGCCGTCCAGAAAAGACTTCCGGGTAAGGAAGCAAGGGCAAGGGCGACCGCGGACGGGCGGGACCGCGATCTTACCCGATGTCTTTTGTCTTACCCGATATCTTTTGTCTCTTTGCCTCTTCTCTTCGATGGTCGAAGCCACCGCCGCTCCCGAGGTGAGCCGCGGCGAAGTGGCTGCGCACCGCGCGGGTCTGGAAGTCCAGTCTGGATGGGCCAGTCTGGAGGGGCCAGTCTGGAAAGGGCCAGTCTGGAAAGGGACTGTGCAGCAGCCCGGGATTGCGCTAGAATAGCGCCTCGCATCCACTCAGCTCAGGTAGGGTCCAGGGGCGGAGTGCATCCGCTCTCGGGGGCGGCGCGCTCAGTGGATCCAGCGGTCTTTGTCGCCCGACCCGCTCTTGCCGCCGGGCAGCACTTCGAAGCCCCGCTTGCGCTTGACCTGCTGGAGCCGGTAGCGGAACCAGCGCTCCTGCACCCGCAGCCAGAGCTCGCGGAGTCCGCCCTTGCGCAGTCCGCCGCTGAGCGCGAGATAGGTGTAGCCGACGGCGGCCCACACGCCGAGCATTCCCGCGAGGTCGCGGGTCGGCAGGAAGGCCAGGAAGGCGAACAGGATCTCGAGTCCCAGGAACCAGCTGGCGCGGATGGGCAGCACGAAGAAGAGATAGATGATCGCCTCGCCGGCGAGCGTGGCGAACGCCGCAATGAGGATCGCCACCAGGGTGCGCTCGCCCTGCATGATCGTGAATGCCGTGGGGGCCGAGCCCGACGCCAGCTCGAGGGCCAGCTGGGCGAGGGCGGCGACGACCCCCGCCACGACGACCGCGGAGACGAGCAGGCGCCAGAAGCCGCGGCGGCCCAGGCGCCGCCGCACGTCCCCGGCGAACATGTAGAGGATCAGGAGGGTCACGAGGAGCCAGAAGCCCGACTGGCCGCTGCCCACGAAGGCGTAGGTCGCAAGCTGCCAGACGAAGCCGCTGCGCCAGACGGCCGGGGTCAGCTGGAGCGCGGCCGGCAGCCACGCGGTGCTCGCGAAGAAGCGCAGCGAGAAGGTCACGAAGACGACGCCGAGCAGGAGCCACAGGTCGCGCGGCACGGGCGCGGTCAAACCGCCGCCGATCCCTCCGGGGCGCGTGGGCTGTCGCGGGAACATGGCGTCTCTTCACTCCGCGGGAGCTGACGGAGATTGTATCCGGCTCGCCGCCCGCGCCGCCGCCGGCCCTGCCGCCGCGGTGTCCAGGTACCAGGACACGGCGCCCGCCGCGGGACGGACCCACGACGCCGGCAGCGCCGGATCGCCCGCCAGCACGCCGGCGACCGCCGGCGCCTTCGCCTCTCCGGCCGCCAGGAAGAGCACCTCGCGGCTGCGATTCAAGGCCCGCAAGGTGAGGCTCACGCGCTGCCGCGGCGGCTCCGGCGCCAGCGTGTCGACGGCCCAGGACGGGGCTCGGGCTTTCGCTTCCGCCGCCGGGAAGAGGGACGCCGTGTGCCCGTCCGTTCCGAGGCCGAGGAGCACGAGGTCCCAGGCGTCGTCGTCCGCCGCCAGGGCGCGGGCCACGACGGCGTCGTAGTCCCGGGCCGCCGCCGCCGCTCCCGCCCCCCCGCGGATGGGGAACATCCGAAGCCGCGCGATCGCCAGGGGCGCCAGCAGCGATCTCAAGGCCGCCCCGTAGTTGCTCTCGGGATGGTCTCGCGGCACGGCCCGCTCGTCGCCCCAGAAGAACTCGACCCGCGACCAGTCGAGCGCGCGGCGATGGCGGCTGGCGAGCGCCCGATAGAGGCCCAGGGGCGTGCTGCCACCGGCGAGCACCCAGCGCGCCCGCCGGCGTTGCGCGATCGCCTGCCCGAGGATCGCGACGACCGCCGCCGCCGCCGCGCCGTGGAGGTCCGACTCGGACTCCGCGACGTGCATCGTCACTCCCGGCGCCGGCCCTCCGGGAGCCGCCGCTCCGGGAGCCACCGTCCGCCGCCGCCGCCGCTCAGTCACCGAGCCTCAGCCTCAGGACCTTGCGGCCGCGCCGCGCCAGGGCACGGGCATCGCCCAGCGCCTGGGCGTCGATCAGCTGCCGGTAGGTGAAGTCGGTCTCGGGGATCGCGAGCTCCGGGCCGCCGCGATCGATCAGCTGCAGGCAGCGGGTACCGGCCGGGCCGCCCTTGTGGAGCTGGCCCGTCGAGTGCAGGAACCGCGGCCCGAAGCCGAGGGTCGTTGCCAGCCCCGTCGCCGCCAGCTGGGCGCGCAGGGCGGCCAGGGTCGCCAGAACGTCGTCCGTGGCCGGAAGGAAGGCCTGGAGCGCGATGCTCTGGCCGTCGCCCGCGCCCGCCAGCCAGTCCGCCATGGCGCCATCGAGCGCCATGCGGTCGGCCAGGTCGACGATCGGGGGATCATCCGCCGCGGGGCTGGAGCGCTCTTTCATGGCGTCACGGGTGAAGCGCTTCGTGGAGTCGACGTCGGGCTGATCGAAGGGCGCCACGTCCATCACCGCGGCCGCCGCCGCCGTGGCGATCTGCCAGCGCATCATCTCGCCGCCGACCGCCGCCACGTCGGGCCACTCGGTCGCGACCGTCGGCAGCCCGGCCTGGGACAGCGCTCGCAGGCCGGAGCGCGCCTCGCCGCCGCCGGCCGCCAGGGAGAGCCCGACGAAGATGCGGTCGGCCCCGAAGCGAGCCGCCGGCGGCTCGCCGAACACCGGCACCAGGCCCTTGCCGTCCTTGCCCGTGCTCTCCGCCAGAAGCTGCTCCAGCCAGGGCACGAAGGGCGCCAGGGCCGGGTCGGCGACGAACGTGACCTTGTCCCGGCCGGCCAGCGCCGCCTCGCCGAGGAGCGCTCCCAGCTCGATCCCCTCCTCGACCCGGGACAGCGCCTCCCGGCCGCCGGCCAGCAGCTGCTCGAGATCGGCGCCGATCAGCGCCGCCGGTACCAGCCCGAAGTGGGACAGCGCGCTGTAGCGGCCTCCGACGTCTGGCGGCGCGAGGAAGAGCCGCCGGAAGCCGCGCTGCCGCGCGAGCTCGGCCAGCGCGCTGTCGGGATCCGTGACGGCGACGAACCGCTGCCCGGCCCGGCCCTGCGCCGTCTGATGCCAGAACGTGCGAAAGAAGGAGAGAGTCTCCAAGGTCGTACCGGACTTCGACGACACGACGTAGAGCGAGCTCGCGGCGGGGAACGCCTCGAGGTGCGCCGCCACGGCCGCGGGATGGGTGCTGTCGAGCACGGTCAGCCGCGGCCGGCCCGGCCGCCCCCCGAGCAGCTTCTCGAAGACCTCGGGCGCCAGGCTCGAGCCGCCCATGCCGAGCACCACGACGTGCTCCACCCCCTCGGAGCGCACCTCGGCGGCCAGCGCCTCGATCGCGGCGAGCTCCTTGGGCATGGCCTCCGGGAGTCGCAGCCAGCCGAGCCGCTGGGCGGCGTCCTCGGGCCGTGGCCAGAGCGTGGGGTCGGCGTCCAGAAGCCGGCGGCCGAAGCCGTCCCGCCGCCAGGACTCCAGGCGGGCCGCCACGGCACCGGCCAGCGCCGGCGGCAGCGCCGAGCCGGTCATGCGACCCGCAGCGCGTCGCGCTTGGCGGCGAGGGTCGCCAGCAGCGCGTCGAAGGGCTGTACGAACTTCTCCACGCCCTCGCGCTGCAGCTCCTCGGTCAGCGCCGCGAGATCGAGCCCCAGGTCCGCCAGCGCCGCCACGGCGCCGCGCGCCGCCGCCACGTCCTCCGTGAGGCTCGGCCGGCTCTCGCCGTGATCCCGGAACGCCTCGAGGGTCTCGGGAGGAACGGTGTTCACCGTGTTCGGGCCGATCAGCTCCTCGACGTAGAGGACGTCGCGGTAGGCGGGGTTCTTCGTGCTCGTGCTGGCCCACAGGACCCTCTGCGGCCGGGCGCCACGCGCCGCGAGCGGCGCGAAAGCGTCGCCCTCGAAGATCTCCCGGTAGCGCGCGTAGGCGAGCTTCGAATTGGCGATGCCGATCTTCCCGGCAAGCGCCAGGGCGGCCTCCGAGCCATCGGCGGCGAGCAGCGGATCCACCTTGCTGTCGACCCGGCTGACGAAGAACGAGGCCACGGAGGCGACCCGTCCGGGCTCCGCCGCCCGTCCGACGCCGCGCAGATACGCTTGCGCGACGGCCTCGTAGTGGGCGAGCGAGAACATCAGGGTGACGTTGACGTGGATCCCCGAGGCCAGGAGCTCCTCGAGCGCCGGGATGCCCTCGGCCGTCGCCGGAACCTTGATCATGAGGTTGGGCCGGTCGACCCGCTGCCACAGCCGGCGCGCCTCGGCGACGGTACCGGCCGTGTCGCGGGCCAGATGGGGCGAGACCTCGAGGCTCACGAAGCCATCGGCTCCGGACGTCGTCTCGAAGACCGGCGCGAGGACGTCCGCCGCCCGCCGGATGTCCCGCACGGCGAGCTCCTCGTAGAGGTCGACGATCGACGAATCCGGCTCGGAGGCCAGGATCTCCTCGAGCGCCGCGTCGTAGAGCGAGCTCTCTCCGATCGCCTCGTTGAAGATCGCGGGATTGCTCGTCACGCCGGTCACGCCGTCGTCCCTGACGAGAGCGGCCAGCCGGCCGGCGGTCAGGAGGTCGCGCCGGATGTAGTCGAGCCAGACCGCCTGCCCCTGATCGCGAAGCTCGAGTAGTCGGTTCATCGTCCCTCCGGTCGCCAACGGATCCTACTCCAGCGTCAGGCGGGCCGACTCCCCTATCCGCATCTCCGTCTCGGCGAAGGGCTCGCCGTCCTCGCGCGTGGTCACGCTACCGTCGGCGTCCAGGCGCGCCCAGACGGACGCTTCCGTCGGCAGCGGACGACCCAGCATGCTGTCGGCCGCGCTCAACGTGAGGGTGAGCGGGAAGCGCGGCCGCGGGATCCGCTTGACCGCGGCCGGCGGCCCCACGTCCCCCTGGCGCAGCGAGACGAACAGCACGGAGCTCGGCGCGACCGCCAGGCCCGGGGCGAGCTCGATCTCGAGCGCGTAGGACTCGCCCGCCGCCGCCGGCGCGCTCGCCGGCGCGGGGGCGGGAGCGGGCGTGGGAGGCGCGCCCGCCGGCGGCGGCGCCATGCCCCCGGCGGCCTGCTCGCGGGCGACGGCCATCAGGCGCTCGATCTCCGGGTTGCTCCCTCCCGACGCGGCCAGGGCCCGGTCCCACAGCGCCTCGGCCGCCTCCAGCCCGCTCGTCCGCAGCTCCAGCACCCCGAGGGCGGTGAGGGCCGGGACGTGCTCCGGGTAGTCCTCGAGGAGCGTCCCCAGCATGTCCCGGGCCGTCTGCGCCTGCCCCATCTGCATTCGGACCATGGCGCCGACGTAGAGGCCGTCGGGGTCGCGCCCGTTCGCACCCAGGAGGACCTGGGCCTGCTCGAACGCCTGGACGAACTGGCCGGTCGAGAGCAGACCCACGGCGTACTGCTTGCGCGCCATGAGGTCCGTCGGATCGTCGTCGACGCGGCGGGCGAGCTGTTCCAGCGCGGCGGCGTCGCGATCGCTCAGCTGGGCGCCGGGAGGGTGCTCCTGGGCGGCCATCGGCGGCGGCGCGCCGCCGTCCTCCCGCGGCCGCGCGTCGCGCTGCGCCCAGAACACGAGCAGAGCGACCAGGCCCGCGCAGGCGACGCCGCCGAGGAAGCCGAGCCAGGCCGAGGAGCCGCGGGCGGTCGCGGGCGCCGCGGCGGCGGCAGTGCCCCCCTCGGGCCCCACGCCCCCGGCCGCGGCGTCCTCCGGGGCCGGCTCGGGGGCGCCGCCCCCGGCCTCCTCGATCGCCTTCAGGTTGCGCGCCGCGGCGAGCTCGAGCTCGGGGCGCTCCGCCTCTCCGGCCTGCCGCAGCTCCTCGTAGAGGACCTCCTGGCGGGCCCGCAGATCGGCGAGCAGCAGCTCGCGGTCGCGCGCCGCGCCCGCCGCGCCCGGCCCGGGCAAGCCCCGGCGCCGCCACCAGAACACCCACACCACGCCCAGGGCCAGCCCGGTCACCAGGACCGGCAGGACGAGGCTCCACGGCGAGTCGGTCACTCCTCGACCGCCTCGCGCACCTTGCGCCGGTAGGCCTCGAGGTCCTCACCGGCGGCGGCCGGTCTGGCGACGGCCCGCACCCGCCGCGCGACGATGCCGAGCCCGACCAGGACGGCCACCACCGGCAGGATCCAGACGACGAGATTGAACCCCTCCGGCTTGGGGGAGAGCCGGATGAACTCGCCGTAGGAGCCCTCGAAGTACGCGAGAATCTGCTCCTCGCTGTACCCCGCCGCCACCAGACGCCGGATCTTGGCCTGCATCGAGACGGCCGCATCGACGGGCGAATCGGCCACCGACAGCCCCTGGCACACGGGACACCGCAAGAGGCTGCCGATCTCGTACGCGCGGGCGTCGAGCAGGGCGCCGCTCACCGGCGCGCCCTGCGCCGGGCCGAGCTCCCGGCGCTCGTCCTCGTCGAGCCCGCCGGCCTGGCCCCGCGCAGCCGTCGCGCCGAGCGCCGCCAGGAGCGCCAGCAGGGCGGCGGCAGCGGCGCGCCGCCGCGCGGCCCGAGCCCGGCCCGCGCGCGGCATCACGACGCCGCGCCCCGCGACGCGTCGGACAGCAGCCGCTCGAGCTGCGACGGGCTCATGGCTCCGGCCACCTTCTCCCGCACGATGCCCTCGACGTCGATGATGAAGGTCTCCGGAGCCCCGTACACGCCGTAGCGGATGGCGACCCGCGAATCCGGATCCACCAGGGTCGGCCCCCAGGCGCCGCGCCGCTCCAGAAAGCGCTCGATCGCGCTCTCCTCGTCGTGGTAGATCACGCCCAGGAAGTGCGCGCGGCCGGCCCAGCGCTCGGCGGCGCGGATCAGCACCGGGTGCTCGGCGATGCACGGCTGGCACCAGGTCGCCCAGAAGTTGAGCACCACCGGCTTGCCGCGCAGCGCCGCCAGAGAGACGGTCCGGCCGGTGAGGTCCAGAAGCTCGAAGCCCGGGGCCGGACGGCCCACGAGCGGCGACTCGATAGTGTGCGGGTCCGAGCGGAATCCCAGTCCGAGGAAGACGAGCAGGGGCAAGCTGATCAGCAGGCCGACGATCAGCGCCGTCCGGTTCACGCCGCGCTTCCCCGCGGTTTGGCCGCGCCGGCCAGGCACAGTACCGTGCCGAGCCCCATCACCAGCACCCCGATCCAGATCCACGCCACGGCCGGCGTGACGATGGCGCGCAATCCGATGCTGCCGTCGTTGCTCACGTTCATGACCGTGAGATAGAGATCCCGCACCAGGCTGGTGCGGACGGCCGGCGTGCCCAGCGGCTCCCGCATCGTCGGGTAGAAGTTGAGGGCGGGGACGAGCACCCCGCGGCTCTTCCCGTTCTCCGTCACGGAGATCGTCGCCCGCTGCGCCGTGAGATGCGGCTCCTGATCGAGGGCCACCGAGTCGAACGTGAGCTGGTAATCGGCCAGCTCCAGCTGGCCGCCCGGCCGCAGCGTCCCCTCGACGCTCTCCTTGTAGTTCGCGGAGATGGCGATGGCCACGAAGGTCACGATGACGCCGCCGTGCACCACGTAGCCGCCGATCTGGCGCAGGCTGCCGCGGATCCCCGCCGCCAGGCTGGCGCCGCCCCGGCGCCGCGCGCGGGCCGGCCGCAGCCCCTGGTCGGCCGCCACCCACAGGGCGTAGCCGCCGAGCGCCGCCGCCCACACCACCCAGCCGTTGCGGCCGCCGAGCGCCCAGGCGGCGATCCCCGCCACCACGGCGGCCGGCAGCGGCCACAGCAGGGCGCGGCGCAGCTTGCGGCCGTCGGCGCGGCCCCAGGGCAGCGCCGGGCCGATCCCCATGAGCGCCAGCAGGGCGAAGCAGATCGGCACGCTCATGCGATTGAAGTACGGCTCGCCCACGCTGACCTTCACCCCCTTCACGGCTTCCGCCACGATCGGGAACAGGGTGCCGACGAGGACGGTGAAGGTGAAGGCGACGAGCAGGAGGTTGTTGAGCATGAATCCGGTCTCGCGGCTCACCAGCGGGCTCGTGCTCGGCTCCGAGGTCAGGCGGTCCACCCGCCAGCTCAAGAGGACGACGACGCCCACGATGCAGAACCCGAGAAAGCCGAGGAAGAGCGGCCCGATCGGACTCTGGGTGAAGGAGTGGACGGAGTTGACCACCCCGGAGCGGGTGAGGAACGTGCCGAGGATCGTCAGGAGGAACGTGACGAGGACGAGGATCACCGTCCACGCCTTGAGGCTGCCCCGGCGCTCCAGCACCAGCGCCGAGTGGACGGCGGCGATCGCCGTCAGCCAGGGCAGGAACGACGCGTTCTCGACCGGATCCCAGGCCCAGTATCCGCCCCAACCGAGGACCTCGTAGGACCACCAGCCGCCGAGCATGATCCCCACGGTCAGAAACCCGGTGGGCACCAGCAGCCAGGCGCGCAGCGGCCGCAGCCACGTCACCCCGAGCTGGCCGCGCAGGAGCGCCGCCACCGCCATGGCGAAGGGGACCGTCATGCCGACGTAGCCGACGTAGAGCATCGGCGGGTGGACGATCATGAGGATGTGGTTCTGAAGCAGGGGGTTGGGACCCGGTCCGTCCGTGGGAATCGGCAGCGGCGTCGGCCGGAACGGGTTCGCCGGCCCGGCGATGAGGAAGCAGAAGAACGTCCCGACGACGAGCACCGTGGCCAGCGTGTACCCGAGGTAGTCGGCGTGGCCGGTGCGCTGGAGCAGCGCGACGCCGGCCGCGAAAGCGCCCAGGACGAAGCCCCAGAAGAGGATCGAGCCCTCGAGGGACGACCACAGCGACACGATCGTGATGTGGGTCGGGGTGGCCAGCGAGCCCACCTGGGCGACGTAGGAGACGGAGAAGTCGTGACGCAGCAGGGCCACGACCATCACCGCGGTCGCCGCCGCCATCGCGGCGGCGAACACCAGGGTGAGACGGCGCGTCCAGGCCAGGGCCGGCGCCGAGCGGGCCGCGCCGGAGTAGTAGCCCACCGGAACGCCCAGGGCGCACGCGAGAAGGCCGAGGAGCACCAGCCCCTGGCCGAGCGACGAGGCCACCTAGTCCCCGTCCTCGAGCTGCAAGCTGCGGACCATGTCCTCCATCTTGGGGACTTCGTTCTCGCCGGGGGCCTGGTACTGGTTGTCGTGCTTGACCATCAGGCGCTGGGTGGAGAACTGGCCGTCCTCCTGCATCCGGCCCTCGAGGACCACGCCGATGCCCTCCCGGAACATCGCCGGGGGCACGGCCTGGGCGTAGACGGGCACGCTCGCCTTGCCGTCGGTAACCGCGAAGCGCAGCGTCAGCCCGTCGGCCTCGCGGCGGATCGAGCCGGCCTCGACGAGCCCGCCGAGGCGGACGACCGAGCCGACCGCCCCGCTGCCCTCAGCCCGCAGCTCCGACGGGCTCCAGTAGTACACCAGATTCTCCCCGACGCTGCTCATGGCCAGGTAGGTGAACGCAGCGGCAGCCACCGCCAGCGCAATGACAATTCCGAGAACCCGCCGCCGTCTGTCGTCACTCATGGCGCCCCCTTTTTCCACGTTCGTCGCGGCCGCGGCGATGGATGCTCCAGGCGTAGGCCACGAGCACGATCGCCGTGATCGAGTAGGCGGCGATCACGTAGCTCCAGCCGCCGACAATGACGCCTTCAGGCATGTGCCGTCTCCTTGACGATGACGCGCGAGGGCAGCGGCGCTTCGTCGCGCCGCCGCCGCGCTTTTTCGATGGCCGCGCGGGCCATGAGCCACGCGACGCCCAGCAACAGGATTCCGATCGCGTTGAGACGCAAGGGAATCACCATCGCGGGATCTACGGTCTCCGGCGACGACTGGATCTGGTGCAGGCTCCGCCACCAGCGCACGCAGTAGTAGACCAGCGGCACGTCCACGAACGCCACGATCGTCGCCACGGCGCTCCACTGCGCGCGCCGCTCGGCGGAGGCCATCCGGCGCAACGTGAGAACCCCGGCGAAGAGCAACAGCATGACGAGAGAGGTCGTGAGCCGCACGTCCCAGTCCCACCAGACGCCCCAGGTCGCCCGGCCCCAGATGCTGCCCTGCACCAGCAGCAGAGCGTTGAGGACCACGGCCACCTCCACGGCGCCGACCAGGCGGTCGTCCCACTCGGGCTTGCCGCTCCACAACGAGGCGATCGCGAACCCGAAGGCGAAGGTGTAGAGCAGCATCGCGTTCCACGCGGAGGGGACGTGCACGTACATGATGCGCTGCACCTCGCCCATGTGCCGCTCCGGAGGCGCCACGAAAAGGCCCATGTAGGTTCCCACCACCAGCAGAAGGAGACCCGCGATGGCCAGAGATCTTCGTACGTTCATTCACCCTCCTCTACCGCATAACGGAAGAGTACGCCGCAAACTGCCCAGTAGATGACATCGAATGCCAGAAGGAGGCTGACCCAGCTCTGCAATTGGTTCATGGCATCGCCGAACAGAACCAGGTCCATGGCCTTGACGGATCCTAGCAGCACCGGAACGACGAGCGGAAACAACAGGATGGGCAGCGCCACGTCCTGGGTCTTGAGGCGCGACGTCATGGCCGCGTAGAGCGTTCCGGGCGCCGCCAGGCCCGCCGCTCCGAGAGCCCAGCACCCGACGAGCCCGGCCAGCGCCGGCGGTCCGACCTCGAGGCTGTAGAGAACCACGGCCAGGCCGACGACGACCGGAGCCAGCAGCGTCAAGAGCAGCGCGTTGGCCAGCGCCTTGGCGTAGAACATGGCCATCGACCCTACCGGCCGCATCAGGAGGCCCTCGAGCGCTCGATCCTCGCGCTCGATGCGGAAGCTCTCGTTGAGCGCCAGGGTCGAGCTCAGCAGCAGCGCCAGGACCAGGAAGCCGGGAGTCCCGGCCCGCAGGGCCTCGACGTCCGGCCCCAGGGCGAACGAGAAGAGGAGAAGCGTGACGACCGCGAAGAGGACGACCGACAGCGTCCGCGCCCGCTCCCGCCATTCGAGCAGCAGGTCCTTGGCGAGGATCGACCAGACGACCCGCATCAGGAGGGATCCCCCGTCGCCCGGAGCGTCTCACGGCCGACGATCTGGCCGTCCTCGAGGTCGATCACCCGCTCGCAGAGAGCCCGCGAACGCTCGTGATCGTGCGACGCCATCAGCACCGTGCCGCCGGTCTCCGCGAAGCGCCGCACCCAGGCTTCCACCAGCTCGCAGCCGGCGCGGTCGAGGGAGCTGAACGGCTCGTCGAGCAGCAGGATCCGCGGCGCCTCGAGCAGCGCCCGGGCCAGTGCCAGGCGCTTGCGCATGCCGGCCGAGAACTCGCCGACCCGGCGATCGGCCGCCGCGGCCAGGCCGACCTCGTCCAGCCGCCGCTCCACGTCGCGGGCCGCGGCGGCGGTGCCGCCCAGCTGCGCCCACATCGCCAGGGTCTCGCGGGCGGTCAGGCCGGCGTACAGGTAGAGGGCGTGCGACACGAGGGACACCGAGCGCCGGATCGCCGCCCGCTGCCGGTAGACGTCGTGCCCGCCCACCGCGAGCTCGCCGCAGGACGGCGTGCTCAAGCTGGCGACCAGCCGCAGGAGCGTCGTCTTGCCGGCGCCGTTGCTGCCCCGCAGCCAGACCGAAGTACCGTAGGGCACCTCGAGATCGACGTGGGCGAGCGCCCAATAGCGGCCGAAGCGGCGCCCGAGGCCGCTCGCATGGACCGCCGATTCTCGTGCGTGCGCCCCCATCGAAGCGGCGGCATTATGACCGGGCTGCGCCGGCGATGCCAGACGGGCCCCCCGCCACGTCACCGCGCGGCGGCGCGAGACCCGGGCGCGGCTCCGGCGCGCGCCCCGCGCGCCAGGCCGGCCAGCGCGTGCCCACGGGATCTTCCGGCTCGATCCAGACCTCGAGAAGCCTCGCCAGCCGCGCCACGGCGTGGTCGCCCGCGAGCGTCGCGGCCTCGAGGCCGCGGGCCCGGACGCACTCCCCGGGCGCCGCGCCGGCCGCCCCGACGCGCAGCTCGAACGTGCCGCCGGCCGGGTCCATCGTCGCCACGGCCCGGCACCCGGGCACCCGGGGCCGGCAGAGCTGCTCGACTCGCCGGGCGACGCGGCGCGCCCCGGCTTCCAGGGGCCCGGCCTTCGGTGAGTATTTACGCTTCATTTGCGCCATTGTAGCACGAACTACAGCTTGCCGGCACCGCAGTGCTATCCTCGACCTCACTCACATGCCCTCGCGCCCGCACCGGTTCTCGCTCCTGTCGCAACCGCTCGACCGCGCGGCGCTCCTGGCCTACTTTCTCGGCGGCATCGTGCCGCTCGTCGCCCTGGTGCTCTTCGCCCGGAGATACGCCTCTCCGGCGCTCATGGAGCTGCGCCTGGGCGGGGTCATCCTGGGCCTCGCCCTGCTCTCCCTGGGCTCGTTCCTGCTGCTGCAGCGGGCGACCCGCGCCGCCCTCGGGCGCGCCGCGCGGGACAACGAGCGGCTTTCGCAGCTCGTCCTCTCCTCCGGCGCGCTGGGCCGGGCCGTGGACCGCGACGAGGTGGCGGAGGTCGCCACGCGCTGCGCCGCGGCGCTCACCGGTTCCCGCGCGGCGCACTTCCTCGTCCTCGGCAAGGACGGGGGGAGCTTCTCCCTGCTGTGCTCCGAAGGCCCGGCGGCGGCGGGCAGCTACCGCGACCACACCGAGCAGATCGAGGAGCTCGCCGCGCTGGCGCTGCCCGAGGAGGGACGCCGGACGCCGGACGCCGTCCACGGCGAGATCGGCGGCCACCCGGCCGCGGCCGTCGGCGTGGGCGCGAATCCCGACGACAGCGGCGCCATCGTCCTCTACTGGACCGCCCCGTCTCCGGAGGGCCCGGTCGCCGACCGCTCGTTGAGCGCCCTGGCCGGCCTCGTTACGGTGGCGCTCAAGAACTGCCACCTGCAGGCCCTGCAGAAGAACTTCTTCACCCACGTCACGAACCTCCTCGTCGGCTCGCTCGACATCCACCTCGACTACCAGACCGATCATTCCCGCCGCGTCGCCCGCCTCGCCAACCAGCTGGGCAGGGCGATGGGACTTCCGGAGAAGCGGCTGCGGGACCTGCATTTCGCCTCCCTCCTGCACGACATCGGCATGCTCAGGATCGACCGCGACAGCCTCCGGGAGGCCGGCCGCGAAGCGATCGAGATGCACCCCGACATCGGCTACCAGATGCTGCGCCAGATCGAGCTGTGGCGCGACGTGGCGCCCCTCGTCCGCCACCACCACGAGTGGTACGACGGCGACGGCTACCCGGACCGGCTGAGCGGCGAGTCGATCCCGCTCGAGTCGCGGATCATCGGGGTCGCCGAGGCTTTCGACAGCATGACCTCCCAGATCAGCTACCGTTCGGCGCTGCCGGCTTCCGAGGCCCTCCAGCGCATTCGTGACGGCGCCGGGAGCCAGTTCGACCCGGCGGTCGTGGCGGCGCTCGTCGACCTCGACCTGGCGCCCTGAGGGCGGCGCCGCGCCTCAGTAGGTGATCAGCGACTCGACCCAGCGGCCGGTCAGTTGGCGCCGTCCGCCGAGGAACGTGAGCTCGGCGATGAAGCCGAGCCCGATGACGGTTCCCCCGAGGGCCTCGACCAGCTCGATGGTGGCGACGGCGGTGCCGCCGGTGGCCAGGAGGTCGTCGACGATGACCACCCGCTCGCCCGGCTCGATCGCGTCCTCGTGGACCTCGAGGCGGTCCGAGCCGTACTCGAGGTCGTACTCCTGGCTGCGCGTCTTGGCGGGCAGCTTGCCCGGCTTGCGCACGGGCACGAAGCCGGCGTTGAGGCTGTACGAGATGCTCGGTCCGAACATGAAGCCTCGCGACTCGATGCCCACGACCTTGTCGGCGTTCATCCCCGAGAAGAGCCATGCGAAGCGATCGACCGTCATGCGCAGGGCGAGCGGGTCCTTCAGCAGCGTCGAGATGTCGTAGAACAGGATGCCCGGCTTCGGATAGTCGGGGATCTCGCGGATGTAGCTCTTGAGGTCGTCCATCGCGTCCTTTCCACGCCGCTCGAGCGTTCGCGAAGGTATCCTCTCACGGCGCGGGCGGGAGCGCTCCCCGGCGCGTGGCCCCTGCTAGTCTCGCCCAAGATGTCCACCCCGCGGCGCAACGTGGTGTTCCTGGCCGCCTGCCAGGGGATCTTCGTCACGGGCTCTTCGCTCGTCGTCGCCGTCTCCGCTCTCGTGGGCCGGAGCCTCGCGCCCGACGCCCGCCTGGCGACCTTGCCGGCCGGGCTCCTGTTCCTGGCCGCGATGGTCACCACCCTGCCGGCCTCCCTGCTGATGAAGCGAATCGGGCGGCGCCGCGGCTTCATCGCGGGCGTCCTCGCCGGCGGACTGGGGGCCGGACTGTGCGGGATCGCCATCGCCGGGGGGAGCTTCTACCTCTTCTGCCTCGGATCGGCGCTGCTCGGCGTCCTCGCCGGCGCCGCCCAGTACTATCGCTTCGCGGCCGCCGACGCCGTCTCGGAGGACCAACGGTCGCGGGCGATCTCGCTGGTCCTGGCCGGCGGCGTGGTCGCCGCCTTCGCCGGTCCCAACCTGGCGCGGTGGGGCCGCACCGCGCTGGCCGGTCCCGAGTTCCTCGGCAGCTACGCCGCCCTGGCCGCCCTGCAGGTCGCCGCTCTCCTGCTCCTCCTCCGGGTCGACCTGCCGCCGGCCTCCGCCGAGGAGCGCGCCCCCGGCGGCCGCCCCCTCGCCCGGGTCGTGCTCCGGCCGCGGTACGCCGTGGCGCTCGCCGGCGCCGTCGTCTCCTACGGCGTCATGAACCTCCTGATGACGGCGACGCCGCTGTCGATGTCGGCCCATGCCTTCGCCTTCGGGCACACGGCCACGGTGATCCAGTGGCACGCCGTGGGGATGTTCGCGCCGTCGTTCTTCTCGGGCAGTCTCGTCGCGCGCTACGGCAGCCTGCGCATGATGACCTGCGGGCTCTTTCTCCTGGCGGCCAGCGCCGCGACCAACCTCGCCGGGACCTCCATCTGGCACTACGCGCTCGCACTGGCCGCCCTGGGCGTGGGCTGGAACTTCCTCTTCGTCGCCTCGAGCGTGCTGCTGACGAGGACCTACTTCCCGGCCGAGAAGGCCAAGGCGCAGGGCTTCAACGACCTGCTCGTCTTCGCCACCGTGACCTTGACGGCGACCTCGGCCGGCGCCCTGCACGAGGTCGCGGGCTGGCGGGCGATGAACCTCGCGGTCCTCGCGCCGATCGCCGCCCTCGCGGCGATGATCGCCTGGATCGGCCGGCGCCGGCACGCCCCGCGGCCGGCCCGCACCGCGGAGCCGGCGGCGTCTCTCGGACCCGGCAGCTAGCGCTGCCGGCGCCAGCGGCGCAGGCCGAAGCCGAGCTCGACGACGTCGCGCTCGGCGCGCAGGTACTTCTTGGGGGCGTGCTTGCCGGGGCTGCCGAGGAGGTCCAGCCGCCGCTGGTGGGCGTCGGCGAGGGCTACGAGGACGACGCGGAGCTCCTCGCTCTCGGCGGCCGCAGCGG
>Ga0224512_10000500_pt1 | contig 41799 bp, 36 predicted proteins | sample SF_May12_sed_USG_4_FD_169103 | JGI IMG/M metagenome (GOLD analysis project Ga0224512, IMG submission 169103) | Sediment microbial communities from San Francisco Bay, California, United States - SF_May12_sed_USGS_13 | ecosystem: Environmental > Aquatic > Marine > Sediment | place: USA... | reverse complement strand
CTGCTGGGATTGATTGGAATATCCAGTCGCAAGAAAGCGGCATAAAGGATTCAGAAGTATCAATAAAGACGGCGGCTTCGGTCGCCGTTTTGCGTCGTGTAAAGGTCCGAAGGTGGCCGGTAGTGTGAGTACAGATTGGCGGACGGGAACGTCCACTTCTGCGGCATCCAGGAAAGCTCACTTAAATCCGTGGAAGGTCGCCTTGTTGGTCACACTCGGTCCTACACCAGGCGCTTATATAAGATTTCTCTAAAAGGCGGGAGTCGACCCAACCCGGACGTACAGAAATTTTCCTTAAACTTCGGTAATGTACTGTACTCGGACCTTTATGAGTTAGGTACGGATAGGCAACCATGCCACCCAAATCAGTCATTCGACAATCAGTGCAATTTCTTATGCCCGCGGTTGACTTGGATCAAGGAAGTGACAATTAGTCATGCCTGTCACTCCCGGAGGTGTGTTACAGCATCTATTTTTGAAAGATCAAAAACATTAAATGGGGGATTAAGTATGATCATATTAAAAAGACATATTGGTATATTAGCACTGGCTTTCCTGATGCCCTCCGCAGAGGCCTTGGATCCCGTGGACCCACCTTTTTTACCCATTGATGTTGAGGATGTCCAAGTATCGGCTGATCTACTAACGGCAAATGGTCAGAACGCCAACTTACTTGTGGACTGGCGCCTGAAGGCGTCGTTTTCTGCTGACCAACCAGGAATCGATCCGTTCAATGACGACATGGTTTTCGAGTTTTCTCAATCTGGACTTAGTGCTGGTATTACCACATGGTTTACCCCAGTGGTTATTATCTCGCGTGGTTGTTGGCAGGAGGGAGGTGCGAAAGGGGCTCTCCTGGAAAGCAACTGCTATTTTGACCCCGTCTTAAATGACTACGTCTGCGAAGACCCCGGCATCAATCCCTGTACCGTACTGGGGTTTCTGCTCGATGGAAACGGCGTGCAGATTGCAACAGAAGATCTGCTTCCGGGGGCATCGGGAGTTCTCAAAGTAGACGATGATCCCGACCTCGGCCTCCCTGTTGAATACAAGTTGAAACTCAATCTCCCTTCGGCGGGTCTACTCCTGAACACGATGAGTGCGACTGATGTAATGTTCACAATTGGTCCTCACTCCAGTTTCACAGCATTTGGAAAACTAAGTGCAAAGACAGACGATTGATTGAAACCGAAGGCCGGTGTCTACCGCTCCTTCGGGGCCTTTGCATTATAAGCTAGTACATATGTATTAAGTCTGCTAGTACATATGCATTAGTCGTGGCATTCACTTGATCTATGTCAGTGTTCAACCTCCTTCTGTGTGGTATAGCTTATAAAACAAGCAACAAGAATTAACTAGGCTGGAAAAACAAACAAACGGAGGAGCAATCATGTTTCCAAATAAACGTACACCAGCCCTAGCAGGGCTGATGATATTACTGCTGTGCAGTAGTGGGATTGCTGTAGCCAAGGATAAAGTTCTGCCAGAAGAACTTGCTGCCGAGACGACTGCTCGTATGGCTGCTGATTCAGCGTTACAAGCCAACATTGATGCTGAGGAGGTTGCTCGGGTTGCCAACGATGCGGCGTTACAATCCGACATCGACGCCAACTCGACTAGAATAGATAACACGGAGGATGCGGTGTCCACCCTGGATTCTACGATGCTCTACGTCGTGAGAGACGATACTACCCTGCCACCCGGCCCCCCCCCTCTCTTCGGAATCGCTAACACGTTGGCACCCTGCGATGAAGGTGACATAGTTGTTGGCGGAGCTTGCAAATATCACACCTTTCCGATTGCAGGTCAGATAAGCTCGTTCACTACAAAGGAAGGAACGTGGGAGAATGGCCAATTCGAGATTATTGAATCCTGGAATTGCCAACTTTCTAACCATCTTGGTACAACTACAGTCTTCATAAGAACTACATCCATCTGTATGCATGTTCCACCAGAATAAATGTATTTCAGTATGTAATATGGAACAGAATAACAACTGCGGCGGCCTTCGGGTCGCCGTTTTTAATTAGACTGAATGTCCGAGTATTTTCCCATGGTTCTGCATGTCTGAAAGTGGCCGTACTCGGTAGTTCCTGGACTAATACCTGAGTAATTTAGTCGGATGACTGGTGACGACTAGTCGGACATTCATAACCCTATACAACGGCTCCTTTTGGAGCAGTTCTAATTTGACTAATACATTTGTATTAATGCGCTTTTCACTATTTTTACTATGCTTAAATATAAACAGTCACACTAGGCTGGAAAAAACAAAAATTTATGGAGGAGGTGTCCCATGCAATATGGTTCATTTGCCCTTGGTCTAATGTGCCGCATAATCGCCTTTACTCTCTTCTATTCGATTGTACAGTTCAATGCGCTGGGCCGAGAGATTCTTTTCGGACCAGAGTTGTTCGAGCGGGGAATAGACAAGCCCGACAATGTTAATACCCATTTTTACGCCGCCAAGGAGCAGGAGGCGCTCTTTCGCGTATATAACGGGGGTCTACCACAGGCAGGCAATGGGGGTGTACCACAGGAGGGGATCGACATTGAACTGCCCGCGACGTCCGCAGAGATTTGGCTAAACGGCAAGAAGATCATTGCTCCCAAAGACTTCAAGAGGAAAGTAAAAACTGTCGAAAAACCCATAGAGGTAATGACAGGCAAAAATAGCATCACCGTTAGGCTCGACGGAGAACCAGGTTCGCAGATTGCTGTTGAGGTTGTTATAGTGACCGAACTATTGCGCGGCCCGCGCCAAGAAGCCGCAGATGCGGCTCAGACGATCTATGAGGCCATACCTGGTGCACGGGTGCATTTCAGCCAACTCCATGGCGGCCCGATTAGTGTTAGCGGTCCTGGTCCCGCAGAGCTGGGTCTTCCTCCACAACCGCTGGTAGCCGTTGGGCCTGGCGACGGCTTGGAATTGGAAGTCCTCCGCGCGTCCGCGATAATCAGCTTCCTGGAGCAGTTCAAGACCGTCTGGGGTCTCCAGTCACCGGCCGAAGACATGGCCATCGTGACACGTACCGGCGATGCGGAGCTGCAGCCGGGTGACCCGAAGAGCGCCAACATCTTTTTCCGGCGGGCGTTGGTCAGTCAGGAGTTGATTCAAACCCACCAGGGTCTCCCGATTCTCGGTCGTAGTGCCATCGGTCTTTTCGACACCTCAAGTAATCTCTATGAGCTGATAACACGTCTTATCCCGGTACCCCAGGGCTTGGATGCAAACCCCCATCTGACGGCGAATGAGGCGCTGGTGGAGACTGCTTGGCAGCTCGAAGCCTGGCTGGCATTAGTGCCAAGGCTTACGTGGCTACTGGAGCCCGCAATGAATCTCGAGACCTCGGCGAGGCTGCTGTGGATACCCGAAAGCACTGATTTCTCCCCCGGTTTGCGTCTTGCCTACGAAATTTACCTGCGCGACGGTCTCAATATCGCCCGTTTCTGTGTCGATGCCAAGACCGGGAATGTTTTCTGTGCCTCCACTCCGCTGCCTTCAGATTGGCCTGAGGATGGCGTTGCGAGTCTCGAGACGGCTCCTGACGAAGGTGGTACGCCGAGATCATTCCCGACGACTCGGTTCTTCAACACAACGCCCAACTCCGACATTCCACTTGCCGGAGACATTTGGATCATGGGGTTTGGCAGTAACTTCGTGGATGATGGCCTCAACTATTTCACTGGCGCGTCGAGGGCGCAACTTCATGACGCTGGTGGTGCCAGCATGCGCTCATGGATACCTACACTGGTTATCCCAGCCACCAACGGCAATACGTGGGCTGTCGATGCCGGATGGCTGGGAAGCCGACGTGCGGCGGCCAGCGCCATGGAGAATCTTCGGACAACATTGAACTGGTGGGCAATGCGTGGTTGGCGTAGTTGGAACGGCAATGGTACAGGGGGGATTGCGATATCCATCAACAACCGTTCCCGAGGGCGAACCAATCCGGAATGGAATGCCTTCGGCGGCTGGGGTCGAATACGGATTGGCGACGGCACTGCGCCGGTGACCATGCGTACTCTCGCTTCTTCGCCGGAAGTCGTCGGTCATGAGTTTATGCATAGCGTATTTGATGCCACCACAGACCTAACCTACCGGAACGAATCCGGCGCCATCAATGAGGCACTGGCCGATATATTTGGGACAGCACTGACCGCGCGGGGCGATAGATTCAATAATTCAACCTTCGGAGAACTATTTGACGGTAATTTCCCTTTGAGGGATATGCTCGACCCACCCAGCTTGGGCCAGCCGGATCGCTATTCCAATTACTTTACGACTAGCAATGACTTCGGCGGGGTGCATACCAATAGTGGAATATTGAATAAGGCCCACGGTCTCCTGGTGCAGGGTGGCGCCTTTCGAAGTATCCCAGTGCCAGCTCTCGGGATGAACAATACGACGCAGCTCCTTCAGGCCGTGAATCAACGCCGCGTGTTCTCGAGGGATGCTACCATGGAGGAATTCGCGGTTGCCGTTCTCGGGTACTGCGAATTGGTGGAGTTATTCTCGCGAGTGCTGGGGGAGGAACCGGGCGAAACCTGCGCCGCATTCAATAAGGCATATCGGGCAGTCGAAATATTGCCAAGCTTCGAGTCGGATATCGCAATAGACCGTTATGTAGTGACTAGCTCTAGTCGCTCCGGTGTCCCGATGGTAAAGGAGATCGAGTTGGGCTTCACGAACAAATCCCCTGTGGACATAATTGCTGCCAGCCAGCTATCCGTAGTGCTCACTAACGAGATCGGCGAAACCACAGCCGCTAGTAGAGTCTTCGGATTCTCCCCCGAATCATACGGGTCCTGTTCGGGACATAATCCGCTACTGGAGGCCTCCCAAACCAGCTGCCTGAGAACAGAATTCCCCGAGGGCGCTTTCGATGGATACTTGACGCAGCTAATGCAGTTCACATTGGAAGTATTTACTCCCGGTATTATTGACCCGACGCCAGCGGACAATCTGCTCAGAATTCGCATGGCTTCGGACTATCAGCCCAGCCCGAGAAGTGGTTGGCTGGAGATAACATCAACGGGTGTGGAGATAGAATTGAATCTCTTGAATCCATCTGGAGGGTTCCCAGCCGGGCTCTCCACTGTATTCCTCACGCGGACAAGCGATAATGGCCCTCTGGTCCCGGTAAGCCCTACAGCCGAGGACACCCTGGAGAGCGAAACTTCACTGGCATGCACATCGACCGAGTTTCTCAACTGCGCAGGGGCTGGTACTCCGCATTTCCCCGGAGCCGTAATCGTGGGTACAGGATTTAAACTCATCGATCTGCCCACTGCCCGGTTGATTCCCGGCAGCCGTAACCAGTACGAAGTCTGGTTCGATTCCACCGGTGGATTGCCATCACTACAGAATCAGGCCCAGCTGTATCTGCTGGCAGATTCACTTAACTTCGCGGAAGAATCGGATGAGACAAACAATCTCATGTGTGTGAATTGCGTTGCACCCACGCAAGACCGGTTGCGACCAGGGGTTATCGTCCGCCTGCGGCCGGGTACCAATACCAGTACGATCTTCCCCAAGGACTATGGGGATGCCGCAGCGAAGCTGCCTTCACAGCGCTCTGAGATCTTTTCGACCTTTACAGTCATCGAAAATAATCTGCCCTACATTCTTCCTGACGCACTCTAGCAGGTGGCAGTTATGCGGTCTCAATCTGACCAGCCAACTGCAGGGAGATCTGTAATTCTCAACAACAGGCTATCCTCTTGATGTAGAAAAGATGAAGGGGTACAACTTTTCATAGTTTCAAGGGATGGGAAGCCCGCAATCTCGTCATCTGTATCTGTAATGTGGATAAACTAATTGACTGGGCTGCGCTTTATGTGGCCTTGACGCGGCTGAAGGCTACAGACTTCGGGCTAGTTACCTAACGGTCGTGTGTGACGATCCTCAATTGGCTGAGTATGGTTTGAATTGGGCACGCTAGCTAATATTGAAGCAGACTATAAGCAAATATTATTGAAAATATAAAAACATGACCAAGCGGATGGCATCTTAGACGTTCCACGGAAGCCAGGGAATGTCGCATTCTGGCCGGAAGTACGTGTTCATTGTTTCAGTCAGCAACCAGGGATCTGGTCTCAGGAACGGCAGGTGTCTGCCCGTAACCGGTCGTTTAGCAAATAACTATCTGATGATTAGCTAAAAGACAGGAGTCGACCTGAAACGGATATTACGTCCCCAGTGATGTGCAACGGGGTATCTCAGGCAACGGCCCTCCAAGCCGCCAGAAAGGCGAACAGAAGGAAGACACCACCGCTTATCCGGTGCAGCCAATGAAGTGGAAGGCGCTGTAACACGGTGCGTCCAGCCCAAACTCCGAGTGCCGAGACCATGATCAGTGCGGTGGTTGCGCCCAACCACACCGGCAAAGGATCGAAACTACCCGCCAATCCCGCTACCGCAATTTGTGTCTTGTCGCCGAACTCAGCCACAAAGATCAACAGCAAAGTAGTGAGAAAAATACCGTGGCCTGACCTCTCCGCCACATCCTCTGATTCGCCATCATCTTGTTTGTACAGGGCGTGGACACCATAAGCACCAAACAACATTGCCACCAAGCCAGCAGTCACCCGCTCAGGCACCCAGGCTGCCACACCCGCACCAAACAATACTGCCATGGCATTAAGTAAGAGAAATGCCGTCGTTGCGCCCAGTATTACAGGCCAATGGCGGTGACGAGCCGCCAAGGTCATGCACACCAGTTGGCTCTTGTCACCAACTTCCGCCAGGGCAATAAGGGTAAAGGTCGATAAGGAGATGGAAAGTGGTTCAGATGGGATCATGTACAGATGATGGCCTTGTATGCTGGCGAAAGTACAGGCTCGATTATACAAATCTCATATCGCGAGACCGATACGAATGACCGTTCCTGGCCGCTTCCAGTAGTACAAATCACCAGACGGGAACGTCCGAAGTTGCGGCTACCCAGAAGTACGTTTGACCATAGGGAAGGTCGCCTCCTGGCCGCTCCCGGTAGTACATAACACCAAACAGGAACTTCCGGAGTTGCGGCATCTATGAAGTACACCTAAATTCGGGGAAGGTCGCCTTGTTGATCAAACTCGGTCCTACACCAGGCGCTTATATAAGATTTCTCTAAAAGGCGGGAGTCGACCCGAAAACGACATTCGTTGATGGTGCTAACTCCAACAACTAATACGTCATTACCCTAACAACCAATTTCACTTCTATTGATCTGCCTCATGGCGCATTCCTTCGTATCGTGATTAATTCTGACCAAACGGACAGAATAATCAGAATGGTCCACGTGAATTATATATTTTGGAGGAATATCGCCATGCAAGGCCACAATAAAACGTTAAATCATTATTTGAAGAGATCTGCTTCATTAGCCGCAGCATTTATTATGTTGTCATTTACTACGGGTGGATATTCCTCTGTAATAACTATTGGTTGCTCTGAGGCGGAATCGTGCACGCTTGAAGAACTTTTCGCGGGCGGCTCAATAACAGTTAACGATAAGATATTCGAAAACTGGGTGCTGGACTTCAATACCTTGGTCTACGACTTTTCGCAGGTTGTGGTCACAGGACTTAATGATGGAGGATACGATCCTGGACCGGGTCTTAGGTACGAATTTAATGGTAATTTATCTATAAAGGTATCCCATGAAATAGAACTTGATACTGTTTTCTATTATACCGTTGCAACGACCGAGGAACCTGCGTTCATAAAAGACGCTTCACTCACATTAATAGATTACCAATTCGAAAATGTATTTGGTGGTGTTGGTGTTAATGAATTTATATCACAATGTCAATTACACCCTTGGCCTTATATTGGTGACCTATCGATAGGTGCAAATGAGGAAGGAGCTGGGTTTTTCGATTCAGTAGAATTTACACGCCAGCCGAGTCTTTTTGTTTCTACCGAACTTCTACTCTATGCATATCCAACCGGTCTGGGAGGTATAGGCAGTGCAGGCATAGAGTCATTCGAACAGCGTTTTTCACAAACAATCATTCCTGTGCCTCCAGCATTGTGGCTCTTCGGCTCCGGTCTGCTGGGTCTAGTTGGAATAGCCAGACGCAAGAAACCATCTTGATAATCATTCATAGAAACGGCCCTTCGGGGCTGTTTTCGTATGTGGATGAATGTCGTTTTCTGCATCATTCCTGACCTTCCCTGGTAACAGAGGAAGGTCTTTTCATGGCCGAACCTCGAAGTACAGGAACCTCGCTCAAGCGGGGTTTTCTATATCAGGTGAAGGGCAAGTTGATACCGGACGTTTTGAAAGTGATGTATAGGGGCATTCTGATTTTTATTCTGTCGTGAAATAATGAAGCGCAAAAAAAAGCAGAATGTCCCCATTTAACCGCGCCACCACAGCGAGATGGCCGGTATGTAGGTTACCAGCGCCAGCCAGATCAGCATCAGTGCCAGGAAGGGGAGTGCGGCCCTGAACAGGGACAATACCGGGCGGCCGAAGCGCTGGCTGGCGATGAACAGGTTGATGCCCACCGGCGGTGTGCTGTAGCCGATTTCGAGATTGGCCAGGAAGATGATGCCGAGGTGAACGGGATCCACGCCGTAACGCAGTGCGATCGGCAGTACCAGCGGGACCACCACGACGGTTGCCGAGAAGATGTCCATCATGGCACCAACGACCAGCAGAAAGATGTTCAGCAGCAGCAGGAACTGCAGCTGGGTGTCGACGTGTTCCTCCATCCAGCCAAGAATGATCATCGGCACCTGCGCATCGATCAGCAGGTTGGTGAGTCCCATGGCAACACTGAGAATGATCAGGATGCTGCCGACCAGTATGGTGGTGTCGCTGAGTATGGGCATCAGGTGTTTGCCCAGGTGGATCTCGCGGTGAATGACGACCTCGAGGACCAGTACGTAGATCGCGGTACAGGCCGAGGCCTCGGTGATGGTGAGGAAGCCGCCGAAGATTCCGACGATGACCCCGATGGGTAACAGGATATCCCAGAAGCCCTCGCGCGCCGCCCGGCCGAGATTGGTCCAGGAGAACTTGTGGCGCGGGACCGAGTGCCTGGTACCGACATACAGGCAGAACAACCCCAGCATCAGCATCAACAGGAGGCCGGGGACGATACCGGCCAGGAACATTTCGTCGATACTGACGCCGGCGACGATCCCGTACAGCAGAATCGCGAGGCTGGGCGGGAACAGCAGCCCCAGGGAGCCCGAGGTGGTCAGCAGCCCCAGGTTCAGGCGTTCGCTGTAGCCAGCATGCAGCAGCATCGGGAACATCAGGCCGCCCAGCGCCAGAATGGTGACCCCCGAGGCGCCGGAGAAGGCGGTAAAGAAGGCGCAGGAGGCAATGGCCACGGCCGCCATGCCGCCGGGCAGCCAGCCGACCATGGCATTGAACAGCTGGATCATGCGCTCCGGTGCGCCGCCGGCCGCCAGTACCACGCCGGCAAGGGTGAACAGGGGAATGGCGGCGAGATAGGGCGAGGAGGCCAGCCGATTGAGTTCGACGATGAGCAGTGCCGGGTCCAGCCCGGCGTTGAAGGTGGCCAGCAGGCTCCCACCGGCCAGCGCGACGAACAGGGGCAGACCCAGCAGAGCCAGCAGCACCAGGACGGTGATGATCAGGAAGGTCATGGTGCCGGATTGCCGCTGCGGGAAGCAAACAGGCCGGCAAGCAGGAAATTCAGTGCCAGCAGGCCAAAGCCGAATGGCGTGACCAGTGCCAGGATGGAGGACCAGCGTTCGTGCTCGGCAACGTATTGCCAGTCGTCATACCAGAAGCGCCCGGCGGCCCAGGCAAATACCGCGCACACCACGGCCGAGACCAGGTACAGGGGCGGTTTGAATTTGCGGCAGCGTTCGACGGGCAGGCAGGCGGCGATGACGTCGAGGCGAATGTGCTTGTCGTAATCCACCGCAAGGGCGCCACCGAAGAAGGTGATGTAGAGCACCAGGTAGCGTGACAGGATATCGGCAGACGGTATGCTGGAGTCGAAGAAATTACGCGCCAGTACCTGGCCGAAGACCAGTGCCAGCAGCAGCAGCAACGACCCGCCGGCAACCAGCGTTTCCATGCGCAACAGGGCGCGACGAAAATTGCCGATCCAGGCGGGTTCAGGGATCGGCATTGATGCTTTCTTGCTGCTCTTTGACGGCCCGGTATTCGGCAAGCCACTGCCGAATGCGGTCAATCGTGGCTTCCGGGATATAGCCACTGTCCATCAGGCTTTGTGCCGCCTTGGTGCTGATGTCATTGACTTGTGCCTCATCCAGGTCCTCGGGATTGAGGACGAACTCCATCCCCTTGCTGCGCAGGACATCCAGGCTGTCCAGGTTGTCCTTGCGGGTCGCGGCCACGAGTTTCGCGCCGATGTCCCGGCCCGTGCTCTTGAGCAGTTTCTGCAGGTCCTGGGGCAGGTTCTGGTAGAAACGCCGCGACACGATCAGCGAGCCGATGCCATTGGCCATCGGCACATTGGTGACGTAGCCGGTCTTGGTGAACCACTGCAGGGCGATGGCGCCCAGTGGCGGGCAATAGACGGTGTCGATCAAACCGGTCGACAGACTGGTATAGACGTCGATAATCGAAAGCGGGACAGGGGCGATGCCGCTGGCATCAAAAAAGGCCTTGCCTATCGGGTCGCCCTGCCAGTGCCAGATGCGACGCTCCTGCAGGTCGTCGAGGGAGTGGATAGGTTCCTTGGAGAAAAAATAGATGAAGCCCACCTCCATCCAGCCGAGCATCTCGTAGCCGTTGTCCCGGTAGCCCTGCTCGATCTCCTCTATGAAGCGCTCGCGGACAAAATCGATTTCGTCGATGTCGTTATAGAGGAAAGGGAGTTCGAGGGCGCGGGCCGGGGAATAGATATGCCCGATGCCGTAGCCGGTGAAGGCGCCGCCGTGCAGCTGGCCAAAACGGATCTTCTTGAGTACATCCGGCTCGTCACCCTGGACGCCGCCCGGATAGATCTTGAATACCAGACGCCCGTCACTGCGCGCCTTCACTTCGTCGGCCCACTCCTGCAGCAGGTCTGCCCAGGTGGAGCCGACCGGGGCCAGGGTGGCAAATTTCAGCTCATAAGTCTTTTCGGCCATGACCGGCAGGCTGATGGACAGCACGAGACAACACCCGATGCAGGTGGTGATATTACGTACCCATCGCGAATAACTGCGCATCAAAACCAGTCATCCTCCGATTTAATCAGGATACCGGCGCGCTGCCTGGCAATGCTGTTTATTAACGCCAGATCCGGGTTGAGGTTAACGGGCGTCTCCAGGATGCGCGTCAGGCGCGTGTGGAAGGCGTCCCGGTCCAGGCGTTGCCTGGCCAGGTATTCGGCATAGAGCAGGTCGACCAGTAGCAGTTGTTCCCGGTTGATTTCGTGGGCCCGCCTGAAGTGCTGCTCCGATCGCTCGAAGTCGCCGCCGAACAGGGGTGAACGGCCACCGTAATAGACGCCGAAGAACAGGTGGGCCCCGCCATAATAGAAGGTCTCGTCGAGTTCGAGCACGCGGCGCATCAGGATCGCGGTACTGGAGAGCTCGGCGATCCCGGCAGGGTTGTCACGGTTCAGGTTGACCCAGTTGCCCAGGCAGGAGGCGGACCAGAAGAGCGCAGGCACGGCCGCCTTCCCGGCACCGGCGACCGCGGCCTCGAGTTCATTCTCCGGACTGGCCTCGGGATCCAGCGACACCCCGGACTGTGCCAGGGCCAGGTGGGCGTGCTCGTAGCAGCGGCGATAAAGCTGTTTTGCCCGTTCCCTGTCTTCGATCTCGACAAAGCCGTAGGCATAGCCGTAGAAGCCCTCGGCCGCGTACAGTCGCAGCGCCCGGTTGCCGGGGTCCTCGACGAGCATGCCTTCCAGCAGTTTGAGATTGGCCGGTATGGCGGCCCTTGCCAGGTCCAGGTCGGTTTCCCGGTTCATGGCGACAATGCTGCTGTCGAGGATGGTCTGGGTGCCGCGGACCACCATGGTGCCCATCGAGCAGGCTGACAGCAACAGCAGTGGCAGCAGTGCGCCGCAGAGGCGGTGCAGGCGGTTGTTCGCGGGGAATCGCATGCCGGTTACTGAGTTCATTATGGTTATCTCAAGTCAGCAAGTTTCCAAGTATCTTCTCATAAATCTGTGAAAGAGTCTCAAGTTGTTCAATATTCACATTTTCATTGGCCTTGTGGATGGTGGCGTTCACCGGCCCCAGTTCCACCACCTCGGCGCCGGTGGGGGCGATGAACCGGCCATCCGAGGTGCCGCCACTGGTCGACAGTTCGGTCTGCAGGCCGGTGACGTCCAGGATGGCGGCCTCGCTGGCCTGGACCAGGGCGCCGACAGGGGTGAGAAACGGTTCCCCGGACAACTTCCAGTCGATGTCGTAATTCAGTCCGTGACCGGACAGCAGTGCCTCGATGCGTGTCCGCAGCCCGGTTGCGGTCGATTCGGTGGAGAAACGCAGGTTGAATACCACCTCCAGTTCGCCCGGGATGACATTCTCGGCGCCGGTACCGGCCTGGATATTTGATATCTGGAAGGTGGTCGGCGGGAAGTGCTCATTGCCGCGGTCCCATTCCATGGCCGCGAGCTCGGCCAGCGCCGGTGCCGCCCGGTGGATGGGATTGTCCGCCAGCTGCGGGTAGGCCACGTGGCCCTGGTGGCCGTGGACCCGCAGGATACCGTTCAGGGAGCCGCGTCGTCCGTTCTTTATGACATCGCCCACCCGCTCCAGGCTGGAGGGTTCGCCCACCAGGCAGTAATCGATGTGTTCGTCCCGCGCCGCCAGGTGTTCCAGTACCTTGACCGTGCCGTGCGTGGCCGGGCCTTCCTCGTCGCTGGTGATAAGAAAGGCAATCGAACCGGAGTGACCGGCGTCTGCCGCAAGGAAGCGTTCGCAGGCCGTCACCATGGCGGCAATGCTGCCTTTCATGTCGGCCGCACCGCGGCCCAGGAGCTGGCCATCCCGGACCACGGCCTCGAAGGGATCGGTGTGCCAGGCCTCCCGGGGCCCCGGCGGCACCACATCGGTGTGGCCGGCGAAGACGAACAGGGGTGTGCCATCACCGCGACGGGCCCAGAGGTTGTCGACATCCCCGTAGCGCAGGTGTTCGATCCGGAAACCGATGGCCTGCAGCCGCGCGGCCAGCAGTGACTGGCAGCCCTGGTCATCCGGGGTGACGGAAGGCCGTTCTATCAGTTCACGGGCAAGTGCGAGCGTCGGGGTCATGGGCGGGTCACCGGGTCAGGGAAACAGTTGCGCATACTGATCATCCTTGAAGCCGACATAATGCCGTTTGTCGATCTCCAGCACGGGACGCCTGATCAGGGTCGGGTGCTTCAGCATCAGGTCGAGGGCCGTGGCACGGTCGAGCCCGTCACGCTGCCTCGCCGGCAATTGCCGCCAGGTCGTGCCGCGGCGGTTGAGCAGCGCCTCCCAGCCGAGGTCAGTGGCCCAGGCGCTCAGCTGGCTCCGGCTCAGGCCGTCAGCGCGCAGGTCATGAAAGCGATAGTCGATGGCATGATCCGCCAGCCAGCGGCGCGCCTTCCTGACCGTGTCGCAGTTCTTGATGCCGTACAGCGTTACCATGTATGGATAAACCCACATTATTCACCGCAGAGGCGCGGAGGGCGCCGAGTAAAAATCTAGTTAAAGAAGCACTGATTAATTCGAGTATCACGTCATTGCGAGCGTAGCGAAGCAAACTCCCAACAGTTATCTCAGTAGTTTGTAGATTGCTTCGTCACTTTGTTTCTCGCAATGACGGACTAATCAGGGTTTCCCTAATCTTGCCGAGCTTTCTTCAGTATTGCTCTGCGTTCTCTGCGTCTCCGCGGTGAGAAGATATTAGATATCCCGCAACAATTCGTTGATGCCGACCTTGGAGCGGGTCTTTTCATCGACGCGCTTGACGATGACGGCGCAGTACAGGCTGTACTTGCCGTCCTTGGACGGCAGGTTGCCCGAGACCACGACCGAACCCGCCGGTACCCGGCCATAGAGGATCTCGTCGGTGGTGCGGTCGTAGATGCGCGTGCTCTGGCCGATATACACACCCATGGAGATTACCGAGCCTTCCTCGACAATCACGCCTTCAACCACTTCGGAGCGGGCGCCGATGAAGCAGTTGTCTTCGATAATGGTGGGACTGGCCTGTACCGGTTCGAGGACACCGCCGATGCCGACACCACCCGACAGGTGGACGTTCTTGCCGATCTGGGCACAGGAGCCCACCGTTGACCAGGTGTCTACCATGGTGCCGCTGTCGACGTAGGCGCCGATGTTGACATAGGAGGGCATAAGAATGGCACCCGGAGCAATGAAGGCACCCTTGCGCGCCGTGGCCGGCGGGACGACCCGCACCCCGCCCTCGCGGAATTCGCGCGAGTTGGTGTCCGCGTACTTGGAAGGAACCTTGTCGTAGTAGTTGGTGAAGCCGCCCTTGATGAAGGCGTTGTCCTCGATGCGGAAGGACAGCAACACCGCCTTCTTGAGCCAGTCATTAACCACCCACTTGCCATCCTGCTTCTCTGCAACCCGGGCGACGCCGCGATCAAGCAGATCGATGGCCTCCAGGGTGGCTTCCTTTACATGCGTCTCCACACTGCGCGGGGTGATGTCCGCGCGCCGTTCGAAGGCTTCCTCGATCGTGGCCTGAATGTCACTCATGCTGCGTTTGCTCCCTTAAATCCAAGATTTCTGTCAGCTATTTATGATAACTGCCTACAGGCTGACAAGATACGATTTAATGCGCTGTGCGGCCTCTATGCAGTCTTCCAGCGGGGCGACCAGCGCCATGCGCACATGCCGGTTCCCCGGATTGATGCCGGCAGCCGTGCGCGACAGGTAACTGCCCGGCAGCACACTGACATTCTGTTGCTCCAGCAGGCCACGCGCGAATTCACAGTCATCGATGGGGGTGACCGGCCAGAGATAGAAGCCGGCCGGCGGTTGCTGCACATCGAGGAGCGGTGCCAGGATCCCGAGCAGGGCCGAGAACTTCTCCCGGTAGAGTGCGCGGTTGGCGACGACATGGGCCTCGTCCTCCCAGGCGCGGATGCTGGCGGCCTGGGTCGCCGGTGGCATGGCGCAGCCGTGGTAGGTGCGGTAGCGCAGGAACGCCTCGATCAGCCGGGCATCACCGGCCACGAAGCCGGAGCGCAGGCCGGGGGCATTGGAACGCTTCGAGAGGCTGTGAAACACCATGCAACGGCTGAAGTCAGTGCGACCCATGGCCGCGGCGGCCTGCAGCAGCCCGGGCGGGGCGGCGGACTCGTCCAGGTAGATTTCCGAGTAACATTCATCCGAGGCGATGGTAAAGTCATGCCGGTCGGCGAGCTGGATCAGTTTCTGCAGGGACGCGATGTCCATGACCGCGCCGGTCGGGTTGGCGGGCGTGCAGATGTAGATCAGCTGGCAGCGCGACCAGACGGCCGCGGGGATGCTGTCCAGGTCCGGCAGGTAGCCGCTGGCCGCCGTGGTGTTCATGAATACCGGTTCGGCGCCGGCCAGCAGGGCGGCCCCTTCGTAGATCTGGTAAAACGGGTTGGGCATCAGCACGAGCGGGTCCCTGGTCCGGTCCACCACGCATTGCGCGAATGCGAACAGGGCCTCGCGCGTGCCATTCACCGGGAGAATGTGACGCTCAGGATCAAGGCTGTCGCCGGGGAGTGCGAAGCGCCGGCTCAGCCAGGTCGCGATCGCGGAGCGCAGTGCGGGTATCCCGCGCGTAGCCGGGTAGCTGGACAGTCCGTGCAGGTGGGTGATGACCTCTTCAGTGATAAATCCGGGCGTGGGGTGTTTGGGCTCACCGATGGACAGCGCGATGGGTTCCAGGTCACCGGGTGCGGTGACACCGGCATTCAGCCGGGCCAGGCGTTCGAACGGGTAGGGTTGCAGGCGTGACAGGTCGGGGTTCATGCGGGCTCGGCTTCGTGGGTGATGGTATGTTATCGGGAGTGATATGAGAAACGATGGTGGCGGGCAATAATCTGTCACTGCCTGTTTGCGATGAAATTATACGGTATGCGATGAACACGGCCAAACAACCACGTCCGCTGCTTCCGGTGATCAGTCTGCTGTTAACGGCGACCCTGTGGGGGATCGTCTGGTATCCCCTGCGCCTGCTAGAGGCACAGGGCCTGGCCGGGCTCTGGAGCGCCGCGATCAGCTACGGCGCGGCCCTGGCGGTCTGTGTCTGGGTCTTCGGACGGGAGCGGCGGGCACTGCAGGAGAATCTCCTTTATCTCGCCCTGATGGGGCTCGCGGCCGGCTGGTGCAATGTCGCCTTCATCATGGCGGTGCTGGAAGGCACCGTGGTGCGTGTGCTGCTGCTGTTTTACCTGTCCCCCTTCTGGGCGGTCTGTCTTGGCTGGTTGATGCTGGGCGAGCGTCTGGATGGCAAGTCCTTGCTGGTCTTCGCCATCGCCATCAGCGGGGCGATAATCATGCTCTGGGACGAGACCATCGGCATGCCCTGGCCGCGCAACGAGGCCGACTGGCTGGCGGTTTCCTCCGGCTTCGCCTTTGCACTGAGCAATGTCTATATACGCAAGATGCACCACGTGGGCGTCTGGCTCAAGTCGGTCAGTAGCTGGTTGGGTGTGGTGCTGGTGGCCGGTGCCTGGATAGCGTTCAGCCATGCCGGGCTACCGGCAATCGGCAGTGGTGTATTGCTCGCGGCCATCGCCCTGGGCCTGTTCGGATTCCTGGTCATGACCGTCGCCGTCCAGTACGGCGTCTCGCACATGCCGGTGCACCGTTCGGCCGTTATCCTGCTGTTCGAACTGGTCATCGGTGCGGTTTCCGCGCTGCTGTTGACGGACGAGGTAGTGCTTGTCCGCGAATGGGTCGGTGGCATCATGATCGTCATGGCGGCCTACCTGGCGGCGCATATCCATGCGAGTGATACGGCATGATGGCGGGACTCGGGATACATCACGTCAGCGTACTGGTCAGTGACACCCGGCGTGCACTGGACTTTTATCACGGGGTTCTGGGTTTGCCTCTGGAACACAGTCGGCCGGATACGGGTTTTCCCGGGGCCTGGCTACGCATCGGGCAGCAGCAGCTGCACCTGCTCGAGTTGCCGGAACAGCTGGCCGCCAGCCGGGCGACCGGCCATGGCGGTCGAGACCATCATTTCGCCATGCTGGTCAACGACCTCGACGGCCTGCGCCAGGCGCTGGAGGTGCATGGCATAGCGTACACGCCGAGCCGCTCGGGGCGCCGCGCCCTGTTCTGCCGGGACCCCGATGGTAATGCGGTGGAAATCGTGGAGCAGGAAGTGACTTAGTGGAACAGGGGCAGTGACTCGCCCTGCTTGTTTTCGAGGTGCTTATGCAGTGCCTTTTCCAGGCACTCGATCTGGCCGGCATCCTCGATGGGGCGGTTATTGCGATCGGTGATATAAAACACATCCTCTGCCCGTGATCCCAGGGTGATGATCTTTGCGTTCAGCAACCTCACCTTGCATTCCATGAAGGCCTTGCCGACCTGCGACAGCAGGCCGGGGTGGTCCGTGGTGATCAGTTCCATGATGGTGCGGCTGTCCGTCTCGTCGCGCTTGAACTCGATGTGGGTCTGGATCTGGAAATGGCGGTACTCACGCGGCGTCCTGCGTGATACGTGCCATTCATCACGTCCTACATTCTTGATTTCCCGAAGCAGGGCGCTGCGGATCTCGTCCACGCGCAGGTCATCGCCCGCCGGCTCGCCGGAGGCCTCGAGTACATGGAAGGTGTTCAGTACATGGCCGTCACGGGTGGTGATGATGCCGGCATCGACCACATCCAGCCCTAGCTGGTCGAGTACCGCGGTAATCAGGGTGAACAAGTTGTCCGAGGCGCGGGCATAGATGAATATTTCCGTGCTGCCGCGTTCGGTTACCGGCTGCAGGCTGACGATACAGGCGCTGTCATCCTCAAGTCCGGCAAGCAGGCGGGTATGCCATGCGACCTGGTCGGATGTGTGGCGCTGAAAATATTCCTCATCGAGGTTCTGCCACAGTTCATCGGGTTGCTCGACCGGTGGCTCGATAGTGGTCAGCAGCCGGCGTGCCTGCTGTTTCACCTGCTGGATATGCTCGGCCCGTTCCAGCGGGTCCCGCAGGCCGCGCTGCAGCGCGCGCCGGGTACTGTAGTAGAGCTGGCTGAGCAGGGTGCCCTTCCAGTTGTTCCATAGCTCCGGATTGGTGCCGCGGATATCGCACACGGTTAGCAGGTAGAGATAATCCAGTCGCACCGGGTCCTCGACCTGGCGTGCGAAGCGGTTGATTACGACCGGGTCGCTGATGTCCTCGCGCTGCGCCACGGAGGACATCGTCAGGTGCCTGTCCACCAGCCAGGCAACCAGGCGCGTGTCGTAGCTGCTGAGGTGATGCCTGTGGCAGAATTCACGGGCATCATCCGCGCCCTGTGTGGAGTGATCGCCGCCGCGACCCTTGGCGATATCATGGAAGAGGCCGGCCAGGTAAAGCAGTTCGGGTTTCGGGAGGGTCTTGATAATGCGGCTGCACAGGGGCAGTTCATCCGCGTACTCGGGTATGGTCAGGCGGCGCATGTTGCGCACCACGAACAGGATATGCTCGTCGACCGTGTAGGCATGAAACAGGTCGTACTGCATAAGCCCGGTGATTTTACCGAATGCCGGTATGTAGGCCGCGAGTATGCCGTACATGTTCATTTGTCTCAGCACATGCGTGACCCCTCTGGGCTGTTTCAGGATTTCCATGAACAGGCTTCTGGCGCGTATGTCATCGCGAAACTCGTCGTCGATCAGGTGACAGTGTTTACGAATGGCGCGAATGGTATCGGCGCGTATGCCCTTCAACTCAGGGTTTTGCTCGAGCAGCAGGAAGATCTCCAGCAGTGCGAAGGGGTAGTTGCGGAACACGTTTGCATCGGCAATCTCCAGGTAGCCGTTTCGTGCCAGGAAACGCCTGTTGATCCGCTCGCTTTCAGCGCTGCCTTCCGGGAACAGGATCTCCTCCTTGAACAGCTGCAGCAGCATCTCGTTGAGGCGGCTCAGTTCCATGACGGTCCGGTAGTACTGCTTCATGAAGGCCTCGACGCCCAGGCTGTCCTCCTGGTCACGGTAGCCGAACTGTTCGGCCAGGGTGCGCTGGTAGTCGAACAGCAGGCGGTCCTCGCTGCGTCCGGTCAGGGTGTGCAGGGCAAACCTTATTTCCCAGAGGAAATTCCGGCCTTCCACCAGTTTGTGAAACTCGTCCGTGGTCAAAAAACCGTGCTTGACGAGATCCTCGAGCAGTCCAGAGCCAAAGTGCCGGTTGGTTACCCAGGCGATCATCTGGATGTCACGCAGACCGCCGGGGCTTTCCTTGACGTTGGGCTCCAGGTTATAGGCGGTGTCGTGGTATTTGTGATGGCGCCGGATTTGCTCGGCGTGTTTTTCCTTGAAAAAATCAGTGCTGTTCCAGATTCTTTCGGGCGCCACGCTGGCGTGCATCTCCCGGAACAGGTCCTCGTTACCGGTCAGCAGCCGGGCCTCCATCAGATTGGTGATGACGGTGATGTCGGCAAGTGATTGTTCTATGCATTCATTGATGGTACGTACACTGTGCCCTACCTCCAGTCCGATATCCCAGAGGAATACGAGCAGGAGTTCCAGTTTCGAATTGAACTGCTCGTCGTGTGCTTCGGGCAGCAGGATCATGAGGTCGATATCCGAGCCGGGCATCAGTTCGCCACGTCCGTAGCCACCCACGGCGATGAAGGCCGCGCTGCCGGCATCGGCACCCATGAACCTGTCCCAGGCGCGCATCAGCACCTGGTCGACCAGCCAGGAGCGTGCCTCTATCAGGGTCGGGGCTCCGACACCGTCATCGAACCTGTTTTTCAGTGTGGCCTGGCTGTGTTTCAGGAACTGTTTGAATACCGGCAGCGGGGTGTCGGTGGCGGCGAGTTCGGTATCCAGCCCCGGCGTGCCGAACCAGGCTTCATAGCGTTCCGAGATGTTCACTGCGCTGTCGGGACTAGATTTCGTCACCGGGCAGGCAGGTCAGTACCTCGTGGCCGGTTTCCGTGACAAGGAGGGTGTGTTCCCACTGGGCCGACAGGCTGTGGTCCTTGGTTACTACCGTCCAGCCATCGGGCAGCAGTTTGGTGTGGCGTTTGCCGGCGTTCACCATCGGCTCGATGGTGAAGGTCATCCCGGGCTCGAGAGTCATCCCGGTACCGGGTTTCCCGTAATGCAGGACCTGGGGATCTTCATGGAATTCGCGTCCGATGCCATGCCCGCAGTATTCGCGCACAATTGAGCAGTTGTTGGCCTCGGCGTGTGACTGGATGGCGTGGCCGATATCGCCCAGTCTGACCCCGGGCTTTACCATTTCGATGCCGATAAGCAGGCATTCATGGCTGATGCGTGCCAGGCGTTTGCTGGCTACCCCGGGTTCACCGACAAAAAATATCTTGCTGGTATCGCCGTGGAATCCGTCCTTGATCACGGTGATGTCGATGTTCACCATGTCGCCTTTCTTGAGGGTCTTGGCGGAAGGGATCCCGTGGCAGACGACATGGTTGACGGAGGTGCAGATGGACTTCGGGAAGCCGCGGTAGTTCAGGGGGGCTGGGACCGCCTGCTGTTCATTGACGATGTAGTCATGGCAGATCCGGTCGAGCTCCCCGGTGGTGATCCCCGGCCTGACATGGGGGGCGATCATGCGCAGCACCTCGCCGGCGAGGCGGCCGGCAACGCGCATTTTTTCTATCTCGGGTGGCGTTTTGATGGTGACAGCCATATAACTTACTGATTCCCTGGCGCCAATTCCCGGCGCGCGCTGTGTGCTGAGATTGCCGCTGGGGGGAGTGTATGGTATAAAGGCGGGCTTGTTAAGCGGCCCATTCGGGGTTGCTTCGCAAAATTAAATTCACACATGTGCCGGCACATGCAGCAGGGTGCCTGGCGGCCTTTGATTACGGCTGCCGGGTTGCTGTCATGGGGTACATGGAAGCCTAACCCGAAATTGGAGAAATATTGATGGCAAATGTCACCATGCGCCAGATGCTTGAGGCTGGCGTGCACTTTGGTCACCAGACCCGTTACTGGAACCCGAAGATGGCCCCCTACATCTTCGGCGAGCGCGGCAAGATTCATATCGTCAACCTCGAAAAGACCCTGCCCCTTTTCAACGATGCAATGAACTATATCAGCAGCCTGGTAGCAAACGGCGGCACGATATTGTTTGTCGGCACCAAGCGGTCGGCACAGAATCCTGTGCGCGAGCAGGCCGAGCGTTGTGGAATGCCCTATGTCAATCACCGCTGGCTGGGTGGCATGCTGACCAACTACAAGACCGTGCGTCAGTCGATCAAGCGCCTCAAGGACCTCGAAGGCATGGAGGAGGACGGTTCCATTGCCAGGCTCAGCAAGAAAGAGGGCCTGATGCTGCAGCGCGAAAAGGAAAAGCTCGAGCGCAGCCTGGGCGGTATCAAGGACATGAGCGGTATTCCCGATGCCATGTTCGTGGTCGATGTCGGCCACGAGAAAATTGCGATAAGCGAGGCTATCAAGCTGGGTATTCCCGTTGTCGGTGTCGTGGACACCAACAATTCAATCGCCGGTGTCGACTATGTGATTCCCGGAAATGATGACGCAATACGTTCCATCAAGCTCTACGTTGAGGGCGCGGCAGACGCGGTTGAGACCGGTCGTCTGAGTATCGCGAGAATTGCCACCGAGTCGGAAGACGAATTCGTGGAGCTGGATGATGGCGGACACACGGCACCGAAAAAGGCGACCCGGACGCCACGCAAAAAGACCACCAGCAAGGTGACGGTGAAGAAAAAGGCCGCTGCCGGTGCACCGGCCGAAGCGGCTGCAGGCGAGGCCCCCGCAGAGAAGCCTGCTGATGAGCCGGCGACCGATAGCGCGACAGCGGATGCGGCGGAAACCGGCGAAGACAAGGGCGAAGCATAAACAGCCCTGCAGCGGTGTTCAGGGTACCCGGATCGATTGAGAGAGGTTAGGACTATGGCAATTACAGCAGCGCAAGTGAAGGAACTGCGCGAGCGGACCGGCTCCGGCATGATGGAGTGCAAGAAGGCACTGGTCGACGCCGGCGGTGATATGGATACGGCAATTGAAATGCTGCGCAAGACGGGGTTGGCGAAGGCGGACAAGAAGGCCGGCAGGATCGCCTCCGAGGGCCTGATCGCCATCGCGATTTCGGATGACGCCAGGACGGCAGCCATTGTCGAGGTGAACTGCGAAACCGATTTTGTCGCCAAGAAGGAGGATTTCCAGGAATTCTCGCAGGCCATTGCACAATGCGTGCTGGCGAACGACCCGGCGGACATCGACGCCCTGCTGGCCATGCCGCTGCGTGACGGCGATGACACCAGCATTGAAATCGCGCGCAAGTCGCTGATTGCCTCGATCGGTGAAAACATCAACGTGCGCCGCTTTATCCGCCGCGCGGCAACGGCAGGGATACTGGCACAATACCAGCATGGTGTACGGATCGGTGTGCTGGTCGAAATCCAGGGCGGTAATGATGAACTGGCGCGCGACATCGCCATGCACATCGCTGCCAGCAAGCCCCGGTTCTGCTCTGCCGATGATGTCGACCAGGATGTGCTGGACAAGGAACGCGAGATCTTCAGTGCCCAGGCCGAGGCCAGCGGCAAGCCGGCCAATATCATCGAGAAGATGGTCGATGGCCGCATCAGGAAGTTCCTCGGTGAAATTACCCTGCTGGGCCAGCCCTTCGTCAAGGACCCGGACCAGACCGTCGGCAAGCTGCTCGAGGCCGCCGGGGCCAGCGTGACCGGTTTCGACCGCATGGAACTGGGCGAGGGCATCGAGAAAAAGACAGAGAATTTCGCTGAAGAAGTCATGGCGCAGGTCAAGGGCGGTTGATGCGGGGCCACAGCCGATACGCCAGGGATCTTCAGTGCAGCTGAGCGCAACAATCAACGGGGTCGGTAGTCGACCCCTTTTTTTTTGCATGGCATTGGGGGCGGAAAAGTAAGACAATGGCCCCGGCTCAACGATGATTCATGAATATTCTATTAATTATTGATATATAAGGAAATATAGTGCGATACCAGCGCGTACTGTTGAAGCTTAGCGGTGAGGCCCTGATGGGGGCCCAGGATCACGGCATTGACCCGGAGGTGATCCAGCGCATTGCCGGCGAGGTTCACAAGGCCAGTTCGGGCGGCGTGCAGATCGGCCTGGTCATCGGCGGCGGCAATATCGTGCGCGGTGCCGGCATGGCCTCGCGCGGGATGGACCGGGTGACCGGCGATCACATGGGCATGCTGGCGACGGTGATCAATTCCCTGGCGCTGCAGGATGCCCTGGAGAAGGCCGGTGCAGACTGTCGGGTGATGTCGGCCCTGAGAATAAACCAGGTGTGTGAGCCCTACATCCGCGGGCGAGCGATTCGTCACCTGGAGAAAGGGCGGGTGGTGATTTTCGCCGCCGGTACGGGCAACCCGTTCTTTACCACGGATTCAGCTGCCAGCCTGCGCGCCATCGAGATCAATGCCGATATCATGCTCAAGGCCACCAAGGTCGATGGCATCTACTCGGCTGACCCGGTTACCAACAAGGATGCGACTCTGTATGAACGGCTGACCTTTGACGAGGCGCTGAAGCGGAAACTGGCGGTGATGGATGCCACGGCACTGGTGCTGTGCAACGAACACAATATGCCGGTCCGGGTATTCAATATTTTCGAGCCAGGCCATCTGGGCCGGATTGTTGCAGGGGATCAAGTGGGGACCCTGGTAGAGCAGGAGACTTGAGTAATGATCGAAGACATCAAAAAGGACGCCAGTGAACGCATGGACAAGAGCATCGAGGCGCTGAAACAATCGCTGAGCAAGATACGCACAGGCCGGGCCCATCCCAGCCTGCTCGACCACCTGAGCGTCGATTATTACGGCAGCCAGGTGCCGATATCCCAGGTGGCCAATATTTCAGTTGAGGATGCCCGCACCCTCACGGTGACGCCCTGGGAAAAACAGATGGTGCAGGTCATCGAGAAGGCGATTATCTCCTCCGATCTGGGCCTCAACCCGGCAACCGCCGGAACGGTGATGCGCATACCGATGCCGGCCCTTACTGAGGAAAGCCGCCGTAACCTCGCCAAGGTGGTGCGTACCGAGGGGGAGACCGCGAAAGTGTCGATTCGAAATATTCGTCGTGACGCCAACAGCGACTTCAAGGCCCTGCTCAAGGAAAAGGAGATCTCCGAGGACGATGAGCACAAGGCACAGGATGATATCCAGCGCATCACGGACAAACACGTGGCCGATGTCGACAGGATCGTGACACAAAAAGAAGCTGAGCTGATGGAGCTGTAGCCCGCAGCCACCGCAGTCAATCCCTATCGAAATGACAACTCACGAGAAATCCAGCCGCCTGCCGCAGCATATCGCCATCATCATGGATGGCAACGGCCGTTGGGCGCGGGCGCGCATGTTGCCGCGCTATGTAGGACACCGTGAGGGCGTGAAGGCGGTCAAGGCCATCGTCGAGGCCTGCCGTAACAAGGGTATCCGGGCGCTGACGCTGTTTGCCTTCAGCAGCGAGAACTGGCGGCGACCGCGCGATGAGGTCGGGCTGCTGATGGACCTGTTTATCCGCACCCTGAAAAAGGAGATCGAGGCCCTGCACAGGAACGCTATCCGGGTGCGTTTTATCGGTGACCGTGAAGCCTTCCCGGAGGGCCTGCGCGATCTGATGACCGAGGCCGAGGAAAAAACCCGTGCGAACACGGCAATGGACCTGGTGATTGCCGCGAACTACGGGGGGAAGTGGGATATCACCCGGGCACTGCAAGTCATTGCCCGGCGTGTTGCCGCCGGCGAGATAAAACCGGACGACATTACGCCGGATATGATTGGCGGGGAAATCGCCCTGCAGGATCTGCCCGAGCCCGACCTGTTTATCCGTACCGGCGGTGAGCAGCGCATCAGTAATTTCCTGTTGTGGCAACTGGCCTACACGGAACTCTATTTTACCGATATCCTGTGGCCGGCCTTCAATGAACACGCACTGGACGAGGCCTTGCAGTCCTTTGCCAGTCGGCAACGACGTTTTGGTCGCACCGGTGACCAGGTGGAGCAGTTGAAGGGTGCTTAAGGCGCGCCTGATCTCGGCCGCGATCATGATACCGCTCGTTGTTGGCGGCATCCTGTTGCTCCCGACAGAGGGTGTGGCGCTGATACTGGCCCTGGTCATGGGTGTCGGCTTGTGGGAATGGGCCCGCATGGTGCCGCTGCAATCCGTCCCTTCACGACTGCTTTACCCGGCCGCGGGCCTGTTGTTGATGTGGCTTGCCTGGCTGGCGCCGCTGGCAGTATTGATCGATGGCCTGCTGGTGGCGGCCCTGCTGTGGTGGCTGGGGGCGCTGTACTGGGTCAGTCGGGCACAGATCACAACAGAGTCAGGGGCATTGCTGCGGGTCATGAAATCCGTGATTGGCCTGCTGGTGATGCTGCCGGCCTGGGCGGCGCTGGTGATGCTGCACGGGCGGGAACAGGAGGGTCCCCTGTTGACCCTGTTTCTGCTGGTGCTCATCTGGCTTGCCGACAGTGGCGCCTATTTCGCCGGCCGTCGCTGGGGGCGCAGCAAACTGGCACCCGTGATCAGCCCGGGCAAGACCTGGCAGGGCGTCTACGGCGGTCTTGTCGCCAGTGGGCTGTTCGCACTGCTGGCCGGGTTGTTCTACAGCCAGTCGCCCAGATGGACGGCCGGGCTGGTACTGGTCGCGCTGCTCACGGTGATGTTCTCCGTCGTCGGCGACCTGCTGGAGAGTCTGATGAAGCGCCAGTGCGGTATCAAGGACAGCAGTCATATCATTCCCGGCCATGGCGGGATACTCGACCGTATCGACAGCCTGACGGCCGCCGCACCGGTTTTTCTGCTGGGACTCAACTGGCTGGAACTTTGAGCCGCAGGGCTTATCCCAGGTACTACAGCGGACATGATCTCAGGTACTGACAGCGATGCATGACTCACAGCCGGCAGGCATAACCGTACTGGGTGCTACCGGCTCGATCGGGGTGAATACCCTTGATGTCGTGTCCAGGTATCCCGGTCGCTTTAATGTCATAGCGCTGACGGCCAATACCGACGACGAGACCCTGGCCGGACAGTGTGAACGATTCCTGCCGCGTTATGCCGTCATGGCGGACCCGGATGCGGCCGAACGGCTGGCGGGGGTATTGCGCAACACCGCCCCGGATGTACAGGTGCTGGGTGGCCGGGACGCGCTGGTGGAGGTGGCGGGCCTGCCCGCGGTCGACTTCGTGATGGCGGCCATTGTCGGAGCGGCCGGTCTGCTGCCCTGCCTGGAAGCAGCCAAGCGTGGCAAACGCGTTCTACTGGCGAACAAGGAGGCGCTGGTGATGTCCGGTGCCTTGTTCATGCAGGCCGTGCGTGACAATGATGCCGTGCTGCTGCCAATCGACAGCGAGCACAATGCCATCCTCCAGTGTATGCCGGATAATTATACAGCCGGCCACGCACCGCGCGGTGTCCGCAGGATCATGCTGACGGCCTCCGGTGGTCCATTCAGGACTTTGCCGGTCAGCAAACTGGCCGGTGTTACCCCGGCGCAGGCCTGCGCACACCCCAACTGGGAAATGGGACGCAAGATATCGGTTGATTCGGCCACCATGATGAACAAGGGCCTTGAGGTGATCGAGGCCGGCTGGTTGTTTGACCTCCCCCTGGAAAAGATCAAGGTGCTCATCCATCCCCAGAGTATTCTGCACTCGATGGTGGAATACGATGACGGTTCCGTGATCGCCCAGCTGGGCAATCCGGACATGCGCATTCCCATCACCCACGCCCTGGCCTGGCCGGAGCGGATCGACTCGGGTGCAGCGCAACTGGACCTGGCAGCGGTCGGTTCCCTGCAGTTCGAAGACCCGGACAGGGCACGCTTTCCCTGCCTGGAACTGGCCTGCCATGCCTGGCGGCAGGGGGGTACTGCACCAGCCATCCTGAACGCCGCCAATGAAGTGGCCGTGCAGGCCTTTCTCGACAAGCAGATCGCCTTTACTTCGATCCCGCGGCTGATTGAACATGCCATGGAGCGCTGCACGGTACATGACGGGACCTCGCTGGAGGTGATACTGGAGGACGATGCCGCGGCACGCCGCCAGGCGAGAGATTACATCGACTCGGACCGGATGCGGGCAAGCTCATGAACGGTGTGCTGCTCTCGACAATCGCCTTCATTGTCGCGATTGGTGTCCTGGTTACGGTCCATGAATTCGGGCACTTCTGGGTGGCCAGGAGGCTCGGTGTGAAGGTCCTGCGGTTCTCGATCGGTTTCGGGAAACCCCTGTGGAGCCGGCGCTTCGGCACCGACGACACCGAGCTGGTGGTCGCGGCCATCCCGCTTGGCGGTTATGTCAAGATGCTGGATGAACGCGAGGGCGAGGTCGACGCGGCTGAACGGCACCGGGCGTTCAACCGCCAGAGCCTGTCCACCCGGATCGCGGTGGTAACGGCCGGCCCCTTGTTCAACTTCCTGTTCGCCATCGCGGCCTACTGGCTCATGTTTGTCAGCGGCGTTCCGGGACTGCGTCCGGTCATCGGCGAGTTGATCGAATCCTCTCCTGCCCAGCAGGCTGGTTTCATGCCGGGTGACGAGATCCGCCGCATCAAGGACCGGCCGACCAGCAGCTGGGAGACGGCGATCCTCGCCCTGCTGGATGCCGGTCTGGACGAACAGGCCTCATTCGAGGTCGGGGTGCGGGATCCGCAGGGCACTGACCGGCTCGTACGGGTCAGACTGGACGGGTCCACCCGCCTGCTGGACAAGGGCGGGGTGCTGGAGAATTTCGGTATCAAGCCCTGGCGCCCGGTGTATCCCGCCATCATTGACCGTCTGCTTGCCGGCGGTTCGGGCGAGCAGGCCGGCCTGCTTGCCGGTGACCGGGTAGTGGCGGCGGACGGCGAGACGATGAAGGACTGGAACCAGTGGGTTGACTATGTGCGGGCGCGGCCTGGCCGGACCATCGTGGTACAGGTTCAGCGCGGGGATGAGTTGCTGGACCTCGAACTGACGCCGCAGGCAGCCCAGGACAAGGGGGAAACCGTAGGCCGTATCGGCGCCTATGTGCGCCTTCCGGATGCCGATCAGCATGCTACAATGCGCGTCGTTGTCCGTTACGGGCTGCTTGAGGCAGTTCCGGCCGCATTCGGAAAGACCTGGGAAATGTCGACACTGACCCTGAGGACGCTGTGGAAAATGGTCAGCGGGAAGGCCTCGGTCGAGAACCTCAGCGGGCCGATCAGTATTGCCCGTTATGCGGGCCAGTCGGCCGCCATCGGTCTGGCGGCCTTTCTGGGCTTTCTGGCCATTGTCAGTGTCAGCCTGGGTGTACTGAACCTGTTGCCGATCCCGATCCTTGATGGCGGACACCTGATGTATTACCTGATCGAGATGCTGAAGGGCAGCCCGGTGTCCGAGGCGGCCCAGATGTTCGGCCAGCGGGTTGGGATTGTCCTGTTGCTTTTGTTGATGTCACTGGCCTTTTACAACGACCTGGCAAGGTTATTTGAATAATATCGCTTACGAGCTGTCCACACGCAAACAACAATGAAAATCACCTTCCACACCCTGCTGTTGTTCCTGCTGCTCACCGGGACGGCCCGCGCATTCGAACCGTTCGTGGTCAGTGATGTACGGGTGGAGGGTCTGCAGCGGATCTCGGCCGGCACGGTGTTCAACTACCTGCCGGTCAAGGTCGGCGATACCGTCGATACCGACGGCTCGGCGGCTGCCATCAGGGCCCTGTTCAAGACCGGCTTCTTTAATGACGCCTACCTGGAACGGGACGGGAATATCCTGGTCGTGCATGTCACGGAGCGTGCCGCGATCAGCAGCATCGAGATCAAGGGCAATCGTGACCTGGAGACCGAGGAACTGCTCACCGGTCTCAAGCAGATCGGGCTGGCCGAGGGCCGGGTTTTCGACCGTTCCCTGCTCGACAAGGTCGAGCAGGAATTGCAGCGCCAGTATTTCAGCCGTGGCAAGTACGCGGTCAGACTCGACACCACGGTGACCCCGCTGGAACGAAACCGCGTCGGCATCCTGATCGACATCTCGGAAGGGCAGGTTGCCAGGATCAAGCAGATCAATATCGTGGGGAACAGCCGCTACCCGGATGCAGAGCTGCTCGACGACTTCACCCTCAATACGCCCACCTTCTTTTCATTCATCACCAAGAACGACCAGTATTCCAAGCAGAAGCTGGCGGCGGACCTGGAGATACTGCGCTCATTCTACCTCGATCGCGGCTACCTGAACTTCGATATCACCTCTACCCAGGTGTCCATCACGCCTGACAAGAAGGATATCTATATCACCGTCAATATCAGCGAAGGCGAGCAGTACAGCATCAGCGAGGTCACCCTGTCCGGAGACCTGGTGGTCGAGCCGGAGGAACTTTTCCCGCTGGTCAGGATCAATCCGAAAGACGTGTTCTCGCGCAAGCGGGTCACCGAGGCGGTGGATCGCATCAGTGCCAAGCTGGGCGATCACGGTTACGCCTTTGCCAATGTCAATACGGTCCCTGAACTTGATGACGAGAATAACGAAGTGTCACTGGCCTTCTTTATCGATCCCGGCAAGCGGGTTTATGTGCGCCGCGTGAACGTGGAAGGCAACGTATCCACGCGCGACGAGGTCCTGCGCCGCGAGATGCGCCAGATGGAGGCCGGCTGGTTCTCCGCCGAAAAGGTGGAGCGTTCGCGTGCCCGCCTGCAGCGGCTGGGCTACTTCGAGGACGTCAATGTCGAGACCCCCTCGGTGCCGGGGACCACGGACCAGATCGATGTCAACTATTCGGTCACCGAGACCTCCTCCGGCAGCATCACCGCCGGTCTCGGTTATTCACAGTCCTCGGGCCTGCTGTTCAACGCGAGTGTATCGCAGGACAATTTCCTCGGCAGCGGCAAGCGCGTCAGCTTTGCCTTCAACAACAGTGACATCAATACCGTATACAGTTTTTCCTATACCAATCCCTATTACACCATCGACGGCATCAGTCGTGGCTTCGGTTCGTATTACCGGGAGACCGATGCAGACGAGGCCAACCTGTCCGACTACACCACCGATTCATTCGGCGCCAACGTCAGCTTCGGAATTCCGATAACCGAGTACGAACGGATCTATCTGAACACCGAGTACGAGAATATCGAGCTCAAGCCGACCATCGCCTCGCCCTCCGAGGTGTTCGACTTTATCGAGCGGCACGGTGACAGCTACGACAATATCAAGCTCACCGGCAGCTGGAGTCACGACACCCGCAACAAGGCGATCTTCGCCGATCGCGGCGGCCTCATGCGGATCGCACTGGAGACCGCCATCCCGGGTTCGGGCCTCGAGTATTACAAGCTGAACTACCGGCAACAGCAATTTGTGCCACTGACCAGGAACCTGACCCTGTCGCTGAATGGCGAGCTGGGTTACGGGGAAGGATTCGGCGACCACGAGCAGTTGCCGTTTTTCGAGAACTTCTTTGCCGGCGGCGTGCGCTCGGTGCGCGGTTTCGAGGACAATACCCTGGGACCCCTGGATTCGAACGGCAATCCCATCGGCGGCAGTTTCCGGGTGGTGGGCAATGCCGAACTCATCTTCCCGGTGCCGTTTTTCGAGGATGCCAAGTCCTTCAGGTTGAGTGCGTTTTTCGATATCGGTAATGTGTTCGAGGACTTCGAGGACTTCGATGCCGACGAATTGAGGTATTCTGTCGGCCTGGCAGGCCTGTGGCTCTCACCGATGGGTCCGCTCTCGATCAGCCTGGGTTACCCCATCAATGACGAGGCGGACGACGAGGTGCAGAACTTCCAGTTTACGATCGGGACATTTTTCTGATTTTTGGTTGGCGAACGTGGAGAACTATTTTGAATAGATACAGACCAGCAATAATGATGGCAGGCCTGCTTGCGGTGGCGGCGGTGTATTCCGGCAGCGTACATGCGGAAATGAAAATCGGCTTTGTCGACACGGCAAAACTGATGGAGGCCGCACCCCAGGTCAAGGCCGCGAACAGCAAGATCGAGGCCGAGTTCGGCCCTCGGGAGAAGGAACTGGTGGCGCTGCAGCGCGAGATACAGAACCTGGAGGATCGCCTGTCCCGGGACGGCACGGTCATGAGCGAGTCGGAACGCTCCAAGCTGGAGCGGCAGATTCTCGGCAAGCGCCGTGATCTGAAGCGTGCCCAGGAGGAATTCCGTGACGATCTCAATATCAGGCGCAACGAGGTGCTCACCAAGCTGCAGAAGGATATGTATGATGCCGTCGTGACCTTTGCCAAGGAACAGAACTTTGATCTGATCCTGAGCCAGGGCGTCGTCTTTTCGAGCGACCGGATTGATATTACCGACAGTATTGCGGCGAAGCTCAAGGGCAATTGACCCCGCGGCCGCGATAGGGAAGCACCCGCATGGGGCTGACACTCGGTGAACTGGCAGACCGCATTGGCGGTGAGCTGCAGGGTGATCCGGGCTGTGTGATCACTGGCGTGGCCACCCTGCAGCACGCCGGCCCGGGCAGCATCAGCTTTCTTGCCAATACCAGCTACAGGAAATACCTGCCGCAGACCGCGGCTTCGGCGGTCATAACCCGACCGGAGTTTGCCGCGGAATGCCCCACGGCGACGATCGTCAGCACCAATCCCTATGTCGCCTATGCCAGGGCGGCCGCGCTGATCGTGCCGCCGGCGCCGCTCCGCCAGGGGAGGGACCCGAGTGCCAGTATTGGCAAGGACTGCAGCATCGATGCCTCTGCCTGGATCGGTCCGAACTGCATCATCGGGGACAATGTACATATCGGGGCCGGCACCCAGCTGGCCGGCGGCTGTTTTATCGGCCACGACAGCCGCGTCGGTAACGGGGGATATCTCCACGCCAATGTCGTCATCTGTGACGGCGTGCGTATCGGCGAGCGGGTCATCATCCACCCCGGTGCCGTGATTGGCAGTGATGGTTTTGGTCTGGCGAACGAGAATGGCCAGTGGCTCAAGGTGCCACAGCTCGGCGGCGTGCGCATCGGCAACGATGTCGAGATCGGTGCCAATACCAGTATCGATCGCGGCGCCCTGGACGATACCGTGCTCGAGGACGGGGTCAAACTCGACAACCAGATCCAGGTTGCGCATAACGTGCATATCGGTGCCCATACCGCGATTGCCGGTTGCGTGGGCATCTCCGGCAGCGCCAGGATCGGGCGACATTGCATGATAGGCGGGGGTGCCGGGATCGTCGGTCATCTGGAAATCGGCGATCACGTGACAGTGACCGGCATGACCATGGTGACCAAGTCCATTACCGGTCCGGGGGTATATTCATCCGGCGTCCCGGCACAGGAGAATTCCGAGTGGAACAGGAACTATGCGCGATTCCGAAAACTGGATCAGCTGGCGCGGCGGCTGCAGGCGCTTGAACGCAGGCTGGGCGCAAAGGACTGAATCCGGGTTATTGAACAACAGCTGACGGGACACCACTGTAACTTATGGACATTAACCAGATATTGCAGCATTTGCCACACCGTTATCCGTTCCTGCTGATTGACCGGGTGACGGAGTTCAATCCGGGCGAATCGCTAACCGGCATCAAGAACGTCACCTACAACGAGCCCTTCTTCCAGGGCCATTTTCCGCAGCGCCCGGTCATGCCCGGTGTGCTCATCCTCGAGGCCATGGCGCAGGCGACCGGCCTGCTGGCCTTCCGGACGCTCGAGCAGTCGGCCGAACGGGATACCCTCTATTTCCTCGTCGGCATGGACAAGGTGCGTTTCAAGCAACCCGTGGAACCGGGTGACCAGCTGGTGCTGAATGCCAGACTGATGAAGACCAAACGCGGCATCTGGGTATTCGACTGTAACGCCAGGGTCGATGGCAAGCTGGTCGCCTCGGCAGAGATCATGTGCACCGAGAGGGACATCAACTCTTGATCGACCCGCGCGCTGTCATCGACCCTGCTGCCCGGCTGGCGGACGATGTCAGCGTCGGGGCATTCACCATCATCGGTCCTGATGTCGACATCGGTGCAGGTACCTGGATAGGCCCCCATGCCGTGATCAATGGTCCGACCCGCATCGGCAGGGACAACAGGATTTACCAGTTCGCATCGGTCGGCGAGGCGCCCCAGGACAAGAAATACGCCGGTGAGGCGACCCGCCTCGAGATCGGTGACCGTAACCTGATACGCGAATTTGTCACCATCAACCGCGGCACCGTGCAGGATGCCGGCGTCACCCGTATCGGTGACGACAACTGGATCATGGCCTACGTGCATATCGCCCACGACTGCCGGGTCGGCAACCAGGTTATCTTCTCCAATAATGCCTCGCTTGCCGGCCACGTCCGGGTCGATGACTATGCGATTCTCGGCGGCTTCACACTGGTACACCAGTTTTGCGCCATCGGTGCGCACGCATTCTGTGCCTTTGGTAGCGGTATCAAGAAGGATGTGCCGCCCTTCGTCATTGTCGATGGCAGCCCGGCGCGTCCCCGTGGCCTGAATACCGAGGGCCTGAAACGCCGCGGTTTCACGGACCGGGCCCAGCAGGCACTGCGCCGGGCCTACAAGACCCTGTACCGCTCGAACCTTTCGCTGCAGGAGGCACTCGTCGAGCTGCAGGGAATGGCGCAGGAGCAGGAGGAGGTGGCGCAGCTGGTGTCATTTATCGAGCAGCAGACGCGGGGCATTGTCCGCTGATGGATGGCGCAGCCTGGCCTGTTTCCCCTGACCCGCAACGCCCGCCCGTGGTCCTGTCCGTGCCCCGGTTCGGCTAGGCAGCCGGTCGCCGTCTCGCAATGGGCAACAATACCCACCCGCTCCACGTTGGCATTGTTGCCGGGGAGGCCTCCGGTGACCTGCTGGGCGCGGGCCTGATCGAGGCGCTGCACGAGCAGTTCCCGGATGCCCTGTTTGAGGGCGTCGGCGGGCCGCGCATGCAAGAGGCAGGGTGTTTCAGTCTCTACCCCATGGAACGACTGTCGGTGATGGGGATTGCCGAGGTCGTCCGGCACCTGCCCGGGCTGTTATCGATGCGCCGTGAGCTCGGCACACATTTCCTGAATAACCCCCCGGACATCTTCATCGGTGTCGATGCGCCCGATTTCAACCTTGCCCTGGAACGCAGACTCAAGCGCCGCGGGATCAGGACCTTGCATTATGTCAGTCCTTCCGTGTGGGCATGGCGCCAGTACCGGGTGCGCAAGATCGCCCGCAGCATAGACTGCATGCTGACCCTGTTCCCGTTTGAGGAACGCTTCTACCGCGAGCACAGGCTCCCGGTCCGCTGTGTTGGCCACCCGCTCGCGGACCTGCTGGCAGACGATATTGATCAGGCGCAGGCCCGGCAGCACCTGGGGCTGGCAGGTGACGGAGTCCTGGTCGCCCTGTTGCCCGGAAGCCGTGCCGATGAGGTCAGGCGCCTCGCAGGTCCGTTTATCGGTGCGGCGGCCTGGTGCCGGGAGCGCAGGCCGGACCTGGAATTTGTAGTACCTCTGGCGAACCATCGCTGCCGGGAACTGTTCGAGGAAGAACTCTCCAGGGCCCGCACGACCATTCCCGTCACCCTGATAGAGGGCAGGTCACTGGAGGCGATGGCCGCTGCCGATGTCGCGCTGCTGGCCTCCGGAACCGCGGCGCTCGAATGCATGCTGCTCAAGCGGCCGATGGTGGTGGCCTACCGCCTGTCATCCCTGACCTACCGGATCGCGAAACGGCTGATGAAGACGCCGTACTACTCGTTGCCCAATCTGCTGGCGGGACAAGCGGTGGTGAGGGAGGTGATCCAGGACGAGGTGAGCGCCGGGAATCTCGGACGCGAGTTAATGAGCTTGCTCGACAACCCCGGACATTCCGCCGAGATTCGTGAAATATTCTCGAAGATACACGACGATCTGCGTCGTGATGCAAACCGTGGCGCGGCACAGGTTGTACTTTCCATGGTGGGCCAGCATGGATGAGCTGTTCGTTCGTACTCAGGGGCGGGTGGCCGGTGTCGACGAGGCCGGCCGCGGGCCGCTGGCGGGTCCGGTGATCGCGGCTGCGGTTATTCTTGATCCGGAGCACCCCGTTGCCGGACTGCGCGATTCCAAAAAACTGACGGAAAAACGCCGTGCAGCCCTGTTCGATGAAATCACCGGGAATGCCCTGGCCTGGGCCGTGGGACGCGCCGAGGTCGAGGAGATCGACAGCATCAACATACTTCAGGCAACGCTGCTGGCCATGCGCCGCGCCGTGGAACAGCTGGTACCCGGGGCCGACGCAGTCCTGGTGGACGGCAACCAGTGTCCGCAACTGGCCTGCCCGGTGCAAGCGATCATCAAGGGTGACGACAAGGTTGCTGCAATCAGCGCGGCCTCGATTATCGCCAAGGTGTCGCGTGACCGCGAGATGCTGGTACTGGACAGCCTGTACCCGGGTTATGGCCTGGCCCGGCACAAGGGCTACCCCAGCCGGATGCATCTGGAGGCGTTGCAGAACCTGGGCGTGACGCCGATTCATCGGCGTTCCTATGCGCCGGTCAGGCGATTGCTGGAGGGTTGAAACCGGGGTTTGTCAGCAGGGGAGTGTCAGGCGCAGGCCTGGACCCGGACCGGCTCCGGCCGGTCGCCGCAGGTAGTGGACCGGTTACGTCCTGACATCTTGCTTTTATAAAGTGCGGTATCGGCCTTGTCCATGAGCGTCCCCGGGTGGCCGACGTTTTCGGGGTAGCTGGCAATGCCGATACTGACACTGGCCGGAAGCCGGAAACCATCGACATTCAACGGGTGGGTTTCAATCAGTTCCAGGATGCGTTCCGCGACCAGTTCCGCCCCCCTGGTATCGGTATGCGGCATGAGTATCACAAACTCATCACCGCCATAACGCGCGAGGATATCGGCCTCCCTGACCCCTTCCTTCATCAGGCGTGCAACATGCCTGATCAGGGCACTGCCGGTGTTATGTCCGTACTGGTCATTCACCGCCTTGAGCTTGTCGAGGTCGATCATGAGTATACTCAATGGGTATGAATAACGTGCTGCTCCTGCGATTTCCTTTTCGAGGATTTCATTGAAGGCGCGCATGTTCGATATCCCGGTCAGGTCATCTGTCTGCGACAGCTCGGTGATCCTCTTCTTGGCATTGAGGATGTCCGATGCCAGAATGGACGTGACATAGGCCACCAGTAAAAGCGGCGAAAACCTGGCCATGATGAAGGTGAATGTCTGGCCGGTGAAGATGTCCATGGAGTGATGCTGGTAACCCATGAGCAGATAGCAGCAGGCGACCAGGGCAACCTCGAGTATGGTCATGATCTTGCCCAGCGTGATGGCGCAGGCAATGATCGCTATCAGATACAGGTTCTGCAGCGGGCTTTCGATGCCGCCGGTCTGCATTACCGCCAGGGTGATGAAGGTAATCATTGCCCAGGTCTCGATTGCCAGTTTCCACGGGGTGTCCTTTATGGATGCGCCGATGTAGCGCAACAGCAGCACGAATACGCCATACGTGCTCATGATCGCGACCAGGGTATCGGGCGTGTCGATGGTGCGGGTGGGAATGAAGAAATACACCATGACGATGATGAGCATGAGCCATTGCAGTTCCGCCATGCTCCGGGAGAAACTCTTGAGTTCATTGTCCTTGCAGAGTTCGGAGCAATGCAGCATTTTGGCCGGATTTTTGATAGGCATCGGTCTGATTACAGAGACGGGGTGACATAAATGTATCGGCCGCTTGCCGCCTGACTTTAACCGCCACCAGGAAATCTCAGTGGCTGGAACCGGTCGTGGGAGATGCGCCGGGCTCCCGGTCAGGAGCCGCAATGAACGCGTCAATAAATACTATAAATAACAAAAAGATATATAATATTTCTAAAAAATTAATTAATTACTGTAAGGGCTTGAATAGCTACCGCTAAAGCACCACACTTTTTCCCATGCAATCCAGCTTCGTTCATCTTCACGTCCACACCGAGTATTCGCTGGTGAACGGTACCGTGCGCGTGCCACGACTGGCCCGGTCGGTGGCGGGCATGGGGATGCCGGCAGTGGCGGTAACCGACCAGAGCAACCTGTTTTCCATGGTCAAGTTCTACCGGGCCGCCATGGCGGCCGGCATCAAACCCGTGGTGGGCGTGGATCTGTGGGTGGCGGACGGCCCCGGGACGGGGCAGCCGACGCGCGTGGTCCTGTTGTGCAAACAGCATGAGGGTTACCTGAACCTGACGGAACTGGTCTCGCGCAGCTACACCGAGGGCCAGCACCGCGGGCACCCGGTACTCGAGAAGTCCTGGCTGGATGGCCATAGTGACGGGCTGATTGCCCTGTCTGCCGGGCGTGCGGGCGATATCGGCCAGGCCCTGCTGGCGAACAAGCCCGACCGGGCGCATCGCCTGCTGGATGGCTGGTGCGCCCTGTTTCCAGACAGCTTCTATCTGGAATTGCAGCGTACCGGCCGTCCGGGAGAAGAGGACTATCTGCACCGTGCCGTGGCCCTGGCCGCCGAGACCGGTGTGCCGGTGGTCGCGACCAATGATGTGCACTTCATAGCAGCCACCGATTACGGTGCCCACGAGGCACGTGTCTGCATCAACGAAGGGCGTACACTGAATGACCCGCGCCGGTCGCGTGAATTCACCGACCAGCAGTACCTGCGCACACCGGAAGAGATGCAGGAACTGTTCAGCGATATCCCCGAGGCGATCGCGAACAGCGTGGAGATCGCGCGGCGCTGCAACCTGGAACTGGATCTCGGTCGCAATTTCCTGCCGGATTTTCCCGTACCCGGGGGACTGACCATCGATGACTACTTCCGCCGCCTCGCCAGGGAAGGGCTGGAACAGCGCCTGGGGGAGATCATCACCGCGGAGACTCCCGACCCGGATGCGCTCAAGCAGGAATACCTGCAGCGCCTCGAGTCCGAGATCGATGTCATTATCGAAATGGGCTTCCCGGGTTACTTCCTGATCGTCTCCGACTTCATCAGGTGGGCCAAGGACAACGGCGTCCCGGTCGGCCCCGGGCGCGGCTCGGGTGCCGGTTCCCTGGTGGCCTATGCCTTGCTGATTACCGACCTTGACCCGATCAGGTATGACCTGCTGTTCGAGCGCTTCCTGAATCCCGAACGCGTGTCCATGCCGGACTTCGATGTCGACTTCTGCATGGACGGTCGCGACCGGGTCATCGATTATGTGGCGGAACGCTACGGCCGTGACCGGGTCTCGCAGATCATCACCTACGGTTCCATGGCGGCCAAGGCCGTGGTGCGTGATGTCGGCCGCGTCCTCGGTCATCCCTACGGTTTTGTCGACCGGATTGCCAAGCTGATCCCCTTCGAAATCGGCATTACCCTGGACAAGGCGCTGGACCAGGAGGCCGCGCTGCAGGAGCTCTATGAGGGCGACGAGGACGTCAGGGCGGTGATTGACCTGGCGAGGTCGCTGGAGGGCCTGGCGCGTAACGCGGGCAAGCATGCCGGCGGCGTGGTGATCGCTCCCTCGCGGCTGACCGACTTCACTCCCCTGTACTGCGAGCAGGGCAGCGACGCGGTGGTCAGCCAGTTCGACAAGGATGACGTGGAGGCCGTGGGGCTGGTCAAGTTCGACTTTCTCGGCCTGCGCACCCTGACGATCATCGACCGCGCGCTGAAGACCATCAATGCGGCACGCGCCGCTACCGCCGAGCCGCCAGTGGAGATCAGCCGCATCCCGCTGGGCGACCAGGCCAGCTTCGATCTGCTCAAGGCCTGCGCCACGACCGCGATCTTCCAGCTCGAATCCTCCGGTATGAAAGACCTGATCCGGCGTCTGCAGCCGGATAGTTTCGAGGACATCGTGGCGCTGGTGGCGCTGTTCCGTCCAGGGCCCCTGCAGTCCGGCATGGTGGATGATTTCATCAAGCGCAAGCACGGTGCAATGGTCAGTTATCCGCACCCTGACCTGGAGCCCATACTCAAGCCGACCTACGGGATTATTCTCTACCAGGAACAGGTGATGCAGATCGCCCAGGTGCTTGCCGGCTACTCGCTGGGCGGGGCCGACCTGCTGCGGCGCGCCATGGGCAAGAAAAAACCCGAGGAGATGGCCAAGCAGCGTGCCATCTTTCTCAAGGGTGCACTGGAGCGGGGTGTCGACGAGAAGGTTGCAAGCGGTATCTTCGATCTCATGGAGAAATTCGCCGGCTACGGGTTCAACAAGAGCCATTCCGCCGCCTATGCCCTGATCTCCTACCAGACGGCCTGGCTGAAGGCTCATTACCCGGCCGCGTTCATGGCTGCCGTGCTGTCGGCGGACATGGACAACACCGACAAGATTGTCCTGCTGGTCGCCGAGTGCCGGGACATGAAACTGAAAGTCGTGCCCCCGGACGTGAATACCTCCGATTACCATTTCACCGCACAGTCCGACGACACCATCGTCTACGGGCTGGGTGCGATCAAGGGCGTGGGACAGGCGGCGATCGAGGCCATGCTGGACGAGCGCCGTGAACGCGGCGGTTTTGCCGATCTCTACAACCTGTGCCAGCGGGTCGATCCGCGCAAGATCAACCGCCGCGTGCTGGATGCGCTGATCCGGGCCGGTGCGCTGGATTCCATGGGAGACAGCCGCGCCACGCAGATGGCCAATCTGTCGCAGGCCCTGAAACTGGCCGAGCAGACCACCCGCAACCAGGACACGGGCCAGGACGACCTGTTTGGTGAGGCCGCCGAGGTGAGCTGTGCGCCGCAGGACAGGCAGGCGCTGCCGGAATGGGATGATGAACAGAAACTGCTGGGTGAAAAGGAAACGCTGGGTCTGTATCTGACCGGCCATCCGATCACGCGCTATCTAACGGAGTTGAGCCGGATCACCAGCGGCAGGCTGGCGGCGCTGGCGGCCTCCGGTGCCGACGCCCCGGGCATGAGCACCGGGCGTGGTGACGGGGGCGAACGTTCCGTGATCATCGCCGGACTGGTGATGTCCATGCGCACCCGGCGGACCCAGCGCGGCAGCAAGATCGCCTTCCTGACTCTGGATGACGACAGTGCCCGTATGGAGGTGCGCGTGTTTTCCGAGGTCTTTGACAGACACCAGGCGCTGATCGGCAAGGACAAGGTCCTGGTCATCAAGGGTACGCTGGGCGTGGATGACTATTCGGGCGGCAACCAGGTTACCGCCCAGGAAATCCTTGATATCAATCAGGCGCGCGAGATCTATGCGCGGCGGCTGGTGGTCGGAGTCGATGCAGGGCAGGCGGGTAACGGCTTCATGCATACTCTCGCGGATATCCTCAAACCGTTCCGGGAAGGCCAGTGCCGGGTCTGCATCGATTATCTCGGCGGCGGTGCCGAGGCGCGGCTTGCGCTGGGGGATGAGTGGACAGTGCATCCCACCGATGAGCTGCTGCACCGCCTGCAGGAACTGGCCGGCAATGAGCGCGTGCTGGTCGAATACAGCTGACTTGTTTCAATACGATGTAGACGGTACCTTTGTCGGCAGGATGTTAACGGCTGGGAAATGACATGAATCTGAATTTTCTCGAGTTCGAGCAACCCATTGCCGAACTGGAAGCAAAGATCGACGAGTTGACCTATATCGGCGATGACGCGGATGTCAACATCAATGACGAGGTCGCCAAGCTCAAAGCGAAGAGCAAGGCGCTGACAGAGTCGATCTTTTCCGGCCTCACACCCTGGCAGATCTCCCAGCTGGCGCGTCATCCCCAGCGTCCCTATACCCTGGACTATTTCATCCGGATATTCACCGAGTTCGAGGAGTTGCACGGTGACCGCTGTTTTGCCGATGACCATGCCATTATCGGCGGTGTCGCCCGCCTGGAGGGTACCCCGGTGATGGTCATCGGCCAGCAGAAAGGGCGTGACACCAAGGAGAAACTGCAGCGTAATTTCGGTATGCCGCGTCCCGAGGGTTACCGCAAGGCGCTGCGGCTGATGAACATGGCGGAGCGCTTCAAGCTGCCGATCCTGACATTCATCGACACCCCGGGGGCCTATCCCGGCATCGGCGCCGAGGAGCGTGGCCAGAGTGAGGCCATCGCGAGGAACCTGTATGTGATGTCAGGATTGAGAACACCGATCATCTGCACGGTCATCGGTGAAGGGGGCTCGGGTGGTGCACTGGCCATCGGTGTCGGTGACCGCGCACTGATGCTCCAGTACAGTACCTATTCGGTGATTTCCCCGGAGGGTTGTGCCTCCATTCTCTGGAAAAGCGCCGAAAAGGCAGAGGAGGCCGCCGAGGCGCTGGGGATTACCTCGGCCCGACTGCTGGAACTTGGCCTGGTTGACCGTATTATCAAGGAACCGCTGGGCGGTGCCCACCGTGATGTGGATGCCATTGCAGAGAACCTCAAGCAGGCATTGATCGACGAGCTGGGCAAGCTGACGACGGCTTCCATCGACGAGCTGCTCGAAACCCGCTACCAGCGCCTGATGGCCTACGGTGAGTTCACCGAACGCTGAACCTTGCCCGACTCTGCTGACCGGTAATGCCACCGGTTGACCCCCAGCCCATGTCGTTTTCACCCGCCCGTCTCCAGCAGCAACTGCTTGAGTGTCCTGCTCCCGGCGGTTGCTGGGTTGCCTACAGTGGCGGCGTGGACTCCCATGTGCTGCTGCATGCCCTGGGCGCAATCAGGGCGGCGCTTGGCTGCCGAATCGGCGCCGTGCATGTCCATCACGGTCTCCATGAGGATGCCGGTCAATGGGAAGCGCACTGCCGGGAGGTCTGCAAGGGCCTGGCGGTGCCGTTTGTCTCCCTGCAGGTCGATGCCCACCCTGCCGCCGGGGAAAGCCCCGAGGCCGCAGCGCGCTCGGCCCGCTATGCCGCGCTGCGG
>Ga0224512_10000499_pt1 | contig 41856 bp, 34 predicted proteins | sample SF_May12_sed_USG_4_FD_169103 | JGI IMG/M metagenome (GOLD analysis project Ga0224512, IMG submission 169103) | Sediment microbial communities from San Francisco Bay, California, United States - SF_May12_sed_USGS_13 | ecosystem: Environmental > Aquatic > Marine > Sediment | place: USA... | reverse complement strand
TCCGCCTCACCTTCGGTCAGGTATTTCTCGTTCGCCATGAGATCCAGGACCAGATTCCGTCGGGCCAAGGCCGCGTCGGGGTTGCGGAACGGATCGTACCGACCGGGGCGGTTCAGGATCGCCGTGAGGAGGGCCGCCTCCGCCACGTTCATGTCCGTGGCGTCCTTCCCGAAATAGCTCCGAGAGGCGTTTTGGAAGCCGTAGCCCCGCCCCATGTAGATCTCGTTGAGATACGCTTCGAGGATCTGCTCTTTCGTGTAGGAACGCTCCAGATCGAGCGCGACCTGGACTTCCTTGAGCTTGCGGATGTAGCGCTTCTCGAACCCGATCTCGTCGAACATGTTGCGCGCGAGCTGTTGCGTGATCGTGCTTCCGCCGCCGGCGTAGTCGAACGTCAGCACGCCCACCGCCGCCCGCGCGATCCCGATCGGATCGAAGCCGCGGTGGTCGTAGAAGCGCTTGTCTTCCGTGGCGACTACCGCCTGCGGGACGTACTCGGGAAGGGCCCGTATGGAGACGGGCGTTCGGCTCTCGAAGCCGTATTCCGCGATCAATCGACCGTCGGCTGCGAAGACCTTGCTCTTCTGCTCATGCTCGAACGTCCGGATCTGGGCGATCGAGGGGCAGGCGTTACCGGCGCAGAGGTTCTTCCAACTCCCCCAGAGCCCTCCGAAGCCGAGCGCCCCCAGGAAGGTGAGCGCCAAGAGGTAGTGCCTCGGATACCAATACGGCGCAAGTCTGGCGCGCCAAGCATTCGCGACCTCGTCCTTCGTCCTGGGTCGTGCCCGTGCCATCATGTCGTTCGCTCTCTTCGGGCCTCGCGACGCCTCGGCCAGAGGACTCCTGGGGTGACACCCCTCCGACGTTGCAAGCCAGGTGCCAACGGGTCTATTCGCCTTGAAGCTACTCAGAGTTCCCGGTTCGACTCAACCATTTCCTGCGGCGCTGCCTCTGGTGGCCCGGCCTGGCGTTTGCATGGGTCGGTATGGGGCGCCCACGCTTGACCGGGGTACGGAGTCCAGAGAAGCTCAAAGCTCCCGATCAGAACCAAGGGATCTCCTGACCATGACGCTCGTACGCACGCTCTTCGCGGCCACGTTGGCGCTCGGGCTGATCGCCTCCGGCTGCAGGGCCCAGGCGCCCCGAGAGCTCGTCGTCTCGTCCGATGCGGAGTTGGGCGCGATTGCCGCTCGGCTCTTGCCGGATCTGGCGGCGCGGGCGGGCATGGAGCTCCGTGCGCCGGTTCGGATCGAACGCCGCAGTCGAGCCGAGCTCATCGACTACCTCGTGTTCAAGCTCGATCAGGAGCTACCCGTGGGGGAAGCGACCGCGCGGGTCGAAGCCTATGCGTTGTTTGGGCTCATGCCCGAGGACGTCGACCTCCGCGGGCTCCTGCTCGAGCTTTATTCGGAACAGGTCGCGGGATTCTACGAGCCCGACTCGACGGCCCTGTTCGTACTCGACGATCAGCAACCCGAGGACCTCGAGGCGCTCCTGCTCCACGAGCTCGTGCACGCGGTACAGGACCAGCACGTGGACCTAAAGGCGCTCACCGATCCAGACATCGGTAACGACCGCGCGGCGGCCGCCATGGCGGCGATCGAGGGTCAGGCGACGCTCGTCATGCTCGAGTACGCCACCGAACAAATGACCGGTGCCTCGGTCGATCTCGGGCAGGTTCCGGACTTCGGAGCGCAGATCCGACCCGTGCTCGAGGCGATGAACAGCCAGTTTCCAGCGCTCGCCCGCGCTCCGCGCGTGATCCGGGAGAGCCTCCTCTTTCCCTACGTGGAGGGGGCCGGCTTCGTCCAGCGCCTTTGGGTCGACGGAAACCGCAGCGGGCCGTTCGGGGATGCGTTACCGACCTCGACCGAACAAGTCATGCGCCCGCGTGCGGACCCACCTGTTCAGGTGGCACTCCAGGTCCATGGTGGCCGCGTCGTGCTCGACGACGAGCTCGGGCGCCTGGAGCTCGGTGTGCTCGCCGAAGACGTGCTTGGCGTTCGCGGTCCGGGTGGAGCCGTGGGGGCCGGTGGTCCCGCCGAAGGCTGGGACGGGGATCGGTACGCGCTCATCGAAGACGCCTCGGGAAGCCGAGCGCTTGTCGCGGCGTTCGTCTGGGAGAACGCGACGGCGCGCGATCGCTTCCGGCGGGCGGTCGACGCCGGCTCGGGCCGCTTCGGCGGCCCGGTGAGCCTCGAATCGATCGACGTCGACGGTAGGGCGCTCAGCGTCCTCCACGTCGGTACGACCACCGCGCTGGTTTCGATCTCGCTGACCGATCGACGGTGATCCACTCGGGCCGCGTCGACGTTCGAACCGGAGTTGGCTCCTACCCGGTGTTCGTGGGGCACGGGGTCGCGCGGGTCCTTCCCGGCCTGGTGGCGGAGCGGGCCGCGAGCGGAAGATTCGCGCTAATCTCCGACTCGAACGTCTCGCCCCTTCACGGCGAACGCCTCGCCGAAGCGTGTCGCGTGTCGGGCCTGGATCCCACGCTGCTCTCGTTTCCGGCGGGTGAAGCGTCGAAGACCCGCGGACGATGGATGACCCTGACCGACGAGATGCTCGAAGCGGGACTCGGGCGCGACAGCTGCGTGGTCGCCGTCGGTGGTGGTGTCACGACGGATCTCGGAGGCTTCGTCGCCTCGACGTACCTGCGTGGCATTCCCGTCATTCAGGTACCGACCAGCTATCTGGCCATGGTCGACGCCTCGGTCGGTGGCAAGACCGGAGTCGACGTGGCAGCCGGGAAGAACCTGGTCGGAACGTTTCACCCGCCTGCGGCCGTGGTCGCCGATACCGAACTTCTTCGAACCCTCCCGGAACGGAACCGACGGGAGGGGCTGGTCGAAGCTGTGAAGCACGGCGCGGTCCTCGACGAGGGCCATTTCGAGGCGATCGAGCGCCGCTGTGACGACCTTCTCCGGGCGGACCCCGACACCGCGTCAGACGTGGTCCTGGCGAGCATCCGGATCAAGGCGGACGTCGTCTCGAAGGACGAATTCGAGGGTGGATTTCGCCACGTGCTGAACTTCGGGCATACCATCGGTCACGCGCTGGAAGCAGCGTCCGAATACCGCCTCGGGCACGGGAGCGCGGTTGGCCTCGGGATGATCACGGAAGCGGCGATCGGAGAGCGGGTCGGTGTGACGGCACCGGGGACGCGCGACCGCCTGAAGCGCGCCCTCGACAGGCTCATCGACCCGGCACCTCCAGGGCTCACCCTGGAACGGACCGTCGCCTACCTCGGCCAGGACAAGAAGGTGCGTCGCGGGAGGCCGAGGTACGTCCTGCTCGCGTGTGTCGGTGAAACGTCACGGGGGGTCGCGTGGACGCACGACGTCCCCGATGAGGTCGCCCACCGGGCCCTCCGCGAGGTTCTCGACGCCGCGTGACCCGGATCGACCGGCTCGGTTTCTTGGACTCCAGGCGTCGGAGGGTTCATCCGTCCCGTCCCGATCGCCTATAATAACGGCGTGACCGAGCCGACTGTGGGGACCATGGCGCTCATCGAGCGCACGTCAGGCATGACCGTCGCCGCGGCATTGCGCACTCGTGCCACCTCCGATCCGACCGCCTCGTTCCTTCTGCACGGTGACGAACCGCTCACGTTCGCTCAGATCGACCATGAGGCCGACGCGCTGGCCGCCGCGTGGGCAGGATTGGGGTTCGAAGCGGGTGACCGCGTCGCCCTCCTCCTTCCGCCGTGTCCGGAGTTCGTGGTCTCCCTCTTCGCGGCGGCGAAGGTCGGCGCGGTCGTCGTACCTCTCAATCCGCGGCTCGCGATACCCGAACTGCAGTACATGCTCCGTCACTCCGAGGCGGTCTGCGCAGTCACCGTCGAACAGGATCGTGACATCGACTTCCTTCAGCTCTTCGAGGAGTTGATGCCCCAGCTCCCGGAGCTCCAGTACCTCGTGACGGTCGGCGATGAGGACCTCTGGTACGACGACCGGATCTTCCAATTCGAGGATTTGCTGTCGTCGGGCCAGGGGAGGGACTTCGCCATTCCGGAGATGGACCCGACGGCGATGTTCGCGCTCATGTATACGTCGGGTACGAGCGGCAAGCCGAAGGGCGTAGAGCTGAGCCACGAGAACCTCCTGTCCGCCGCGGCCGCGACCGCCGCCGTCATTGGCCTCGAGCCGAGCGATCGCATCGTCGGGATTTCGGCTCTCTTTCACGTGTATGGCCTCGCCTCGGGGCTCCTGGGGAGTCTCCTCGCGGGAGCGACGCTGGTACTGCAAGACGACGAGAGCGCCGGTTCCACACTCGATGCGGTGGAGCGGCACCAGGCGACCGTGCATTTCGGCATCCCGACGCTCTTCGTGAGCGAGCTCGCCCTGCTCGAGCGACGGGCCAGGGAGCTGAAAAGCCTGCGGCTCGCAGTGGTCGCTGGGGCGCCGGTCAGCGATGAGCTGGTGACCCGGATGTCGGAGCACCTCGGTGTAACGGTCGTGACCGGCTATTCCCTCACCGAGACCGCGTCCACGGTCAGTGCCTCGAGTCCCTCCGACAGCGCCGAGAAGCGGCGCTTCACGGTGGGGCGGCCCATCGCCGGCACGGAGGTGAGGATCGTCGATACCGACGGCTCCGAACGCGAGCTACCCGTAGAGAGCGTGGGCGAGATCCGGGTTCGCGGTCCGGGCGTCATGCTGGGGTATTACAGGCAGCCCCGGCAGACCGCGGACGCTTTCGACGCCCACGGATATTTCCGGACGGGCGACCTCGGACTGGTCGACGAAGAGGGATACCTGCATTTGGTCGGGCGTACCAAGGACGTTATCATTCGTTCTGGCTTCAACGTGTATCCCCGCGAAGTAGAGGCTCGCATCGAGGCTCACCCGGCGGTGCACGAAGTGGCGGCCGTCGGAATCCCCGACGAGTTGCTCGGCGAGGTCATCTGTGCCTGCGTCGTCCCAGTCGAGGGAGCGATCGTAACCGGCCAGGAGATCGTGGAGTGGTGCCGCGAAACGCTCGCGGACGAGAAAGCTCCCGATCTGGTACGGTTTTTCGACGCGTTGCCGAGGTCGGATACGGGTCAGGTACGGAGGGTCGAACTCTCCCGCTCCGTTCAATCGGAGGGACAGTCGGCCTGAGGGGTTCGCGGCGCCTATGGTGGGCGCGCCCCGAAGGCTTCCCCGACCTCGGGTGCGATCTCACGATCGCGACGAGGTGGGGAGGTCTCGCGACCTACAATCAGTTTGCGAGAAGAAACACAGAATGAACGTTCCGTACACCAGGGCCCCACATCAGGGCGCCTTCAACATCGCCGGGGCCGAGTCGCCCCACGCAGCACTCCTCATCGACTTCGACAACGTCACGATGGGGATGCGCAGCGACCTTTCGAAGGAGCTCAAGACGCTCCTCGACTCCGACGTGATCAAGGGCAAGGTCAGCGTCCAGCGCGCCTACGCCGATTGGCGTCGTTATCCGCAGTACATCGTGCCCCTCTCGGAGGCGTCCGTCGACCTCATTTTTGCCCCCGCGTACGGGAGCAACAAGAAGAACGCGACCGACATCCGGATGGCGATCGACGCGCTCGAGTTGATCTTCATCCGTCCCGAGATCGGCACCTACATTCTCCTGACCGGAGACTCCGACTTCTCGAGTCTCGTGCTCAAGCTCAAGGAATACGGGAAGTACGTCATCGGGGTGGGGATCCAAGAGTCCAGCTCCGACATCCTCGTGCAGAATTGTGACGAGTACTACTCGTACACGAGCCTTACCGGACTCACGAAGACGACCGATCTGCCGAGCGGCGGTCGCGACCCGTGGGTGCTGGTCAAGGAGGCGGTGGATCGTATGGTCAAGCGCGACGACGTGATGCGCTCGGACCGACTGAAGCAGGTCATGCAGGAAATCGATCCGGCCTTCGACGAGAGCTCGATCGGCTTCTCCAAGTTCAGCAAGTTCCTGGCGGAGGCGTCATCTCGCGGGCTCGTGCAGCTCAAGAAGATGGAGAACGGGCAGTACGAGATCTCGGGCGCGAAGGGCGGAGGTGGAAGTAGCCGCGGGAGTCGCAGCCGCGGTAGCGGACGCGCGGACGACCGGGGGCGGAAGGACCGCGCTCGTGGTGGGCGACGCGGGGGTCGCGAGCGAGGTGGACGAGCCGCACCGGAAGAGGACCAGGCGAGCACTCCGTCGTCCGACGGCGGCGATCCGCTCAACGAAGCCTACGATCTCCTTCGCTCCACCCTCGAGGCGTTACGCGAGCAGGGCCGCGACCCGGTCCGCGATTCGGACGTGAAGCGGAAGATGCTCGACCGTGACCGGAGCTTCGACGAGACCGAACTCGGGTTCGGCAAGTTCAGCCTTTTCCTCACGCAAGCGGAAGAACACGGGGTGATCACCATCGATCGCGCCGAGAACGGCAATCTCCAGGTCGCTCTGGACGACAGCTCCACCGGCGATCATGACGACGGCGGCGAGGTGTACGACTCGGCGTACGCGGGTGGAGACGACCGTCCAGAAGCGCCTTCCCCCGATATGACCGACCTGGTCGATGCCGAGAAGGGACCCGACGAGGGTCCGACCGTGATCGAGGTCGAGCCGCCCAAGCGCGGCTGGTTCGGGCTCCGACTCGGTCCCCGGCGCGGCTCGACCCGCCGCCGCTCCGACGAGGTCACCTTGCTGGAAGGCCAGACCGTCACGTCGTCTCCGGAGCCGGCACCGGCCACCGTTTCCACGACCGGCTCCGACCCTGCGCCCTTCCTCGGCAGCGAGGGAGAGCCGCCGTCTCGCTCCCCGGCGCACTCCACGGGAGCGCCCACCGAGGCACCCGTATCGGCCCCACCCGCAACGACGGCGGAAGGCACTTCGCCGTCGTCGGACCGAAACGGTGGCTCGAGCACGCGGGGGAGCGGGTCACTCGATGACCTCGCGCTTCCCTCCGATGAGGGCGCGATCGTTCGCTACCTTGCCCACCGATACAAAGGGGTGGGGGAAAAGACGGCCGAGACGCTCGTCGAGCACTTCGGAACCGATCTCTTCCGAACGCTACACGAGGACGCCGACGCAATCGCCCGGGTCGTGCCGCAGAATCGCGCCGAAAAGGTGATCGACGCGTGGCGTGCCGATTACGAGCGGCGGACGCGCTCGAGGTAGGGCAGCGGCTTCCGGTCGGCCTCGACTTCCGGAAGCGCCGAAGCTGACGGCGCCGTTAGGGGTGCCGTTCGACCCGTCCTTCTTCGATCGTGGCGTGACCGAGGTCGCCAGAGATCTCCTCGGCGCATGTCTTGTATCCTCCGTGGGCGGAGAGCTGTGCAGCGGCGTCATCGTCGAGACGGAAGCGTACGGTGGTCAGGACGATCCGGCGTCTCACGCAGCGACGAGATCCGGGGTGACCGAGCGCAACCGTGCGATGTTCGGCCCAGGGGGGCGCGCGTACGTCTACCAGAGTTACGGCGTGCACTGGTGCACCAACGTCGTCACGGGTCCCGAGGGTCGTGCGGAAGCGGTGCTCCTCCGTGGCCTCTTTCCCGTGACCGGCTCGAGGCTCATGAGCCGACGTCGAAGGGGGCGGACGCCCCTTTGCGCCGGACCCGGCCGACTCTCCGAAGCGCTCGGAATCACCGACGCGTTGTACGGACACGACCTTTCGAGCGCCCCGCTGCAGGTATGCTCCGGCTGGGCCGTTCCAGACACGGACGTCGGTGTGTCGGGGCGAATCGGAATAAAAGCTGCGGCGGATCGTCCGCATCGGTTCTATGTTCGAGGGTTCCCGGGCGTATCCAGGCCGGGCACCGGTCCCCAAGACGACGGATAACGCATGAGTGACCCGACGTGGATCTCGATCCTTCCCCCGGTGCTGGCGATCGTGCTCGCGATCTGGACGCGTCAGGTCTATCTCTCGCTGGCGGGCGGGATCTGGTTCGCATGGACCATCCTCCTGGGCTGGAGTCCGATCGCGGCGCTCGGCGCGACCGTCGAGAGCACGGTTTCGGTGTTTGGGGAGGCCGGCGATGCACGGGTCATCATGTTCACGCTCGTCATCGGCGCGCTCATCGCGACGGTCGAGGCGTCGGGCGGCGTCCGTGGCTTCGTCGGTTGGCTCGAGTCGAATCATTGGGTGAACACGGCGAAGCGCTCACAGCTTCTGGCGTGGGGCACCGGCGTGGTGATCTTCATCGAGTCGAACATCACGGTACTCGTCGCCGGATCCGTCGCCCGGCCCCTGTTCGACCGGTACAAGTGCTCGCGCGAGAAGCTGGCGTACATCATCGACTCCACATCGGCGCCGATCTGTATTCTCATTCCGATGAACGCATGGGGCGCGTATAACCTGGGCATTCTCGAAGGGCTGGGAGTTGAGAACGCGCTCGGCGTCTTCCTCACGTCGATTCTCTTCAATTTCTACGCGATGGCCGCCGTGCTCCTGGTCTTGTTCGTGATCCTCTTCGGTATCGACATCGGGCCCATGAAAAAAGCCGAGGCACGCACGCAGCGAGGAGAACTGTTGTGGCCCGGGGCCACCCCCATGATCGACGAGGAGGTGCTTTCTCCACCTCCGCTGGAGGGGACGACGCCCGCCGCGCGCAACATGGTCCTTCCGATCGCGAGTATGGTGCTCTTCATGCCTATCGCGCTGTACATCACGGGGGATGGTGATCTACGGGACGGGTCCGGATCCACGAGCGTCCTCTGGTCAGTCCTCGTGGGTCTCGGCGTGGCCTGGGTCATGCTCAAAGCGCAGGGGATCTTTACGGTCGACGAGTTGGTCAGGGTCGCCCTGAAGGGCGCTGGCGCGCTGGTGCCGCTCGCGCTGATCCTGCTCCTCGCGCTGGCGCTCGGCGACGTGGTGGAGGCTCTGGGGACCGGTGTCTACGTCGCGCAGGTCACCGCGGGCACCATGCCGAACTGGGTCTACCTTCCTCTCGTGTTCCTCGTTTCCGGGGGCATCGCCTTTTCGACCGGGACGAGTTGGGGGACGTTCGCCATCATGCTGCCCATTGCCGTTCCCGCGGCCATGACGCTGGAGCTTCCGCTGGCGCCGTTCGTCGCGGCGTCCCTGGCGGGTGGCATCTTCGGTGATCACTGCTCGCCGATCTCCGACACGACCATCATCTCGTCGATGGCCGCCGCGACGGACCACATCGATCACGTGCGAACACAACTCCCATACGCGCTCATCGGCGGAGCCGTAGCGGTGGTCTGTTTCGCGTTGCTCGGGGCGACACTCTGATCCCAAAAGGTGAGGATCCGCCACACCGTATCGGTGTACCCGGGCGCAAATCGGCAGCTGATCGTGCACTTGCTCACCGGGTTCGGCCGAGGGGCGGTCGAACCGTGATTTGATCGGAGTGACCTGACGTGAACGTCATCGTTTGTGTGAAGCGGGTACCGGACACGGAGGCGCGGATTCGTGTCGATGGTTCCGGAACCTCGATCGAGAAGTCCGGCATCAAGTACGACATGAGCCCGTACGATGCCTTCGCCGTGGAAGCAGCCCTACGGTTCAAGGAGTCGACCGGCACGGGAGAGGTCACGCTCCTGACCCTGGGTGACTCGTCGGCCCAGGAGACGCTCCGCAAGGGCCTGGCCATGGGTGCCGACAAAGCCGTCCTTCTCGACGGCGAAGTGACCCTGGACGGCCTCGCGACGGCGAAGGCGTTGGGGGAGGAGCTTCGGGACGCCGACGCACCGCTGGTGCTTTTCGGCATCAAGGCCGCAGACGACGACCAGCAACAGGTCGGTCCCATGGTCTCGGTGCTTCTCGATCGACCCTGTGTCACCGGGGTGTCGACGTTCGAGATGAGCGGAGACACGGTCGTGTGCCACCGGGAGATCGAGGGAGGAAGTGAAGTGGTCGAGGTGGACTTGCCTGCGGTCTTGTGCATGACGAAAGGGCCGAACGATCCACGCCTCGCGGCGCTCAAAGGCATCATGGCCGCGAAGCGGAAACCGCTCGAGGAGAAGCCCGCGATTGCTGCCGAGGCCCGGGTCCGTCTCGTCTCGCTGGAGGAACCACCCCAGCGCGCGGCAGGTCGGATCGTCGGGGAAGGGACAGACGCCGTTCCCGAGCTGGTGCGACTGTTACGCGAAGAAGCGAACGCTTTATAGCCGAGGGGCACGTCCCGAAACGCTGGCGGGCGTGACCATTCATGGACCACTGAACGGAGCACACTGATGGCGAACGTACTCGCCTTTGCGGAGCAACGGGACGGCCAGATCGGGTCGACCGCGCGAGAAGCGGTCGGAGTGGCGGCCTCCCTGGCCGACTCTCTCGGCGAAGAGGCGCACGCCCTCGCGTTCGGAGGAGTCGGCCTTTCCGGCTCGGCTGGCTTGCTCGGTGGGTTCGGTGCGGCGGCGATCGCGGTCGGGGAACACGCGCTCCTCGCCGACTACAATCCCGAAGCGTACGTCGACCTGGTGGCGGAGCACGTGAAGAATGGCGGCTACAGTGCGGTCGTTTTTCCCGCGAGCACGCTCGGCAAAGACCTGGCTCCGAGGGTCGCGGCCAAGCTCGACGTCCCGCTCGCGAGCGACGCGACCGCCGTCAGTGTGAACGAGGGTGCCATTTCGGTAACTCGGCCGGTCTTTTCCGGGAAGGCCTTCGCGCGCGTGGAGATCGCCGCCAGGCCGGCGATCGTCTCGATTCGACCGAATGTTTTTCAGCCGCATGAGCGCTCCGCCGCCGGAACGGTCTCCACCTTCTCGCCCGATGTCGACCCTTCCTCCTGGCGCGTCCGTGTGGTCGAGCGAAGGGGCGCATCGGGCGACCAGCTGGACGTCACGGAGGCCTCGATCATCGTCTCGGGCGGCAGGGGCATGAAGGATCCGGACAACTGGACCATCCTCGAGGAGCTGCGAGACGCGATCGGGCCCGACGTGGCTCTCGGGGCATCCCGGGCCGTGGTCGATGCCGGTTGGCGACCTCATGGCGAGCAGGTGGGCCAAACCGGGAAGACTGTCGCCCCGAAGCTCTACGTGGCGGTGGGGATCTCCGGCGCGGTCCAGCACCTCGCCGGCATGCGAACCGCGAAGACGATCGTGGCGATCAATCGCGACGCGGACGCGCCGATCTTCGGGGTCGCGGACTACGGGATCGTGGGAGATCTGTTCGAGATCGTGCCGAAGCTGACCGAAGAGATCGCGGCGCTCAAGCAGGGCGACTGACCCGCCGAAGGCTCAGAGTCGAGAGGCCCGGATCACCGCGGCTTCCCGCCGAGGATGGCGATCGGATCGACGGGGCGTCCCCACCGCCACACCTCGAAGTGCAGGTGAGGGGCGGTCACGTCACCCGTTGCGCCGCTCAAGCCCACGACCTCGCCGGGCCGAATACGGTCGCCTGAGCGAACGAGGATCTCCGAGAGGTGGGCGTAGGCACTCGAAAGCCCGCCCCCATGGTCGATCCAAACGACGTTTCCGAACCCGCTCTGCACGCCGGCGAATCGAACTCGGCCGCCGGCCATGGCAGCGACCCGCGTACCTGTCGGTACGCTCAGATCGACGCCTCGGTGCAGGTCTGGGCGCCACCCTCTGAAGCGGAGCCCGTAGCCCGAGGAGAGCGTGGCGTCGACTGGCCATCGCGGCAACGCGCAGCCGGTGAGGAAGAGCGCGGCGAGGGCGAGCGTCGCGACCCGTCCCAAGCGACCGGGCGGCTTCACCTCGGGCTTCGCTCCTCCGAGGCCGGCCCAGTGTCGAGCAGCATCACTTCGACCGCCTCGCCTGGTGCGATCTCGGTCGCCTCCGGCGGCACGATCGCGAGGCCGTCGGCGCTCGCGAGTCCGCGGACGAGCCCCGAGGTCTGTGGGCCGGTGAGGCGAGCGATCGTCTCGCTGCCTTCGCGTCGGAGCGTCACCCGCTGGAAGTAGGTCAGGTCAGCCGGCGTGTCGAATCGGTCGCCGGCCCTGCACGTGATGACGCGTCGCAGCACCCGTCGATGGCCCGCCAGGCGGAGGAGGAAGGGCCGGACGAACACCTCGAAGGTCACGAAAGCCGAAGACGGGTTCCCGGGCAGTCCGAACACGGCCTGTCGCCTATGATCGGTCTGTAGCCACCCGAAGCTCACCGGGCTGCCGGGGCGCATCTTCACGCGCCAGAAGTCGAGCGTGAAGCCCATCCGGTCCAGCGCCCTCTTCACCAGGTCCGCTTCGCCCATCGACGCGCCCCCGATCGTGATCAGGGCGTCCGCCTCCGCGCCTGCGGCGATCTTGGCTTCGAGTGCGTCGGTTTCGTCCGGAGCGATGCCGAGGTGCAGCGCTCGGGCGCCGATCGAGGTAGCCATGGCGCAGAGCATGCGGCCGTTCGACTCCGGGACGCCGACGCCTTCTCGGACGTCCGCGTACCGCTCGGGCTCCCGCAGCTCGTCGCCGGTCGGCAGCACCGCCACCAGAGGCACCGCATGAACGTCGACCTCCGTCACACCCGCGGCGGTGAGAACTCCGAGTGTCCCGTGCGTCACCGAATGGCCGACATTGAAGAGCGTGTCACCGGCGCGCATGTCCTGACCGGCCGGACGCACGTGTCGGCCGGAGTCACGGTCGTCGAAGATCCGGACCATGCCCGCCTCATTCTCGGCGTCCGTATCCTCGACGCGGACCACCGTGTCGGCGCCCTCGGGAATCGGTGCCCCGGTCATGATACGCGCGGCCGTGCCGACCTCGATCGTTCGGCCCGAGTCGGAGCCGGCCCTGAGCACCGTCGTGACACGCAGGGCCACGGGAGTCCTCGCCGACGCACCGCGGATGTCTTCGCCGCGCACGGCGTAGCCGTCCATGGCACTGTTGTCCCAGGGGGGGAGCGTCGCCGACGCGGTCACCGGAGCGGCGAGCGCTCGACCCAGCGCTTCCAGAGTCGATACAGACTGCGTGGCCGAAGGGGTCGCGGAGCCGAGGATGCGATCGATCGCCTCGTCGACGTGGAGCCAATCGGCGGGGCGCACCGCAAAGCGCGTGGCTCGCGGAGCGTCGCTCATCGGACCGTTGCGCTCACCAACGGTACAGGAGCGTGAGCGTGAGAGACGTCCCGTTGATCCATTCACCATCCGCGACGTCTTCGAACCCCCGGTCGGGGTCGCTGAAGCCCGGGGGCGTGTCGATCTTCCAGAGGGAGAACGTTCCGTCCGCCCGAGCAGCGATCGACTCCGTCAAGAACCATCGTGTACCGAGACCGATCGTGCCGATGAAGCTCGAGCCGAAGTCGTAGACGTCTTCCGGAAGCAAGATCTCTTCGAGCTGGGCGCGGTCCTTGAGGTCGAGTGCGATACCGCCACCGAGCGAGATGAACGGGGCCAGGCCGTGCCAAGATCGACGGCCGGTCAGCGTGAATCGGAAACCGGCGTCGATCAGCAGGATGCGCGAGTCGACCTCGCCGATGACGCGGTCCCCTTCGACGCGTCCGGGATCGACGACGTTGCGGGACCCGTCGACCGCCCCGAGCAACCCTTCGAGCGAGAGCGGACCGGAGAGCTCGATGGCGTACCGCGTGCCATAGAGCAAGCCGCCCGAGGGTCCATAGTCGAACCGGCCCTCCCCCGCGGACATCGTGCCGACGTACACGCCGATCTCCTGACGCCGTTCGAGGTATTCGAACGGCGACGGAATCGACTGACCGGCGGCGGACCGGGGAAGCAGGAATCCGACCGCCGCGATGGCAGCCAGTGCACTTGAGGGGGAAAGCCGCATCGTTGGAACCGACTCCTCGTCGATCGCGTTTTCAATGATTGACGCCCTTCGGCGCCCCGGGCAGATTCCTTATGTGACGCGACCTCTCAGCGTCGAACCGCCCATGTAACACCTTCCGTTCCGGATCGTTTCAGACGATATGCCAATTCGATCGAGGGCCCTCCGCGGGGCGTTGCTCCTGGCCGGAGGATGCCTCGTCGTGGCACCGTGCGCCGCGGTCGGTCAGGATCGCGCGGCTGTCGGTACGGAAGAGAACTTCCGACGCGAGCCGAACGGACTCGTGCTCGCTCGGCTGTACCCGGGCGCATCGGTCCGTGTGCTGGATACGAGGGACAACTGGACCCAGGTGGAGGTCGGTGGTTGGGTGTGGATGCCGTCCCTTCAGGTGAGCAACGACCCCGACATGACGCTCGTTGTGGCGGCGTCCGGTGGTGAGAACCTGCGGGTCGAGCCGTCCGGAGCGATCGTCGGAAGACTCGTCGACGGAGCGCTCCTGGCCGAGGTCGAGCGTATCCCCTCGTGGGCCCGGGTGACGCGCGTCGGGTGGATTTGGAGTCCCTCGCTGGAGGAGGACCCCGTCCCACCTTCACCCCAGTCGGAGCGAGCTGGTGAAGAAGCCCGCGCAGCTCCCGCAGCGATCCAGCCGGCGCGGCGACCGGGCGGCTTCGTGGGATCAAGGGGAGGGCCGATCCTGGCGGCTCCAGACGGAGATACGCTGGCGGTGGCCCGTCCTGCGAGCGATGTCGAAGTGGTCCGGCGAGAAGGGAACTGGGCCAGGGTGCGCCTGGAGGGTTGGATGTGGATGCCCGCCGTCCCGGAGCCGAGCGCGGACCCTGGGGCCGACGAGGGTGTCAGCCCCCTCGAGCCGGCGGACATGTCGGAGAACCCCGAGGCAGTCGCGGGTCGCGTGGTCGCGTGGAGCTTGCAGTTCATCTCCCTGGAGCGTGCGGAGGCCGTCCGGACCGATTTCTTCGAGGGCGAGCCCTTCCTCCTCACGCGCTTCGGGGGCAGTGACGGCCCGTTCGTGTACGTGGCTGTGTCCCCCGATCGTCTGGAAGAGGTTCAAGGGCTCGTTCCGCTGGAGCGGATCGAGGTGACCGGACGCGTCCGCACACCCGCTTCGTCACTCACGGGCGTCCCCATCATCGACCTCGTCTCGATCGATCGACGTCGCGGAGACCCGTGACGTGAGGAGTTTCGGCACGCTCGCGGCACTAGGCTTTCTCATCGCCGGTGCCTGCTCGAGCCCGACCCAGGTCGTCCTGCCTCCCGTCGAGGCCTTGGTCGCGAGCGGGGACGGCCAGTACGGCACCACCGGGCAGACGCTGGTCGCTCCATTGCACGTGGTGGTTCGCAGCATCGATACAGAGCTGCCGCGTCGCGGCGTGACGGTGGTCTGGACCGTCGAGGAGGGTGACGCGTCCATCGTGGGGATCGCCGCGACGGTCACGGACTCGACCGGCTCCGCGCGTGTGACGGTACGCCTCGGACAGAGCATCGGGCCGGTCACGGTGCGCGCGACGGTACAGCAACAAGAGCGCGCTTTCGCCGAATTCCGTGCCTTCGTCGTGGCTCGGCCGGTTCTCGAACAGATCGAGCCGCTGTCCGCAGCGCCGGGCACGTCGATCGTGCTGACCGGGCAGAACTTCAGCCCGGATTCCGACCAGAACATCGTGCTCTTCTCCGGTATCCGAGGGCGGGTAACAGAGGCGAGCGGCACCGAGCTGACGGTGATCGTGCCACTCTGCCTACCAGAGCGGTCGGTCGCTCTCACGGTGCAACTCGGAGCCGTGGCGAGCGCCTCGCGCACCTTCCAGGTCGAAGCCGGCGGAAGCGTGCTGGGCCTCGCGGTCGGGGAGTTCGTGGACGCCACCGACGACGCCGGTTTTACGTGCGTGACCGTTCCCGGGGATGGGACCGCTCGATATCTGGCCTTGGTCCAGTCGACGGGTCGCGTGGGTGCGGCGGCGCATCCGTTTTCTTTTCGGGGACTCTCGGCGTCGGGACCACCACCGGCTGCGGTGGAGGGGCCGCTATCGGCGCCGACGCGCCGGCTCGGGACGATCGATTCGCGCGTGCTGCCGATCTCCGACGGTCATCTGGCTGTCGAGCTGTCCGACCCGCAGCGACGCCTCGACGAGCGGCTTCGCGAGATCGAGCGGGAGCTCACCCGCGGTCGCCACGGGCAGGTGAGCGGCCCCTCGAGGGTCGATATGCCGTCGGCCGTGCCAGCGCTGAACGAGCGCAGAACGTTCCAGGTGTTCCAGGGACCCGGCCAGTTCCAGGAGATCACCGCGGTCGCCCGCCACATCGGTGCCCGAGCCGCGCTCTTCGTCGACGAGAACGCCCCCTCTGGTGGCTACACGCCGCAGGACCTGGCAGCGTTCTCGGACCGCTTCGACGACTACATCCACCCGACGGTAACGTCGACGTTCGGTTCCGAATCCGACCTCGACGCCAACGACCGGGTGATCGTTCTCCTGTCGCCGGCGGTGAATTCGCTCACACCCAGGGGCTCTGCGGGGTTCGTGGGCGGGTTCTTCTTCGGAGTGGACCTGCTGCCCGAGAGCGAGGGCAGCAACCAGGGCGAAGTGTTTTACACGCTCGTTCCCGACCCCAGCGGCATCTACTCGGACCCGAGGCCCAAGGAGGCGATTCTGGAGCTGGCGCCGGCGATTCTGGCGCACGAGTTCCAGCACATGGTCAACTTCAACGAACGAGTCCTCGTCCGGGGCGCCGAGGCAAACGAGGCCGTGTGGCTTTCCGAGGGCCTCGCCCAGTACGCCGAGGAGCTGGTCGCACGCGCCTACGAGGTGGAAAGCAACGCCGAGAGCGCAGAGATCTTCCGCGATGGAACGAGAGACCGCGCCGCGCGCTATCTCGCCGGGCCGGACACGGTCTCCCTCATCGTCTCGGTCGGAAGCGGAAGTCTGTCCGAACGCGGAGCCGGCTACCTGTTCATACTGTACCTGGCGGACCAAGCGGGCGACGAGATCGTCGGTCGTCTGACCCGTACGACGAGGACCGGCGTGACGAACGTCGAAGCGGAGACGGGAACCGAATGGGCAGTTTCGCTGTCTGACTGGTGGTCCGCGATCGCGTTGGATGGTCCGGATCCGGAATCGGGACCGACCGTGTATCCTACGGTCGATCTCAAAGGCTTCATCGGGAGTCCTTATCCATTGGCGATCGAGGACGTGGGGGCCGGAGACTTCCAGCGGTCGGGGTCGCTTCCGTCGGCGTCGGTCGCGTACTTTGAAATCGTGCCTGCACCGGGAGGGTCCACCACGCTGAGGTTGGGTGGAGCGGCCGGCGGAGTGAGTAGACCCCAGGCCGGTCTGAGGATGAGAATCGTGCGCGTGCAATGAGCTGCGGCAGCGGCCGCGGAGAGTGAATCTTCGGGGTCGCGGCCTCGTAGGGACGAGAGTTGAACCTGAACGTTTTCCGGCGATAGCGAATGCGCTGTTCCACATGCGGAGAGAGCCTCCAACCCGGTGCCGTGAAGTGCCCGACGTGCGGCACAGCTACACCCGTGGGGATGGCCATCCAGCGCCCGAGTGGGCTCCGCCGCTGCCCGCGCTGTTCATATCAAGGTGAAGGCATGCCCTACTTCCGCCGGGCCGGCCACGTGGGGCTGCTCGTCGGCGTCAGCATCTTCACGTACGGGTTCGGCGGATTGGTGTATTGGCTGGCTCGACGGCGACACTTGGTGTGCCCGCGCTGTGGCCTCGGCTGGGAGAACGCGTCGCGTGCGCTCGCGGTGACGGGCCCGGAGCCGGAACGACGTCTCATCGAGCAGGAGCCCGACGAGAAGCTCCCGAGCTCGGGAATCAAGAGACGCGTTCTCGGTACCGGGCTCGTTCTCCTCGCGAGCATCCTCGTGCTGATCGGCTTCGTCGAGTGGGAGATGGCCGCGGTCGCGATCGGGTCTGTGGTGGGTGGCGCTGGCTCGATGACGTTCTATTGGGGATGGCAGGGCCTCCAGGAGCGTCGCAAGGCGATCATGCAGGGGATCCAGCGTAAGGTCCTCAAGCTTGCCGCCGCGAAGGGCGGAACGCTCACGGTAACCGAGGTGGCGGCGGACCTGAACCTCGCACTACCGGCAGCCGAGAAGATCCTGACCTCGATGGACGACGGCTTTCGCGTGCGGTCCGACATCTCCTCGGAGGGCGTTCTGTATTACGAGTTTCCCGAGATCCTGCACCGGGCTCAATTGACTTCGTCCGACCTGGCCGCGGGAATCGACGCCCAGGGCAGGCTAGAACCCGGGGACTGAGCCACGCGCGCCAGCGTCAGGCCCGCGAGGATGACCGCGGCGCCCGACAGCTGCAGCGGCGTGGGGACTTCCCCGAGCCAAAGCCACGCCACGAGTAGAGCGGTGACCGGGACGAGATTCGAGTAGACGGCGGTCCGGCTGTTCCCTAGGCGTCGTACGCCGCGGTACCAGAGCACATAGGCGACCCCGATGGAAAGAAGGCCTGCGTAAACGATGCCGACCCAAGCCCCTGCGGAAACTTCGGACAGGTTCGCGGCGGCGACGGACGGGGCCCCCAGGAGCACCAGCACCGGCGTGCCCACCCAAAGGGTCCAGCTCGTCATCCGGAGCGAGCCGTAGCGGAGGGCAGGACCCCGGCCAGCGACTGTGTAGAAGGCCCACAGTACGGCCGCGACGAGCATGAGCGCGTCGCCCGCGAGCGTCTCACCGCCCACCGCGAGCGCATCGCCTCGCCCGAGCACCACCATTGCGACACCGCTGAGCGTCACCACGACGCCGAGGATCGCTCCGATGGTCGCCCGCTCGTGGCCTACGGCGATCGACAGGACCAGCGTCCACGTCGGGGTGGTGGCGAGCAGGAGGCTCGCGTTGCCCGCCAAGGTCCAGTCGAGACCGAATATGAAGCAGAGCTGGTACGCTACGTTCCCGACCAAGCCGAGACTGAGGACCCGTATCCGGTCGGACGGATCGGGAAGGGTTGGCCCGGGGAAGCGCCTCAGGACAATCGCCAGCGCGACAGCCGCAAGGGGAAACCGCAGCGCGTTGAGGGCGAGCGGATCTATCTCCGCGAGAACGACTTTCATCACGGCGAAGTTCACGCCCCATATGAGCGCTACCGATACGAGACCGACATCGGTCGCGATCCCTTCGGGCTGATCGTTCATTGTCGCCCGCGTGGACGTTGTGTCGCGCCGCGGAGCGGCAGTAAGTTGAATGAATCTAGACCACCCGCCGCGAAGGGCCTACATGTCAGTAGCAGCACCAGTATGTCGGTAGGCAAGGTGCTGAAGCTCGCCGATCACCGCGATCGGCGACTCCAGCGATCGGACCTGGTTCGCGCGATGGCGTGCACCGATCGCACCCGCGAAGCTCTGCTCGGGCTCCTTGCGTCCGTCGCGGAAGTCGCTGGCTCCGATCGAGTCGCCGCGGTTTGGATCGACGAGTACGGCCCGGGACTGGTCCACCCGCATCTGGTACTGGACCTGCTGGCCGACGCCCCACGACGGCTCTTTCCCGCCGAGCCCCTACAAAAGGCGTGGGACTTCGGCATACCGGGCACGTACGATAACGCGGCGTCCTTCGAAGCCGATCGCTCGGCCACGTTCGCCGTCGCGCTCGGCAGTGACGGTGCGCGCGCTTGGTTCCTGGTCGCCGACTCTCTGACCCGAAGAGCCCCGTTGGGGGAATCGGGTCGAGGCCGACTCATGTTCCTGGCGGGTGAATGCTCGGCGATCGTCCTCCATCGTGACCTCGAAGCAGAAGCGGAAGGCGGTCCAGTGGCCTTCGCCGGGTGGCATGTCCTGAAGGATCTGGAGGGGCATGAGACAGATCCGGTGCGGTCGGGGATCGTGGGGCGCCGATTCGAGGTGGCCCGCTTGATTCGAATGTTCGTCGACGAAGATCTGACGATGCCCGACGAACGTCGGGCGGACCTGGCGGATCGGGCTCGCGGCTCGCTTCGGGACGATCCGGACCTGGGTGAGCCGGAGGCAGCTCTGCTCGGTCGTGCCCTCGATGCGTTCACGGTGGCGGACTTGCACGGTTTGGCAGAGGCCGCGCAGGAGATGGGACAAGAGGCGGAGCGGCTCGACCACGTCAGTAGCGCGCTCGCGTTGTACGATTGCGCATACGACATCGGCTTCGCTCTCGTCGACGCTGGCTTGACCGCCGAAGCGGCGCGCGCCTCCGGTCGCGTCTTGCGTCGCCGCGGGCGGTGGGCGGAGGCCGATCGCGCATACGGTGTGGCGCTCTCGATCGCGGAACGGTCTGACCTCCACGAGACGATTGCGAGGACCCGAGCCGGTCTCGCGGTGATTCACAAGGACCGGGGAGACCTTGCGGCGGCGAGGGCGGGATTCGCCGAGGCGCTCGAGGCCGCCCAGTCGTCGCACGATGCTGATACGGTGGCGAGCATCTACCACGATCTGATGGGACTCGAGCACGCGGCCGGAGAGCTACCGCTTGCGTCTCGGTACGGCTGGCGCGCCGTGAACACCTACCGCAGCGACGTCGGTCGCACACGATGTCTCGTGAGCTTCGCACTGATCCTGAAGGAGCTCGGCGACATCGAAGCGGCCGAAGACGCCTACGAAGTGGTGTGCGGCACTTCGGACGAACTGTACTACCTCATCTACGCACACGATGCGCTGGCGCACCTCGCGGCACTTCGCGGCGACGCGGCGCAGTTCGACCGACGTGCCGCTGCATGCGACGCGTTGGGCTGGGAATCAGGCCCCTTGTCCGCGAAAGCGGAGATCCTCTGGTATCGGGGGCTGAGCCACCAGCTGCTCGGCAGGGGTGACGAAGCCCGGTCGTGGCTGCGACGCGCGATCGATTTTGCTCGCGAGCACGGCTTCACACGCGTGAGAATGGGTGCCGAAGAGGCCCTACGGGCGTTGTCGGGCGGGCCCTCTTCCGATCGCCCGAGTACGATGTCCGCACCACCCGAAGTCCGCGATGGCCTCCGGGCGATGCGGCACCGTTTTATCGGAGCCTGACGTCAGCCGGTGATGTTGCCGGCGTCGGGATTGTGGTTCCCAGCGTCAGGGTTGTGATTACCGGCGTCGGGGTTGTGGTTTCCCGCGTCGGGATTGTGTGGCCCGGTGAGCGAATTGCCGCAAGCGGCCATACCGATGGTGAGCGCGAATACGAGCAGCGTGCGACGAAGCGTCTTCATGGTGGATCCCTTTGATTCTGGGAGGGGTGCCCCGCACCGCGCGGTGCGGTTAGAACAAATAGTCGAGCTTGAACTTTCGAATACGTCCGCGGGGACGTAGCATCACTTTGACCCGCGGGTATGTCTTTTTCGAAGATCATGGCCTTACTTCCCGTTCTCTCTCCCGATTTTTCGCTTCCTTACGCGGTCTCAACGTTGGTTCCGGACCACTTTTCGGTCGCACGAGCCACGACCTGGGACCGACTGTTGTGGCTCGTTCGGGAGCGTCCGGCAACCGCCGTGATCATCGACGGGGTCGCGATGACGCACGCTCCGCCGCCGGAGGAGCGCGTCGCCCAGCTGCGCAGACGCTTTCCGAGTCTCGGGTGCATCTTCGTGTCGCAACGTGCTACGGACCGGGTCACGCTTCTTCGGCTCGGACGGGCCGCCGTGTCGACCCTCGAATTGGTACCGGTCGACGATCTCGCGGGTGAGACCCGCCGCGCTGTTTCTCGGGTCACCGCATCCGGGACCCACGCCCGGGTCGTGCGAGCCGTCGGATCACGGCTGCCACGCGCCGAGCGAGGTGTCCTCCGGGCTGCTCTGGACGGAGCCCTCCTGGGATGGCGTGCCGACGAGCTGTCTGCTCGGGCGGGCTGGACCAGGGCTCATCTGAGTGTGCGCCTCCGGGGGCGGGGGCTCCCGTCGGCTGGACACCTCCTCCTCTGGGCGAGGCTCCTCCACGCGGGTCGCTGGCTCACCGACCCGGGCCGGAGCGCCGAGAGCGTGTCCCGGCAGCTAGGGTATGCCAATGGTGGCGTCTTTCGCCGCGCTTTGCGTAACTACGTACAGGCGACACCGACCGAGGTCCGCGAGCGCGGTGGGTTGGAGTTCGTGCTCGGACGCTTCCTTGACGTGTGCAGCCTCGGTGATAGCGTTCGGCTCGAGCGCTCCGTCGCCTGACGGAGTCTGGTTCGTCTGAGTCGAGGGTACGATGAAAGAGTTCACGGATGCCGGGGGCCGTAGCTGGACCGCCGCTACGCAGGAAGAGGGCGGCCACGACTACAAGGGTCGATTCTACATGGTCATGCGCCCGGCCGACGGCGGAGAATCGGTAGCGCTGCGTGACGTGAGATGGAACAGCGAGAAAACGGCTCAGCGCACGATCGAAACGATGTCGACCGTCGAGTTGCGAAGACGTTTGAGATTGGCGGTGGGGCGAAGCATGTCGTCGCCGACGGCGTAGCTCCCGGGTTCGGTGCTACGAGCCACCCTTCTTTGGCAGCTCGATCCACTGACCGGCGATGATCCGATTTGCCCGGACCCTCGGGTTCAGCTCGAGGATCTCCGCGGTGGTGACGCCGTAGCGCTGCGCGATCTCCGACAGGCTTTCCCCGCGCGATATGCGATGACGGTCGGCGAACGCGGTGGCGCGCGACGGGGGAGGCGTCTCTTCGGCCACCATCGTGGGAGCGAATCCTTCGGGCCTCGTGTACTCGGCGAGCCGCGCTCCGATCTGGTTCTCCAGTCGCTTCGCCCGACTTTGCGAAGGCGAACCGTTGACGATGAGGGAGAACGCCAGACGTTCCCCGTCCCGTGAGCGCACCATACCGCTCAGCGCGGATACTCCGCGGATGGTGCCCGTCTTCGCCCGGAGATTGCCCGCGGCCGCGGTGCGGTACATCCGACCGAGCTCGTACCGCGTGCCCGCCCGGGGCAGCGACGCCCAGTACTCCGGCCAGAGGGGCCCTTCGCTCATCTGCCCGATCGTCTGGACGAAGTGGGCTGCGCTGACGCGGTTTCGCCCGGAGAGCCCGGAGCCGTCCACTTGGACCAGGCCCGTTGTGTCGACGCCGATCTCGTGGAGGGTGCGGCCGATGGCGAGGGCCGCTGCATCCGCGGAGCCGGCTCCTTCCGAGGCTCGCCCGATCGCACGGAAGATCAACTCGGCGAAGAGATTGTTGCTCTCCTTGTTGACCACCTCGACGTAGTCCGAAAGCGGTCTCGAGACGTGATGCGCGACGACGCGTGGGCCCGGTCGTCCCAGGGCCGGCGCCGAAATCGAGGGGAGCGCAGAGAGGTCGGAACGGGCTACTGTCCGATTGTCACCTTCGATGACGATGCCGCGCTCTCCGAGCGTCGCGCGAAAGGAGGCCGCGAAGAAGTCCCCAGGCACGGCGACGGTCATCTGACGCCAGACGTCGCGCGAACCCGCCTGCAGCCGTCCTTCGATGCGAACGGGCTCCAGCGGATCGTCCCTGAGGATCGCCAGGCGTGGGCGAGCGCGGCCCGTCACCGTCTCAGCCGAATTCTCGACGACCAGCGCCGAGTGAGACGGGATCGTCTCGACGATCGGAGGCTGCTCGACTTCCCCCGGACGGATGCGGAAGGAGACGACGTTCTCGTTGAACGACAGCGCCGAGACGCCAGCGGTGAAGTGCTCGTTCAGGTCGCGTCGGTCCCAACCCGGATCACGCAGCGGTCCCTCGAAGTACGAAGCATCCGCGACGAGGTCTCCCGTGACCGTGTGGATCCCGGCCCGCTCGAGCTGATCGGCCAGCCGCTGGAAGACCTCGTCCTTCGCCCCGTAGTAGCGGTCCGAGATCCCCGGATCTCCGGTCCCGTACACGACCAGATCTCCGAGCAGCACGCCGTCGTCGATCGCACCGTCGGCCATGACCCACGTTTGGAAACGGTATTCCGGTCCGAGGATGTGGAGCGCCGCGGCGGTCGTCAGGAGCTTGATGTTGGAGGCCGGCGCCAGGGGTGTGTCGGCCCCGACAGCGAAGAGCGTATCGCGGGTGTCCACGGACACCACGAGTGCACTCCACTGCGCATCGCCCCACCGGTAGCTGTCGAACACGTCCTGCAGCGAATTCCCGAAAGGCTCGGCATCCTGACCCGATCCCGGCGATGCCCACGAGCACGCGACCGCGAGGGCGACGGCGACTCCCCCTATGCGCCGACGCACGTGGCGGAGCGCAAGGGGTCGAGGCGTCTTCACGGGAGGAGGGTCGAGTCGTCAGGCGAGGGCAGGCGCGGGCCCGTCCTCGGGCAGGCATCCGGAGCAGTATCCGGAAAGCTCGAGCCTGTACCCGGTCACGGTGAAACCCGCGGCTTCGTCGCGGAGCGGCTCGATGTCCGCCTCCGGGATGCCACCCACCAGATCCATCACGCGTCCGCATACGAGACAACGGGCATGGTGGTGGGGATCGGTCCGTCCATCGTACCGAGCGGAATGGTCCGCGAAGGTCAGCTTGACCGCCAGCCCACAACCGACGAGCGTTTCGAGGCTCTTGTACACGGTTGCCAGCGAGATCGTCGGGAGCAGTTCCTGTACCGCCGAATAGACTTCGTCCGCAGTCGGATGCGACTCCGTGTTCACGAGGTACGTGAAGACCGCGGCCCGCTGCGGGGTGAAGCGTTGGCCGCCGGCTTCGAGCGCCGCCCTGAGACGGACGTCGCTGGATTGGGTGCTCGTCGACATTTTCGGGATTCTTCGCTCTCTCGGCTGCGCTTCGTGACCGTTCATCAGCCCACACTTTACATGGGCTTTGAAAGAAGTGTCAACAGGATCGTCATGTCCAAGAATCAGGAAATTCGACCGAATGGGCGAGTGAGGGCGTGACCTCGTTCGACGATGGATCGATCCTCACGTTGGAGCCGTTGATCGATGCGATCCGCCGGGGCGTGGAAGCCCGGGGCTGGTCGCTGTCAGGGCTGCAGAAGACTACGAGCCACCAGTTCGAGGGGCGCTGGGAGGGAGAGTCCACTCGGAGTGCCTACCTATTTTTCCACCCTGATGACGGACCGGATTTCGTCAGCGTGGACGTCTACCTCGACGAAACCGGACGGGGGCTGACCGGCAATCTCGCCCTGGTCGTCGACCTGGTGCAGCTCGGGACGATGGGTGATGCGGAGCGCGCACTCGGCGCCTTTGCGGACGCGTCGGCTCGAGAGCTCGATCAGCGCCACAAACGCCCCATTACGCTACGGCTGCGGCTCTTGGACGCCGCCCACGAGACGGTCGAGGCGGAGACGGAGGTCCGATTCAAGGTGCGGATTCCGAAACGCGCCATCGCGGCAGGCGGGGGCGGGGTGGCCGCGTTCGCCGACGAGACCGTGCGGGGCTTCGAACGGCTGCTCGGGGCTCCCGAAATCTCCCGTTTTTCCCCGCCCGAAGCTCCGAACGGGACCCCGATCCCGTGACGTGGGTGCTTGCTCCTACGGTCGGGCGGTGCAGATTGGGCCGCGACGGAGCCCCCGCCTTGAAAACGAGAGATGGCCGATGAGTCGTGACACCGGTGCCTTCGACGACCTGCTGCAGGAGGATCGCCGCTTCCCTCCTCCCGCCGACTTCGCCGCGACCGCGGTGGTCGACGCGTCGATTTACCGTCGGGCAGGGGACGACCGGGAACGATACTGGGCCGAGTGGGCCGAGCAGCTCGAGTGGTTCGAGCCGTGGAGACGGGTCCTTGAGTGGAATCCTCCGTACGCGAAGTGGTTCCTGGGGGGCAAGCTCAACGTCTCGTACAACTGCCTCGACCGGCATCTCGCGGCGGGCCGAGGCGAACGCACAGCGCTGCTGTGGGAGGGTGAGCCCGGTGACACCAAGCGCTACAGCTACGCCGAGCTCCACAGAGAAGTCTGCCTGTTCGCGAACGCCCTCAGGGGACTCGGCGTGCAGAAGGGAGACCGAGTCACGATCTACCTTCCGATGATTCCCGAGGCCGCGATCGCCATGTTGGCCTGCACACGGATCGGGGCGATCCACTCCGTCGTGTTCGGCGGCTTCAGTCCGGAATCGCTCGCGGATCGGAACAACGACGCTGAGTCGAAGGTGCTGGTGACGGCCGACGGGGGTTGGAGAAGGGGGACCATCGTTCCGTTGAAAGAAAACGCGGACGAGGCGTTGGATGCCTCCCCGACGGTCGAAAGCGTCGTGGTCGTGGCCCGTGGCGGGGACCTGAGCGAGCAGACCGGTGTGACGATGGTCGCGGGCCGGGACCACTGGTACCACGATCTGGTCGCCGAAGCGGACCCGGAGTGCCCGGCCGAGGAGATGGACGCCGAGGACACGCTGTTCATCCTCTACACGTCAGGTACGACAGGGAAACCGAAGGGCGTGGTGCACACGACCGGCGGATACCTGACGCAGGTGTACGCGACGACGCAGGCGGTCTTCGATCTACATGACGAGGATGTGTACTGGTGCACCGCCGACGTCGGCTGGATCACGGGGCACAGCTACATCGTGTACGGTCCACTCGCCAACTGCGCCCAGGTGGTCATGTACGAGGGTGCGCCGGACCACCCTGACCGGGGCCGCTTCTGGGATCTCTGCGAGCGCTACGCGGTCACGATCTTCTACACGGCTCCGACCGCGATTCGGGCCTTCATGCGCTGGGGAGACGAGTGGCCGGCGAAATACGACCTCTCGTCCCTTAGACTTCTCGGAACCGTCGGCGAACCGATCAATCCCGAGGCGTGGATGTGGTACCACCATGTGATCGGCGGCGGGCGCTGCCCGATCGTCGACACTTGGTGGCAGACCGAGACCGGCGGAATCATGATCACGCCGCTGCCGGGCGTGACCGAGACGAAGCCCGGTACGGCAACTCGGCCGTTCCCCGGAATCGAGGCCACCATTCTCGACGACGAGGGCGACGAGACGCAGGCCGGCTACCTGGCCATCACCGAGCCGTGGCCGTCCATGCTGCGCACTGTGTGGGGCGACGACGAGCGCTTCAAGAACACGTATTGGTCGAAGTGGGAGAACATCTACTTCGCGGGCGACGGAGCGAAGCGCGACGGCGACGACTACTTCTGGATTCTGGGCCGGGTCGATGACGTGTTGAACGTTGCGGGACACCGGATTGGAACGTCGGAGGTCGAAAGCGCGTTGGTCGACCACCCGGCGGTCGCCGAGTCCGCCGTCGTCGGCAAGGGCCACGAGATCAAGGGTGAGTCCATCGCCGCCTTCGTCACCCTCAAGGAAGGTGTGGACGGAAGTGACGCCTTGGTCGCCGAGCTGCGCGAGCACGTGGGGAAGAAGATCGGCGCGATCGCGAAGCCGGAGATGGTGGTGCTGACCGCGGATCTTCCGAAGACCCGATCCGGGAAGATCATGCGGCGGTTGCTCCGAGACATTGCGGAGGGCCGAGCGGTGGGCGACACCACGACGCTCGCGGACCCGGCGGTCGTGCGGAGACTGCAGAAGCAGCACGAGGCGGAGGAAGGCTAGGGCCGCGCTCAGTCCTCTGCCATCGGATCGCCGGTGGGCGGCGCCTTGTTCGCGCGCTCTCCGGCCGGCTTTTCTTTGACCTTCCGCGCAGGAACGCCGACGTAGACCCAGTGCGGCTCGGTGCTCCTCGTGAGCAAGGAGCCCGCCCCGACCATCGAGTCGTCCGCGACGTGCGTACCCGCGAGGATCGTCGCGTGGTAGGTGATGCGCACGCCCTTCCCGATGACCGTTTTGGGCAGGTACACGATCCGCCCGTCGACGATGTTGTGCGAGTGCGAATAGATGTTGGCGAAGTCCGAGACCGATGATCCGTCCCCGATCTCGATGCCCCCTCGGTCGTCCAGCAGTACGTGGCGATGAATCACCACGCCGTCGCCGATTTCCAGATTGTAGCCGTACGACACGCGAACATGAGTGAACGCCTTGAAGTTCTTCCCGCACCGCGCGAAGACATGCTTGGCGAGGATCCGGCGAAAGTGTATTCCCAATTCGACGTTCTCACCCAGAGCACTCCTGTCGAACATCTCCCAAAGCCACAATAGGGGCTTCCGGGGCGCGTAACGCTCGAGGTCGATCTCCTGATAATACTCCGGCTCGAGCGTGACATTCCGCGGATCCATCTGGGTGATGGCCACCCTCGTCGAGATCGGGAGCTCGGCAGGATCGACCCTGGCGAGGCCGGGGAAGTAGAGGTCGGTCAGGATCGTCCGGCAGAGCTCATTTCTGTCGCAGTCGGGATCTTCGAGTGCTGCTCGAAGCCAGTCGAGCCACTCGTCGTAGACGGAGGCGGCGGCATCGGCGACTGGGACCGGTCGGAGCGGGAGGAAGGACATGCGTGGAGCTTATCGGGATTGCCGATCCGAGCAAGGCTGCCGATGAGATTCGGGACCGTTAGACTTAGGCAGAACGTCCGAAACGCGAGCGAGACCCATGCACGACGTCCTCCGTCAGCGCTTGATCCGAAAGATCGAGAGTCTGCCTGACGAGCAGATCTACCAAGTGCTCGACTACATCGAGTTCCTCGAGTCGAAGTACGTCGCCGCCGGTGGTGTCAGTTCATCCGGTCTGCAAAAGTTTGCGGAGGGGCTGGAGGACAAGCTCCGTCGGCGCGCCGTGAGCCCCAGCACGATCCGGGAAGCGTTCCAGCTCATCTCGGCCGCGGACCGGGTCCTGTCAGGCGTTTCCAGCGCCGGTCGGCAGATCCTGGACGATCTGGGGCAAGTACTCGAGGTCGACGAGGGGGGAAGCGACCCGGCGGTGGAACCCCGAGGGGCGGAAGGTCACGATACGGGACGGCGGATCGAGGCCGACCCGAGGAAACGGCGCGCGGCGGGTCCCGGGCCCGGCACCGACGGCTCTGCGGCGACCTCGCCGTCGAGTTCGGACGGCTCCGGCGCGGCGGACTCCGGGGGTGGAACGACGGGGGCCGGGAAGCCACCGTCGGGCGGCCGGGACGAGGAGGGGCCGACGGACTGACGCCGTCACCGCGGCGTTGACGCTCCCGGACTCTCCGGATATCGTCTCCTATGACACCAACGAGGCTCCCCCAGAGCCGTCTTCTCGCGCCCGCTCCGACCGACCGAAGGCTTGTCTCCGGATGCGGGCGTTCGCATTCGCAGAAAGGTCGAAGCCCCGATGGCTGAAGGCTCCCCCCGCATCGTCAAAGAAGCCCTGACCTTCGATGATGTCCTGTTGATCCCGGGGCACTCGCTCGTCCATCCGAAAGACACCGACGTCTCCTCCCGGGTTACGCGAGGCATCGAGATCCGGATCCCGCTCCTGGCCGCGGCGATGGACACCGTGACCGAGTCGGGGATGGCGATTCAGATGGCCCGCGAAGGCGGCATGGGCATCATCCATAAGAACCTGACGCCTGCGCGGCAGGCGGAAGAGGTCGATCGGGTCAAGAGATCCGAGAGCGGGATGATCCTCAATCCCATCACGCTCAGGTCCGACGGAAGGCTCAAGGACGCACACGCCCTCATGTCGAAGTTCTCGATCAGCGGCGTGCCGATCGTCGAGGAGGACGGGCGCTTGGTCGGGATCATCACCAATCGCGACCTCCAGTTCGAGGCGGACCTGGAGAAGCCGATCTCCACCGTGATGACGTCGCGTGACCTCGTCACCGTGCCGGTGGGTACGACGCTCGGCCAGGCGCAGGCGATCCTGCACGAGCACAGGATCGAGAAGCTCCCCGTGGTCGACGACGAAGGTCACCTGAAGGGTCTCATCACGGTGAAGGACATCTTCAAGCGCCGGATGTACCCGAACGCGTGCAAAGACGAGCATGGGCGGCTCCGGGTCGGAGCCGCGATCGGCGCATCCGACGCCGATCTCGTGCGCGCTGAACGCCTCGTGGAAGCCGGCGTCGACGTTCTCGTCATCGACACCGCGCACGGACACTCCGAGGGGGTGCTCGAGGCGGTACGGCGCGTCCGAAGGACGTTCGCCGACGTCCAGCTCGTGGGTGGCAACATCGGGACTGTGGAGGGCGCTCGGGCGCTTGCCGCGTGCGGTGTCGACGCTGTGAAGGTCGGCGTCGGGCCGGGCTCCATCTGCACGACGAGGGTCGTGACCGGCGTCGGGCTCCCACAGCTCTCGGCGATCATGGACGCGGTCGATGGGGTCGACGGAGAGATCCCGATCATCGCCGACGGTGGAATCCGTTACTCGGGCGACATCGTGAAGGCTCTGGCCGCGGGTGCACACTCCGTAATGATGGGGTCGATGTTCGCGGGTACCGACGAGTCTCCGGGCGAGTCGTTCCTCCTCGAAGGACGACGCTTCAAGACCGTGCGCGGCATGGGCTCGCTGTCCGCGATGGAAGAGGGATCCGCCGATCGATACTTCCAGGAAGGCGAGGCTGAGAAGAGGAAGCTGGTGCCTGAAGGGATCGAGGCACGCGTGCCCTACAAGGGTCCCGTCTCCGACACGATCTACCAACTCGTGGGTGGGCTCCGCAGCGTTATGGGCTACTGCGGGGTCGGGACCATCGAGGAGTTGCGAACGGAGACGCGTTTCAATCGGGTGACCACGGGTGGGTTGCGGGAATCGCACCCTCACGACGTGACGATCACCCGTGAGGCTCCCAACTACCACCTGTAGGCGGATTCTCCTGCATGAACCCTACGCAGTGGCGTCGCGCCTCGAGGCGCGCGCGCGGGTCGACGTCTAGGGGCTTCCTGTGCCCCTCCGTGCGGGACGCGAGGTGGACGCGAGAGGTGCTGTGGGCCAGCCCCTACGCGTTCGTGCTCGCCTCCGTCGGATGTGCCGCCGTGCCCGAGCAGACGCCGCCGCCCGCTCCGGTGGCGATGCCCCGGATCGAGCTCGCGCAGCCCGACCTCGGGCCTCCCGCCCACGTCGCATACCTAGCCCCCCCTTCTGGGGAGCCGACGGTGGACGAGCTTCTCGCATCGTCCGTGATGAGAAACGCCGAATTCCGGGATGCAGTCGACCGATGGGTCGACTATTGGCAAAACGCCGCCCGGCCGTGGTTTCCGGATTTCGTGCGTCGTATGGGAGGCTTCGAACAAACCGTCGATTCGGCCCTCGCGGCCCGCTCGATGCCTCCCTCCTTGCGATACCTGCCCCTGATCGAGAGCGGATACAACCCGTCGGCGCGTAGTCACGCGGCGGCGGTGGGGATGTGGCAGTTCATGCCCGCCACGGCCCTCGAACGGGGCATGGCGGTCGGGCCGTTCGTCGACCAAAGGCGCGATCCCTTCGTGGCCACGGCCGCGGCAGTCGGGTTCCTCGAGAGCCTTCGCCAGGAGTTCGATTCCTGGTTCCTGGCGCTCGCGGCCTACAACGGCGGGCCGAATCGAACGCGTCGAATTCTCCGGCAGCATGCTCCCCTCGCCCAGCCCTCCGACAGCTTGTTCTGGGCGCTCCGGCGCCATTGGCCACGAGAGACGAGGGAGTTCGTTCCCAAGCTCGTCGGAGCGATCCTCGTCGCACAGAATCCCACCGCGTACGGCTATCCCGTACTCGCGTCGGACCCTCCGTTCCGCTTCGACGAGGTGTCCGTGCCGGACGGCACGACCTTCGACGTGCTCGCCGAGGCCGCGGAGATTACCGAGGAGGACGTGCGCAGGCTCAACCCCGAGCTGTACCGCGGCTTCACACCGCCGGGCGTCGCCTATACGCTGCGCGTGCCTGAAGGGCGGGGCGACCTTTTCGAGGCGAATTACGCAATCGTCCCTCCGGATCGGCGCATGACGATCGTCGAGCATTCGGTGGCCAACGGCGAGACCCTCTCGCATATCGCGTTGCGGTACGGCGTGAGCGTGTCGGACCTGCGCGCGGCCAACCCGAGCGTGCGTCCGCGCTTCCTGCGCGTCGGGACTCGGCTCACGGTTCCCCTGATGCTGGGTCGGTGACGAAGGATCAGGGCCGAAGGTCGAGCCGCGGAGCGCCCGGCGAAGATCTCGTGTCGAGGCGTCAAGCCGACCAGTCGCCGGACGCTCCCCCGGCCTTCTCGAGCAACCGAATCCCCTCGATGCGCATGCCACGGTCGATCGCCTTGGCCATGTCGTAAACGGTCAGCAGGGCCACCGAGACCGCGGTCAGCGCCTCCATTTCGACGCCGGTTCGCCCCCGATAGGTCGCCTCGGCTCTGGCGGTGATTCCCGGAAGCGTCGCATCGGCCGCGAGCCTTACGGCGACCGAGGCGCCGGGAAGGACATGGCACAGCGGGATCAAGTCGCCGGTCCTCTTGCCGGCCATGATCCCCGCGAGCTCTGCGACCTGGATCGGATCACCTTTGGAGGTGCGACCCTCCACGATGGCGGACAGGGTCTCCGCTTCCATCACGATCCGTCCCTCTGCGACGGCGGTCCGTCGAGTTCGGTCCTTCTCGGTCACGTCGACCATGCGGGGTCGACCCTCCTCGTCGAGGTGCGTGAGCCTCGCGTCGCCGTCGCTCATGGAAGAATCGCTCCGGGTTGGGCGATCGCCGCGGGCCGGAGCGCACGGCGCAGGTCGCGCACGAGTCCGCTCATGACCAGCTGAGGGTTCACATTGCCCCGCGCGAGCTCCCTCGCCCGCTCCACGGCGGGAAACGCGTCCGGAATTCGGACGGGGTCGATCGCCGCGGCCGCGACGTGCTTCTTCAGGCGGGCAAGAGCATCCTGGTTGAATACGAGGTCGTCTGCGTTCGCGGCCGCCGCCGCGAGGTCGCGCAACCACTCTTCGACGAAGCCGAAGAGGTCGATCAGCTTGCGGGCGCCCGATGGGGGGAACGTGATTGCGACCTCGTACCCGGCGGAGGGGTCCGTGGACGTGGCGGCGACAACGGTCTCGAAGGCCCGCCGCCGGAGTCCCTCCAGGGGTCCTGGCTCGCCCTCGTCCGGGAGGAAAGCCATCGCTCGGCCGGGTGAACCTTGGCTCAACGTCGCGGCCCAATCGGCAACCTTCGGCTCGACCTCGAGGTGTTCTTCGAGGAACGTGCGGACCTGGTCGATCCGTAGAGGCGGGACGTGCACGGCCACGGTACGGGAGCGGATGGTCGCGAGGAGCATCCCGGGCTCGCTGCTGGTCAGGATGAAGCGCGCGTCTCCGGGAGGCTCTTCCAGGAGCTTCAGCAGCGCATTCGCCGCCTCCTGACTCGCCTCTTGGGGAACGAGGAGCTCGGCCTGCCCGACGATGAACACCGGCCCCGCCATCGAAGGTCGCTTGGCCGCCGCCGCGCGGATGTTGGTCACGGTGCCGAGATAGAGGGCCTGGATCTCGTCCGACCAACTCGGGCGCTTCGGCTCGGCGCGGATCTCGGCCAGTTCGCGGTGCCGGGCGATCTCGAGGGCGTCGACCAATCGGTCGCCGCTCGCGTTCTTCGGACGGGGAAGCGGGAAGTACCAGTGGATGTCGGGATGCTCCAGCGAAAGGGCCATCCGGCAGGGGCCGCAACGGCCGCACGGACTCGATTCGTCCTCCTGACACACCACGAGTTGCGCGAGCCAGAGCGCCAACCGTTGCTTGCCGATACCCCTGGGCCCGTGGAGCAGCACCGATCCCGGCAGGTCGCCCCGGCGGTATGCCCTACCCAGCGACGCGCGGAGCTCCTCGTGCCCCAGGACCGGATGGAGCGCGCTCACGGCCGGTCCCGCGGGCGCAGCCATTGGAGCGGGTCCTGTGCCTGCGGGGTGTCCCCGTTCAGGGGCGCGCGGATCTGGAACTCGAGGTGGGGGCCCTCGGGGGTGTCGTCTCCCCCCACGGTTCCAACCACCTGTCCGGCCGTCACCTCACGTCCCTCCACCACGCCGACGTCTTCCAAGTACAAATAGAGGGTGTAGAAGCCGTTCCCGTGGCTGAGCATGACGGTCGGGCCGTACCCCTCGAAGGGACCTGCGTACGCCACCGTTCCCGCCTTCACCGCGCGCACGGGAGTGCCGGTCTGGGCGGCGATTCCTATGCCGTTCCACCGGATGACCGTTCCGTTGGGCCGCTGGTCGCGACCGAACTCGTAGATGAGTTCGCCGTCCAGGGGCCAATCGAGCGAGCCGGCGTCTTCCTCCGAGATCGACGCCGAGCCGGCCCGTCGCGCTTCGAGCTCTCGCCGTCGTGCCTCCAACTCCTCGACCAGATCCGTCATTCGCGCCTCGTCTGCTTCGAGCTCTCCGATGCGCGAGGTGGCAGACTGCTCCCGGGCGCGGAACTGCCGAATCGCTGCCTGGCGCTCCGACTCTACCGATCGCAACTGGACGACCTCCGTGAGTCGGTCCTGCCGCAGGCTTCCGAGAAGGGCCATCCGGTCCCGTAACGCGCTGTTTTGGGCCGCGAGCTCCGCCTCGAGGGCGCGGACCCGATCGACCAATGCCCGATCGAACGCGGCGATCCGTTGGAGGTACCGGTAGCGGTTGAGGAGGTCGGTGAACGAGCGGGCGCCAAGGAGCACCTGGACGGTTCGCATCGGCCCCATCTTGTAGATGTCACGTAGCCGTCGGAAGAGCACTGCCTGGCTCTCGGCCATGCGATCTTGGGTCGTCATCAGATCGCGCGTAACCTCTCGAACCTGCTCCGCCGTAGCCTCCGATTGGAATTCCACCTCGGCGAGCACGCTTCGAGAGGCCGACAGCCGCCGCTCGACGTTGGCGAGCTCGGCCGCGACGTCGCGAACCCGGTTTCGTACGTCACCGATCTCTCGTTCCAGGCGCTCGCGTTCCGCGCGGATCTGCTCGAGCCGTCGTTGGCTCTCCTGGATCTCACGCGCGAGGTCCGGATCCTGAGCGGCGAGCCCCACGGGCATGAGCAGGGCCAGGAGGAAGAAGGTACGCACGAGCCGCATCAGATTTCTCGGAGATGTCGCCGGATCGCGAGCGCGCTCGCGACCGCGCCGAATGCCGTCCCCGCGACGAGGCCCAGTACGACCCAGGTGCCCGGCACCCACGCGATCTCGAACAAATAGGCATAGACACCGCGGTACGTCCCGTACGTGAGGCTCCAAGCGAGGAGCGCGCCCGCCAGGCCGGCCATGGCGCCTTCGAGGAGGAACGGACGGCGAATGAAGCCGTTCTTCGCTCCCACCAGCCGCATGATGTAGATCTCGTCGCGACGGGCGAAGATCGCAATCCGCAGCGCAGTTCCGATGATGAGCGCCGCGACGAGCGCGAAGGCCACGCCGAGGACGCCTGCGCTGGCCGCCCCGATGCGCCGCAGCGCGAAGAGGCGATCCACCCACTCCTCTCCGTACTGCGCATCCTCGACGAACGGGTAGCCCTCTGCAGCGAACGAGAGCTTCTCGACCACCTCCGGATTGCGGAAGCCCTGCCGCAGCTCGACCTCGAGCGATTGGGGCAGGGGGTTCACCTCGGAATCCATGAAGAGCTCCCCGAACTCCGGGAGCTCGACGCGCGCGCGCTCGAGCGCGTCTCTCTTCGAGACGTAGCGGACCTGTCGTACCTCCTCGAAGTCGGCGAGTTCGGTGAGAAGGAGATCGATCTCGCTCTGACGAGCGTCATCGCGCAGGTACACCACGACCTCGACGCGCTCTTCGATGGCCGAGAGCGCGAGCTGGAGGTTGTACGTTGCAAGTCCGAACAGGCCCACGACGAAGAGTGCCAAGCCCACCATCGCAGAGGAAAGCCCGGTCAGGACCGGAGCGCGCTTGAAGGCGGCGACGGCCTCTCTCATCGCGTACATCAGTCGGCCCGAAGTGTCGGGGAAGCGTCTGGCTCGACCGCCTGCGTCGAGTCGTAGACCAGCTGCCCCTGATCGAGCTCGAAGACGCGGGCCGAGGGAAAACGTCGCACCAGCTCGAGGTCGTGTGTGGCCATGAGCACGGCCATCCCCTTCGCTTGGATATCCCAGAAGAGCTCCATGATGCCTCGGGTCGCTCGCTCGTCGAGATTGCCGGTGGGCTCGTCGGCGAGGAGCACGAACGGATCGTTAGCCAGCGCCCGCGCGATCGCCACCCGTTGCTGCTCACCTCCCGAGAGCTCGTTCACGAAGGCGCCCGCCTTCGTCGACAGGCCGACCTGGGAGAGGAGCCGCTGGGCCTTCGCCTGGACCGCCCGCGTCGGAGTTCCCGTCACCTCGAGCGCGAAGGCCACGTTCTCTTGCGCGGTTCGTCCAGGCAGCAAACGGAAATCCTGGAACACGAAACCGACGCGCCGACGGACTTTCCAGAGGTCCCGCTCCGTGACCCGCTCCGAGGAGTAGCCCGAAACGCGCACTTCACCGGCGGTCGGACGATCGGCCATGTGAATCAGCCGCATCGTGGTCGACTTCCCCGAGCCGGAGTGACCCGTGAGAAAGGCGAACTCGCCCTTCTGGAGGTGGAAGGAGACATCGCGGAGCGCGAATCCGCGCTTCGGATACTCCTTCGAGACGTTCGTGAGTTTGATCACCGGATCAGGTGCTCGTGGGACGTGACCTTGCTCCGGAGGGAAACCTTAGACATCGGCCGAAGTGGTGTCAAAGCGGTTCTGTGCGAGGCGATGGGCAAGGGTGAGCGCCTGGAGCATGGACGACGGATCGGCTCGACCCGTGCCCGCGATATCGAAGGCAGTCCCGTGATCGGGCGACGTCCGAACGAACGGTAACCCGAGCGTCACGTTGACCCCGGAGCCGAAGGAGACGGTCTTGAACGCGGCCATGCCGACGTCGTGGTACGGAGCAGCGACCGCATGAAAGCTACCGCTCAATGCCCGTGAGAAAACCGTGTCTGCCGGGAGTGGGCCGAAGACCGACACCCCGCGAGCGCGCAGCTGGCGTAGGGCGGGTGCGTAGACCCTGGCCTCCTCGTCTCCGAAGAGCCCTCCGTCCGAGGCGTGGGGGTTCAGCGCGCATACGCCGATGCGGGGGTCGTCGATTCCCCAGTCGTCGCGAAGCGCCCGGTCCAAGACGACGATCTGGTCGATGAGTCGGGTCGCCGTCAGGGCATCCGGCACATCGCGAAGCGCCAGATGAGTCGTAACGAGCAGGACCCGAAGGGGGCTCTCCAGGCGCGTGCGTTCGGCGGCCATGAGCATGCCTACGTGCTCGACCCCGGCGAGGCCCGCCAGCATCTCCGTCTGACCCGGTACGGGCCACCCAGCGTCATGGAGCGACGGCTTGTGCAGCGGAGCGGTGACGACGGCGTGCACTGCTCCGTCCAGAGCCAAGCGTACGCCGCGCTCGATCGACCGCGCGGCGACCGTGGCCGACGCGACAGCGTCGGCCGCAGATCGGTGGGACTCGGCCAGCGCGTCGAGCTCGTCCAGGGAAAGAGGGCCCTCGGGGCCCAGCAGCGAGACGTCCGCGGCGGGGTGTGTGATCGCGAAGGCTCGGAGCGCGCGCGCCGCCACCTCGGGGCCGATGCCCCGTGGGTCGCCCGGCGTAACGACGAGGCGGGGAGCCACCTACATACGGATTTCGATGTGTGTCCGGGCCCTCAGCTGTTCGAGCAACCGCTCGATTCGCTTCTCCTGCTGCAACTGGGACGCGATCTGACCGCGGAGGTCTTCGAACGTGTAGGCCCCTGCCTCGCGGATCTCGGAAACCTTCACGACGGCGAAGCGCGTTTCGCCGGGCCCCACCTCATACCGGAGGGGGCCTCGGACCTCGTCCGTGCTCGCGGTTCGAAGCTCGCCGTAGGCAGGCGGCAGGTCGCCCAACTGATCGAAGGCGATCGTCACGGAATCCGGCGCGGCCGGGTCTGTATTCTGCTCGTAGAGCTCGATCATCGACGTGCCGGCTCTCGCCGCCGCGACGATCGACGCGGCCTGGGAACGAGCTCGCTCGACGTCTGCCTCGGTTTTGTCCGGAACGATGAGGATGTGGCGCGCGTTTCGCTCACCGGCACGATACCGCTCGACCTTGATGATGTGGAAGCCGAAATCGGTTTGGACGGGATCGCTGATCTGCCCGTCGAAGAGAGCGAAGGCGGCATCCTCGAACTCCCGGACCATACGGCCGCGACGGAACCATCCAAGGTCCCCTCCGAGCTCCGCGGTGCCCGGATCCTCGGAGTACTCCCGCGCCAGCTCCGCGAAGTCCTCACCGGCATTGATCCGCACGAGGAGGGAATCCGCGAGCGCGCGGGCCGCTGCGATTGCGTCGTCGCTGGGCTCGGGCGCGACCACGACTTGACGGAATGTGAGGGTCTTGGGACGCTGCTGGAGGGACGCGCGCGCTTCTTGGAAGCGCGCCAGCATCTCGTCTTCGGTGACCTCGACGGGGGCGGCGTCCCTCAACCGTGTTTGGACGAAGAGCTGCTGGATCCGCTCGCTGCGGGCTTCGTTGCGGAGAATGTCCCTGTACTCCGCCAGGGTCAGAGCCTCCGCGGCGAGCGCCTGTTGAAGAGCCGTCTGCCCGCCGAACTGCTGCGTCAGCGCATTGATCCGCTCGTTGACGCGCTGGTCGATCTCGGCGTCGTCGGGTTGGAGGAGCGAGTCCTTCGCCGCCGCCTGCAGGATGAGGAGACGATCGACGAACTGATCGAGAATGCCGCGAAAGACCTCTTGGTACTCCGGGTCCGTGGGCTCCGGGACAGGCTGCCCCGCGAGCGCCATCCGCTGCATTTCCTCCTGCACCTGGGTCTGCACCACGACCGAGTCGCCGACCACGGCGACGAGGCGGTCGACCACATCCGGTTGTATGAACTGGCCGGAGATCGGCGCGGCCGAAAACGCGAAGAGGCACGCGAGCGGGACCATCGTACACAAGAGCTTCATCGCTTCTCGTAAACCGTGGTAGGAGGGGTAGTTCCGGTCATCGGCCCGCGGTATCCGGCGGCATCAGAGACTCCTCCGTAGGCGAGAGCTGCCGGGCGGCCCGGATCTGCGCGACTCCCACGATGACTTCACCCACGCCGGCTTCGAGCACCGTGCTGGTGCGGCCCTCTCGCAGCTGAAAACTCACCAGGCCCAGAGGAACGACCTGGGTCGCTCCCGACAGGTTCCCCTCCAGGGCCCTCGTCACGACTCGCTGGATCGCGATCTCGAGGTCTTCGCCCGGGGCTCGATCCAGGTCGAACAGTCCGAGACTTCGGGCCGCAGCTCGGAGCTGTCCCCGGGCGTCGTCAACGAGGCTGGCGATACTGTCGGTCGAAGGGCGGAGGCCCGCCGATACCGCCTGCTCGATGAGAATGTCGCGTCGGGCGAGATTCAGGAGAAATTCCTCGATGACCTCGTCGGTACCGTCCGCCATCTGCGCGCGAAGCGATGGCGCCTCGAGCTGGACGAGCAGCCGGACGTCCCCGACGGTGATCGAGCCCCCACTCCACTCCACGAGGCTTCGTCTCGCGGCCCGACCGGAGAGATCTCCGCCAGGGTTAGCGGCGAGATCCTTCACGATCTCCGCGGCGCCCTCAGCGACCTGTGGATCGAGCCGTTCTACCAGGCCCGCCACGAAGACCGACTCGGCCTCCTGCACCATGCGCGCTTGGACCTGTTGGCGGAACTGGGGTAACGCCTCCTCGAAGCCGCGGACCCGCCGCTCGTCGAGCCGAATGATGTGAAGGCCCATCGGCGTCTGCACCACATCGCTGATTTCGCCGGGTTCGAGCGCCAGCGTCGCCTCCTCGAACGGCGCCACCATGTCGCCCCGGCCGAACACGCCGAGGTCGCCGCCGGTTCGGGCCGTGCCCGGGTCCTGGCTGACCTGGCGCGCGAGCGCCGAGAAGTCCTCGCCGGCGAGGATTCGTTCGCGGATTCCCTCCAGCCTCGAGCGGACGCTGTCCCGGGCCGCTTGGTCTGCGCCAACGGGCAACTGAAGCATGATGTGACGGGCGCGCAGCGCGACCTCGGGCGATTCCGACTCGTAGCGGGCCCGGAGCTCGTCATCCGTGACGAAGGTGTCGACCTGAATGACCGAGTCGCGGAGCTGGAAGACCATGACCTGCTCGATTTGCCGCGTGACCAGCGGCTCGAGATCCAATTCGGTGAACATGGTATCTCGCGAAACCGATTCGGCGAGGAGCGTGTAGTCGATCCAAAGCTGCGCGAGTGACTCGACGACCCCCACGTCGGCCGCGAGACGCTCCTCGTCGACGAGCAGGTCCACCGCTTCGTCCACGGTCAACTCGTACGACCCGACGCGGGCGACGATCCCGTCGTCCGAGCTCTCTGTCCCGCATGCTGCCAGGACCGCGACAGCCATCGCCATCCAGCGGTTCATCCAGCGCCTCGTCTTCACCAAGCGTCTCCTACGGGGTTCGTGATCGGTGCCGCACGGCGGATCCAACCTTGTGAGTACTCGCTCACGCCGCTGCGGTTCGCGCCGAGTTGAGCGCGGACAGCGCTACGAGCGCCGTTTCAAGGATCGGCTCGACCCCGTCGCGTACGATCTTGACGGAGAGCGGGTGCACGCGGAGCACGTCCATACCCGCGTGTCGCTGCTTCAAAGGACCTTCCAGGACGGCCATCTTGGGCACTACGCCCTCTCGAAAGGTGAGACGCGCCCACTCCTCCTTGAGGATGGCTCGGTCGAGTCCCAACGCCCGACCCAAGATTCGAATCGTGGCTGCATCCATCAGGCGTTCCACCTCCAGGGGCAACGGACCGAATCGGTCCACCATTTCGTCCTTCAGGGTCTCGACCTCGCTTCGGCTCCGGGCTTTCGACAGGCGTCGGTAGAGGTGGAGTTTCTGGCTCGAATCAGCGACGTAGTCATCGGGCAGGTAGGCGGGACCGTGCATCGAGACGTCCGGATCCGGCCAGTCCACCGACTGCTCACCCTTCTCGATGCGGTCGATCGTCTTCTTGAGCAGCCGCATGTACGCGTCCAGTCCGATCTGCTGCGCAAAGCCGGATTGATCCGCCCCGAGAAGGTTGCCCGCGCCGCGCAGCTCCAGGTCTCGGAGGGCGACCGAGTATCCCGAGCCGAGCTCCGTGTAGTGCTCGAGCACCCGTAGTCGCTTCTCCGCGTCCTCGTTCACGTCGTCGGGCACGAGCAGGTAACAGTAGGCGCGTCGATCGGACCGCCCCACACGACCGCGTATCTGATAGAGCTGAGAAAGTCCGAAACGATCCGCCCTATCTACGATCAGCGTGTTCGCGTTCGGAACGTCGAGGCCGTTCTCGATGATAGAGGAGCAAACGAGGACGTCGACTTCGCCGTCGACGAACGCACGCATGACCTCGTCCAGCTCCTTACCCGCCATTTGTCCGTGAGCGACTTCGACCCGCGCTTCAGGAACCAGACCTTGGACCTCTTCGGCGATGGTATAGATGGTCTCGATCCGGTTGTGCAGGAAGAACGTCTGCCCGTTTCGGTCGAGCTCTCGGTGTAGCGCCTCGGCCAGGAGCTGATCGGTCCAGGGCAGAACCGTCGTGAAGATCGGCATCCGGTCCCGCGGGGGCGTGCGGATGAGAGAGAGGTCGCGCACGCCGGAGAGGGAGAGATAGAGCGTTCGTGGGATCGGCGTTGCGCTCAGCGTGAGGACGTCGATAGAGGTGCGCAGCTGCTTGAGACGCTCCTTGTGCTTCACGCCGAAGCGTTGCTCCTCGTCCACGATGAGGAGTCCGAGGTCCTTGAAGACGACGTCCGACGAAAGTAGGCGGTGGGTCCCCACCACGATGTCGACGCCGCCGTCCGCGAGCTTCGCCAGCAGGTCGGTCTGTTGCTTCTGCGAGCGGAACCGACTCAGCGACCCGACGTGGACGGGGTAGTCGGCGAGGCGCTCCTCGAAGGTGTGGCGATGCTGCTCGACCAGGATGGTTGTCGGTGCCAGCACCGCGACTTGCTTGCCGTCCTGGATCGCCTTGAAGGCGGCACGGATGGCGACCTCCGTCTTGCCGTAGCCGACGTCTCCGCACACGAGGCGATCCATTGGCCGAGCTCGTTCCATGTCGCGCTTCACGTCGTCAGACGCCTTGCGCTGGTCTGGCGTGTCGTCGTAGAGAAACGACGACTCCATTTCCATTTGCCAGCGGGTGTCGGCCGAGAAAGCATGGCCGACCGCGGCTTCTCTGCGTGCATAGAGCTCCAGTAGCTCCGTCGTCATCTCCTCGATGACGCGCTCGGTCTTTCGTCGCAGGTTCTTCCAGCGTTTGCCCCCGATTCGGTGCACGCGGGGTGGCTTCGCGTCCTCGGACTCGCCGACCCAGCGTTCGATCACGTCCAGGCGCGAGACTGGCAGACGAAGGATCTCACCTCCCGCGTATTCGATGGCGAGCACCTCGAGCTCCTGACCCCCGATCTCGATGTGCTCGAGGCCCCTGAATCGCCCGATGCCGTGATCCATGTGGACGACGTATTCGCCGGGCGTTAGCTGGGCGAGGCTCTCGAGTGCCACCGCGCCTCGGAAGCGCCTGCTTCTGCGCACGCGACGGGGTCGACGGAAGATCTCATGGTCGTTGAGGACCCGGAGTGGCGGCGTTCCGCACTTCAATTCGAATCCGCCCTGCAGCGACCC
>Ga0224512_10000498_pt1 | contig 41955 bp, 36 predicted proteins | sample SF_May12_sed_USG_4_FD_169103 | JGI IMG/M metagenome (GOLD analysis project Ga0224512, IMG submission 169103) | Sediment microbial communities from San Francisco Bay, California, United States - SF_May12_sed_USGS_13 | ecosystem: Environmental > Aquatic > Marine > Sediment | place: USA... | reverse complement strand
CCATCCTCAGGGTTTGGCGCAGCAGATGAAGGGCGGCGGCGTTTGGGGTATGGGCTTTGCGCTGTTCGAGCGGCAGATCTACGATCCGCAGAACGGTTTGCCTGGCAACGATAGCTTCCTGTCGTGCAAGCCCGCGACCTATCTCGACATTCCGGCAACCGTCGAGTGGGACGCCGTGGATATCGCCGATCCGCAGAACCCAGTCGGTGCGCGCGGCATCGGGGAGCCGCCGATGGGCGCGGCCGCGGCGGCCGTGCTTTGCGCAATATCGGATGCGCTCGGCGGGCACGTGTTTAATCGCGTACCCGTCGTTCCGGATATGATCGTCAACTACGTAGCGGGACGAGAACAATCGACACAACCGCTAAAAATACATACTGCATAAGGAGCATCTCGCTATGTCCAAAGACATGATGCCGCATTTCGAGTTGTACCAGCCGGACAGCGTGGAGACCGCGCTCGATCTGCTGGGCCGTTTCGGGGAAGACGGCTGGGCGATGGCGGGAGGCCACGATACGCTCGACTGGTTCAAGGACCGCGCCAAGTACGCGGCCAACGTCGTCGATCTCGGTGGAATCGAGTCGCTGCGCGGTATCCGCGCAGTCGGCGATGGGATCGAGATTGGCGCGATGACGACGCTGACCGAGATTGCGAACAGCGATGCAGTCCAGTCGCGCTTCAGCGTGCTGTCGAGTGCGGCCGGCCGTGTCGCGAGCCCGCAGATTCGCAACGTCGGCACGCTCGGCGGCAACCTCAATCAGGACGCGCGCTGCTGGTACTACCGCTACGGCGTCGATTGCTATCGGGCTGGCGGCAACACGTGCTATGCGGATACGCCCGAGGGGCAGAACCGCGAGCATTGCCTGTGGGGCGCCGATCGTTGCGTCGCGGTGTCGCCGTCGGACGTTGCGCCGGCCATGGTCGTGCTCGATGCGCGCATGGTCATTCGCAGTGCCGACGGTGAGCGCGAGGTCGCAGCCGAGGACTACTTCATCGGCCCCGAGATCGACATCGAGCGCATGACGGCCGTCGAGCCCGGTGAGCTACTTACGGCAGTGCGCATCCCAGGTGACTGGGCGAACGCGCGGTTCTATTTCGAGAAAGTTGCCGATCGCAATACGTGGGACTTCCCGCTCGTCAACATCGCGAGTGCGATGGTCGTCGAGAACGGCGCGATCTCGCGTATCCGCATGGCGGCCGGCGCTGTGCAATGTACGCCGCGACGGCTCAGCGTCGTCGAGGAGGTCGTCACGGGTAGTCCGCCGGACGAAGAGACTGCGGCGCTTGCGGGTCAGGCGGCCGTACGTGGCGCGACTCCGTTGAATTTCAACCATTTCAAGATCCCGCTGCTCGAGAATCTCGTCAAGCGCGCGATTCGCGACGCATGATTCGGCCGGCGCCTACGCACGCATAGGCGGGGATGAGCTAGGGTCTACTCGCGGAGTAGGCTAGACGGTCAGGCAGCGACGCGCCGATCAGAGCGTCGACCACGATAGGCAACGAACGGAGCGCTTATGTCCGAAGCCTCGGTAAAGATAGAAGTCAATAATGCGGTCTTCTCGCTTCCGTATCATGTCGCGCTCGAGGAAGGCTATTTTGCGGACGAGGGGCTCGACGTGCAGCTCGTGCCAGCTGGCTCGGGGCGCGATCGCGACAAAGAGGTGCCCGATACGCCCATCGAGGATCATACGGCGGTGCGGTCCTATGGTTGGCACGAGGGTATCGAGCACGGCGAGTTCTCGATGTATCGAGCTTGCGAGTGGGGGCAGATAAGGCGGACTCAGGACAGTCATGAGGGGGCGCAGGTCGTCGCAAAGCGTGCGGCTGTGGCGACCCAAGCGATCGTCGTCAAAGGCGATTCACCGTACAACATCCCGTCGGATCTGCACGACGTGATTGTAGGCGTCAACATGCATGCGGGCTCGCATTACGTGACCCTGTCGCTTCTCGAAGGCTATCTGAGCAGAGAGGAGATTCGCCCCGCGCACGTCGGCGGCCCGAAGCAACGACTCAAATTTCTCGAGGAGGGCAAGATTGGCGCGGCGGCACTCATGGAGCCCTGGATCACGGTCGCCGTGAAGCGTGGCCACAAGATCATCTGCGAGGCTTTCTACGAGGGCGCCGAGGTTGCTGTGCCGTCGATGAATCCGGATGCCTACGCGAAGATCGACCGCGCCGTGCGTCGTGCCGTCGATAAGATAAACGAAGACATTCGGCCGTACCTGAAATATATGATTCGCGAAGTACCCGGGGACATCGCAACGCTCGAGAAGGAGGACTTCTTTCTCGGCCGTTTCCGCTACGTCTATCCGCGGCCCTATTCACCCGAAGAATACGAGCGGATCTACAATTGGATGGTTGGCTGGGGCCTGTTGTCGCCCGAGAGCCGGTTCGACGCCATTGTGGGCAAGCAGATCACTGCCTAGCGCGCTGAGTTATCCGGACTAAAGCCCCATTACACGAATTGCATCCGCGACGATCTCTGCGGGCGTACTCAACGCTTGCTCAACGTAGTTTGCGAGCTCGGCGCCCGAGACGGGGTCGGGCTCGAGTTCGAGCGCACTCTCGACCGCGGCTTTGAACTCGGGGTCGAGGACGAGCCGATCAAATGCTCCGCGCAGCGCGGCGACACGCTCGCTGGGCACGTCGGGCGGTGCGAACAGCGGCCAGCCGAGCGCGACGCCGATCTCCATGAACTCGACGAGCGCGCGATCCCGGTCCGTCGTAACGAGGTCGCCGATGTGCGGGACGCCTGCCGCGCGCAATTCGTCCGGGGGGCCGATGCGCACCAAGTGAATGAGGCGGCCGCTTGCGAGCCATTCGGGGCGCAGGTTCTGCCAGAAATCGAGCGCGATCGCCTGGCCATCGACCTCGCCGCGCTCCATGGCCAGTACTACGGCCGTCCCACCTTCATACCCGGTCACTATCTCCAAATCCAGACCGAGCAACGCGCGGGCCAGCGCAGGGATTTGATACAGGGGTGAGCCTCTGCCGGATGCGCCAAAGAAGACGCGTTGCCCGCGGAGATCATCGATCGAGCGAACACCGGTCGAGTCGAGCACGGCGATCGTGTTCGTGGAACGAAACGCAGAGCCTATCCAGTTGAACCGACGGCCTTCGTAGCGTGTGCGGTCGGGCTCGAGCAGCTCGGCGGTGATCATGCCTGGAACGGGGTAGCCGAGCACCGTGCCGTCACGCGCGGCCGTACGAAAGACGTGGTTGGCCATCGTGACGCTGCCCCCGCCGGGCATGTTCTGTACGATGACGGTCGGCTCGCCCGGAACGTGCCGTTCGAGGAAATCTCCGATGATTCGGGCGGAGATATCCGTAATTCCGCCAGGGCCGGATCCGACAACGATCGTGATGGTACGTCCTGCATAGAAATCAGCAACGTCTTGAGCGAAGGCGGGGCTCGAGACGGCCACAGCCAGACAAAAGACCGCAACACGGGCTCGCCTAGCGCGCGACGCCAACACAGCGCTACGTTTCACGGACCGAGGCCGCATAGGGTTTTTCCTTTAGGGCTCAACTGGCATTGTACCGATTAGGATCGGTCCTGTTTCCAGCGTTGCCGGCAACCCTGCACGAGTGGAGTGTGTCCGACCGAGCGCTTGACATCGGGCTGCGCTGTGACTTTGATACAGATCCGTGCCTTGCCGAGTATATCCACATGGAGCTTACGCGAACGTTGCGCTGTGCGACTGCCGTTACATTGTCCACGCTGATTGTGACGACGGGTGCGGCACAATCGCAGCTCTCCTCGGCTGGGCACGGCGCCATCGACGCCTACTTACGTGAGGCCGTAGAGCGCAGCGACGTGCCCGGCCTCGTCGCGCTCATCACAGGCGCCGAGGGTGAACTCTATCGGGGCGCATTCGGCCTGCAGGACGTTGCGCGGGAGTTGCCAATGGCCGACGACGCGATCTTCAACATTGCTTCGATGACCAAGCCGATCACGTCAGTCGCGGTCATGATGCTCGTCGAGGAGGGCAGGCTCGCGCTCGACGATCGGATCGCGGAGCATTTGCCTGGTGTTGTGCCGACGGAAGTTTTCGCGAGTTTCGATCCCGCCACCAGGCAGTTCACTTCACGACCCGCGGCGACGCCCGTGACGATACGTCAATTGCTTTCGAATACCTCGGGTCTTGGTTATCCATTTTCGAACGAGACACTATTCGCCTTGATCGGCACGACAGTTCCGAGCCCGTCGGTCACGCGTTTCCCACTGCTGTTCGACCCCGGCACACGCTGGGCGTACGGAGAGAGCACGCGCGTGCTAGGCTCGATGATCGAGGCTGTGACCGGACAGGGACTCTACGAGTTCTATCGAACGCGTGTATTTGGGCCACTGGGCATGAGCGACACGGCTTGGATCGTGCCTGAGGCGAAGCTCGGACGCGTCGTAACAAGGCATTTGACCGAGGCCGGCGCGTTCGTGGAGATATCCAATCCGACGTCGGGTGAGCTCGGCGGCGCGCCGCGCGGAGACGGTGGCTTGTATTCGACGGCGTCCGACTATGCGAAGTTTCTTCGTATGCTGCTGGCTGGCGGCCTCGGCCCCGACGGCACGCGTTTGCTTAGCGCCGATTCGATCGCGCTCATGGGCGAGAATCAGATCGGCGATCTGCGCGTCGAGCTTCAACCCGCGGCGAACGCGGAACGCACGCGGCCGTTCCCGCTCAATGCCGGTCGAGATATGTTCGGTCTCGGCTTTCAGGTCACAGCCGCGCACGAGGACCCCGAGCTGCGCTCGCCGGGTAGCATGAGCTGGGCCGGAATTCAGAATACGCAGTTCTGGGTCGACCCTGCGCGTGGCATCGGCGCGGTGCTACTGATGCAGTATCTGCCTTTCTACGACGAGACGGCGCTCGCGGTGCTCGAAGGATTCGAGCGGCGCGTCTACCGATATATGGAGTGAACACGATGATGAACCTCAGCCGTAATCTTTCGGCTTGTCTGATTCTCTTGATCGGGGCATGTGCGGACCCGCAGTCGCCGGAGGCCTCTCTGGAACAGGCTCCGGAAACACCATCAGCGGCGGCCGAGCAACAGCCGATCGTGATTCGTCTCGGCGGTTACGGGCCAGACACGACGAGCTTCAGCCAGGGTATGCGCCTGATAGGCGAACGGCTGACGGAGCAGCTCGGCGACCGCGTCGACGTCCGTTACGTGCTCAACGTGCTGGACATTGGTTACGGCGGCGCTGATTTGTCCTGGCTCGTCGATGCCGGCTTACTGACGATGGCTTATGCGACGATGTCCGAGGACCGTGTCCCGGAACTCGACCTCGTGGCGCTACCGTTCATTTTCGAGGACACAGCGGCTGCGCGTGCGGCCATGGACGGACCATTGGGTCAGGCGGTCGCAAACGGCATCGAGGCCAAGCGTGACGTTCGCGTGCTCGGCTTCTTCGAGAATGGGTTCCGGCACGTTTCCAATAACGTTCGGCCCGTCCGCTCGCCGGCGGACTTCGCAGGGGTATCGATTCGTGTGCTGCAGACACAGCTACGAACGTTCGAGCTGCTCGGGGCCGATGGAAAATATCTGCCGCTACCGCAGGTTCGAGAGGGGCTCGCGTCCGGCACGCTCGATGGTCAGGAGAACCCGTTCGCAAACGCGGTCACCTATAATCTCTATCCGCTGCAGCGCTATTACACGGCGACGTACCACTCTTATCTGTCGCGCGCGATTTTTGTACACCGACCGAGCTTCGAGTCGTGGCCGCCCGACGTCCAGACAGTGCTGCGGGACGCTGTTCGCGAAGCCGTTGCGCTACAGCGTTCCCTCAAAGATGACGAAGAGCTGCAAGCAGCCGAGACGATCCGCGCGTCGGGTGGGGAGATCATCGAGCTCACGCCGGCCGAGCGTCAGCTGTTCATTGATGCGGTGACGCCGATCTACGACGAAGCCAGGGCCGGGTTCTCGCCGGAGCTGATCGATCTCATCGGTCTCTGACGGGTGCTGCGGGCGGGGTCGACTTTACATGCCGGCGCCGACCGCCAATACTTCTAGCCCTTCCGGACAGATAGACAGAACAACAGGGGGAAGGACGCATGCGCAAGCAGATTTCGACGGCCTCGCTCACGGCGGGGCTCCTGGCCAGTGGATCGCTCTACGCCCAAGTCAGCAATCCGATTCCAGAGCCCGTCACGATGCAGGGACTCGAAGTTCGCATCGAAAAGCTCACTCGGCTTCCGCGCACGGCCGCGCTGGATCCCTCGATAGGCAGAGGCGCCGTGGGCTGGGCCCGGCCGAGCTATGTGCGGGATCTGCCTGACGGCAGACGCTTTGCCAACGATTCGCGCGGCTTTCTGTATCTGATCGACAGCCGCAACAACCCCGCACTCTACTTGAACTTTCGCGATGTCTTTCCGCGCTTGAGTCTGGCCGGCCTCCAGAGCGGATTCATCGGCTTCGAGTTTCATCCGGAGTTTGCTGAGAACGGCTTGTTCTATACGACTCACATCGAGGAGATTGCCGGAAACACGGCGACGCTGGACTTCATCCCGCCCGGTTTCACGATAGCTGACGTGACGTTTCATGACGTCATCACCGAGTGGCGTGCAAACGATCCTGCGGCATCGGTCTTCCGAGGTACGCAGCGCGAGCTGCTGCGAGTCGGGCATATCGTCGACAACCCCTATCACGCGCTAGGACATCTCGCGTTCAATCCGACGTCCGCGCCCGGCGATGCCGACTACGGTTTGCTCTACATTGGCAGCACGGATCTGGGGTTTAGCAACGGCGGCGGCCCGCACCAGGGAGATCCGACTCAGACGCAACGCCTCGACACCATTCTAACCGCCATCTTGCGTGTCGATCCGCGCAGCCCTGCGGAGTCCGGCGGTACCAAAGGCGTCGGTGATTACACGATTCCCGAGATCAACCAGTATGCTGCCGACGGTGACCCGAACACCTTCGGTGAGATCTATGCATACGGCTTCCGCAATCCACACCGGTTCTCATGGGATATGAGCGACGGCACGCTGTTTGCGATGGACATCGGTATGAGTCAGATCGAGGAGATCAACATCGTCCACGAGGGCCGCAACTACGGCTGGTTCCGCCGCGAGGGTTATTTCGACAACGGCATCCATTATCCCAACGGGAGTATGGAAGTTGTCTTCCCGTTGCCGGCCGACATACTCGACGGCAGCACGCAGGACGAGTTCACCTATCCGGTTGCCGTGTACGACCATGACGAGGGCGTCGCTATCACGAACGGTTTTGCCTACCGAGGCGCAATCCCTGCGTTGCAGGGCAAATTCGTGTTCGGCGACATCCGGCAAGGGCGTTTGTTCGCGGCCGACGTGGCTGCGCTGAAGGCGGCCGACGACGGCATCCCGCAGACCGTCGCGCCCATCGAGGAGATTCAGCTCTACGTAAGCGATTCCTCAGGCGAACGGGAAGACGTGACGCTCTTTCAGCTCATCGAGCGGGAGCTCGGCCGGGCGTCAGCGCGAGCCGACCTGCACCTCAGTGAAAGCCGCGATGGCGAGCTGTTCGTCACGTCGCGCCAGGATGGCTGGATCCGCGTCCTCGTGCCTGACTAGGGGGCGAGCGACGAATTAGGAGATCATGACCGTTCGCGGGAACTGCCCGTAGTTCTCCCAGCGCGTGCGCTTCTCGGGCATCTCCGCTTCAGTCGCCTGGACCTGGCCGTTCGCGTCGGTCACTCTCGATACGATCGTGTGCTCTCCGGACGTTGCATCGTTCCACGCGTAGCTGAAGAGCTTCCACGAGTACTGCGTCGACGTCGCGTCGATTTCCGCTTCCCGCCACGGGCCGTCGTCGACCTTGATTTCGACCGAGCGCAGCGGCGTGCCGTCGTTGAGCACGAAGCCTGTGATCGTATGCCCGCCGGGTCCGCGCGTGACGCGGATGATCGATGACTTGAGCCGCATGCGGGTGACGGAACGTTCTTCCCAGCGTTCGACGCCACCGATGTCGCGCCGGGCCAGCGTCACATAGTCGCGCGCCTGAAAACGGCCCATGTAACGGCGGTCCTGCACGTGAATCTGGTCGAGCCATTTGACGTTCGCCACGCCATACCAGCCCGGCACGATCACGCGTAAGGGCGCACCATGGTAGAGATTGAGCGGCTCGCCGTTCATCTCGTAGGCCAGCATGACGTCGGGCTGCAGGGCGTCCGTGTAGTGCATGCTGCGTCCGAAGTGCTGCTCGGCTTGCGTATCGCGGATCGTCTCGCTGCCTTTGTCGGCACCATAGAACACGACCTCGATACCCTCGGGGCGAATCCCGGCCTCGAGCAGGACGTCGCGTAAGCTCGTTCCGCCCCAGCGCGCATTGCCAATGAGACCCTGAAATACGGACGGGCGGTTGCCGCCGCATTCGAAGCCGGCATCGATCTCGACCTTGGGTCGGCTCTTGATGTCATCGAGCGTCAGCACGGTTGGGTTATCGACGAGACCTGTGATGCGCAGGCGGTAATCGGCCTCGGCGATCTCGGGCTGATCGTAATGCTGAACGATGTAAAAGTCCTCCACGGGCGTGTAGAACGAATCGACTTCACGCGTGTCGAGAAAGTGAACGCTGCCGGGGACTACGGGTGGCGCCGCAAATGTCGCGGGAACATCCGTGAACGGCACGAGCGTCTCGTCCTGGGCAAGTGCGAGTTTTGACCAAAATGGCAGGCCGGCTGTGGCGGCGATTCCCCCAATGGCCAGTCCCCCTTTGAGTATGTCGCGTCTCGGTCGTTCTCGTTCTTCTTTCATTGCAAGCTCGCGTGTGCGTGAGGGTTGTCACCGATTATTCGCGACCGTGATGGGAGCGTCAATTCAGGCGCCTGGTGGGCGCCCGCCGCGGCCGGGGCGGCAGTGGTTTCACATAATGTAGGTGACCCAGCTCGTGAGCACCGCCGCTCGCCCGCCATCTCGCCGTCGGCCGACAGTCGAACGACGCGCGGCATCCGCGGATTGACATTCTCTATTATTGGAGAATAATCCCTCAATAATGGTAAAGGATCTTCGAGTCAGCGCACTGGCCGCGTGTCGTGCGGCGCTACGGCCGCTGGTCCGGCTGCTGCTCAAGCATGGTGTGATGCACAGGGAATTCGTCGAGCTCAGTAAGGACGTCTACGTCGACGTCGCGCGCAGCGACTACGGCCTCAGAGGCCGTCCGACCAACGTGTCGCGGACGGCCTTGCTGACGGGGCTCGACCGCAAGGAGGTCGGGCGCATCCGCAGGCGTCTCGATCAGGCGGACCGCGGGCCCAAGGAACCGGGCGGAGAGCGCAAGCAGGACCGGATTGCGCGGCTCGTGTCGGGCTGGTATCAGGACCCGGCCTATTTGCGCCAGGACGGCACGCCGATGATGCTGCCGCTCGAGGGCCCCGCGCCGAGCTACGAGAGTCTCGTCAAGCGCTATGCGGGCGATGTGCCCGGCATCACGATCCTGCGCGAGCTCGAGCGCACGGGCGCCGTTAAGGTCCACAACGACAGCGCCGTCGAAGTCCTGCGCCGCAACTATCGTCTCGACAAGGTCGATCCCGAGGCACTCGCGCGTGCCGGCAGCGTGCTGGCTGATCTTGGCCACACTGTTGCGCACAACCTCTATCGCGACGAGACCGAGCAGAGCCGCTTCGAGGCCCGCGCGAGCAATCTACGCATTCCGCGCGAGGCCATGCCGGCGTACCGCGAGCTCGTCTACCGCGAGTCCCAGGCATTTCTCGAGAAGGTCGATGCATGGCTCACGGCACACGAGGCGGTCGATGGCGACGCAGAGCCAGCGCAACGCGTCGGCCTCGGCGTCTACTGGATACAGTCCGACAACGTGACAGGTGAACAATCATGACTCGATCGGCCCGAATACTGCGGCTAGGCGCAGCGCTCATCGCCGGCGCACTGCTCGGCGGTTGTGGTATCGACCAGGGCGGTGCGCAGTTCCCGAGCGGGCCGAGCAGCACGGGTACGCAGGGAACAGTCCTCGTATCGGGGCCCATCACGGGCTTCGGCAGCATATTCGTGAACGATCTGCGACTCGAGACGGATGGAGCGCAGATCGTCATCGACGGCCAGTTCGCGACGGAGTCGGATCTCGACATCGGCCGGGTCATCCGTGCCGTCGTTGTCGAGGATCGCGGGCGTCTGGGCGCGCTGTCTATCGAACATGAGGAAAACGTCGTCGGGCCGGTCGAGCTGCTCGATGCGAATGCCGGCACGCTCTCGGTGCTCGGCCAGCCCGTGGTCATCGATGCCGAGACACGCTTGGGCGCGACACTTACCGGCATCGCGGACATTCAGATCGATGATGTGATCGTCGTGAGCGGCTTGCCGCTGCCGTCCGGTGAGATTCAGGCAACGTTCGTCGCGCGCGCCGGGGCGACGCAGGAATTCCAGGTCACGGGCTCGATCGCGAGCCTCGATGCAGCGAGCCTGACGTTCGAGATCGGCGGGCTGACGGTCGACTACTCACAGGCGTTGTTGCTGCAGCTGGCAACCGGCATGCCGCAGCTCGACACCGTCGTCGAGGTCCGTGGGACGGACCTCGACGCAAGCGCATTAGTTGCGACCGAGGTTCGCGCGCGACCGTTCTTACCGGGCCTATTCACGGCCACGGCCACGTCGCTGACCGATTTCGAGATGTTGCTGACGAGTTCCGCGACCACGAGCAGCGTGCTCGACGTCAATTTCGTCGGCTACGTGACAGCGAGCAACCTGCCGAGCTCGATCTCAGTCGTCGACGTCGACGTACGTATTGATACCGCCACGGTCATCGACGGCGGGACCGTCAATGAGCTCGTCATCGGCAGGAGAGTTCAAATCGAAGGCAGCATCACGAGCTTCGGACAGGTTCGGGCGGATCGCGTGAAGCTGTTCTGAAACCGACAACGTGGGCTTATGGAGTGGAGATAGAGCAAATGAGAACTCAAGGAAGACTGCGTCAAATCGCGATGGGATTGGTATCGACCGTACTCGTCGCGTGCAACGGTTCAGGCGGCGATAACGGGATTGTGCCGCCACCGGGGCCCAATCTCGGGCTCCAGTCGACGCCCCCGGAGGTGCTGGTGCTCAAAGGCCAGCAGACTTGCGATGCGTTCAAGTCCTACGTCAGCGACTCGATAGCCGATCTGATTCTCAATGTCGGCGTAGTCAGCTGCCCGAGCTGCGCAGTCCGTATCGGCGGCGGTACCGAGCTCGTGGCCGCGGCCGCGACTGACGCGCAGTCGTTCGATGCCTTCACGGGCACGAACAGCCAAGAGGCTGGTGTCGATGAGGTCGACGACGTCGATGTGAATGCGGATGGTTACTTCTTCCTGATCGATGGCCGGCATCTCGTCGTCGCCGACGGTCTTCCACCCGACAGCCTGAGCGAGGTCGCCAGTCTCGAGCTCAAGCAGAGCGGTTACGTTGAAGGCCTCTTGCTAGACGCCGACAACGATCGCCTCGTTGTCGTCGCTTCGGACTTCAGCTTCTTCGACCCGCTGCCGCTGAGCATCCTTCCGCCTAGCAGGCCGGCGACCGAGCTCTTGTTCATCGATGTCGCCGATCCCGCGAACCCGGTCGTCGATCGGCGTCTCAGCATCGAGGGCTTCAAGCTCGCCGTGCGGCGCATCGGCGACCGCATCCACGCAGTGGCGCATACGACGCCGGCGATTCCGGTGACGATCTACGACAACGCCCGTCTGCTTGAGCTACGGCAGAATCTCGCGAATGCGGTCACGAGCAACGACGAGGGCGCGCAGACGCTTCTCGAGCGCGAAATCCGCGACCTCATCGATGCGCTGGTGGCCGCCACCGATGCGGACGACTATCTGCCCGATATCACGCTGCATGCCGGCGGGCAGGACACGCCGGTCGGCTCACCGGTCTGTGCCGACGTCGCCGTTCCGGACGTGACGATGCCGCTCGCGCTGACGTCGGTGACGAGTATCGACAGCGACGGCACTAACGTCGCCTCGCTCAAGGTCGCGAACAATTCGTGGAATGTCTATGCGAGCGAGCAAAACATTTATCTGACGCAGACGAGTGGCGGCTGGTGGTTCGCGGACCGCCAGCGCCAACAGACGGCGATCCACAAGATCGCGGTCGGTAGCGGCGCGCCGCGCAGCATAGCCACCGGGCTCGTCAACGGTTGGGCCGGATCGCCGTTCCAGTTCAGTGAGCACGCAGGGTTTCTGCGCGTTGTGACGAGCCGCTCGGAATTCGACCCGGCTGCCAACGTTTTTCTGCGCGACAACAATCTATACGTGCTCGCGGACGACGGAGCCGGCTCGCTGGACGTCGTCGGTTCCGAGCTCGGCTTTGGCGCAACGGAGACAATCTTCAGCACGCGACTCGTGGGCGAACGCGGCTTCGTCGTGACGTTCCGCCAGATCGACCCGCTGTTTACGTTCGATCTCTCCGATCCCAGGAATCCGACACTCATGGGTGAGCTCGAGATCCCCGGCGTGAGCACCTATATTCATCCGCTCGGCGATACGCACCTGCTGACCATCGGCTACGACGGCGACGAGACGCGCCTCAACGGACATTTCGCGTTGAATATTTTCGATGTGCAGCGGCTCGACGATCCGCGGCTCGTACACAACTATGTGCCCACCTTCGATGCGCCCGGCTTCGCTTGGACGCCGGCGGTCTGGGACCATCTGGCCTTCAACTATTTTGCCGAGGCCGGGACGCTGACTGTGCCCGTGCAATACTATGCCGGCAGCTGGGACGAGCACTTCAGCGGCTTTATCGCGTTCTCAGTGGATACGGTGACCGGGTTCGCAGAGCTCGGCCGACTCGATCACAGTAATCTCGCACGTCAGGCGCACTGCGTCGGTCCGAACGCGCTGGCGCCTAGCCTCTGCGACTCGGGGATCTATCTCGAAGCCGCGAACCCGCGACGTGCGGTCTCCGCGCTGTTCGGCGGCGAGCCGTTCATCTATACGCTCTCGAATCTCGGCATGAAGGTCAGCCGAGCCGACGAAAACTTTGCGGATCCGGTGGCGGTGCTGCCGCTGCCGTATCGCAACGAATATCCATGGCTGGTGCAATGACGGCCCTCTAACGCGTTGCTCCCGGCCGCCGGAGTCCCCGATCCGGCGCGTCCCGGGGGGCGACGCGCTTTTCTTTCAGGCCGACAATCGGTAGCAGGGCTCGTATGCGCCGCTCAGGCGCATGCGTTTTTGCGCGACGAAGCCTGCGAGCAGTTCGTCGAGTGCTTGCATGACCTCGCGGTCTGCATGTAGCTCAAATGGGCCGTGCTTCTCGATCGTGCGGATGCCGTAATCCTTGACGTTGCCAGCGACGATGCCTGAGAACGCACGTCGCAGATGCACGGCCAGCTCGTGCGGGTCGTGATCGCGCCGCAGCTGCAAGCTCGCCATCGATTCATGCGAAGCCACGAACGGCTCCTGGAAGGCCGAGTCGACCTGCAGGCGCCAGTTGAAGTAGTACGCGTCCGCATTCTCGTGGCGAAACGTCGCGACGCGCTGCACCTCGTTGCGGATCAGCGCTGCCGTGGCGGCCGGCTCGCCGATCTCGATGCGGTAGTGCTCGCGTGCCGCCTCGCCGAGCGTCGTCATGACAAATCGATCGATGACGCGAAAATAAGGCTCGCTCTCGGCAGGACCTGCGAGTATCACGGGGACCGGCACATCACGATTGGCCGGCTGCATGAGAATACCGAGCAGAAATAGAAGTTCTTCGGCTGTACCGGCACCACCTGGGAAGATCACGATCGCGTGGGCGACACGGACGAACGCCTCGAGGCGTTTTTCGATGTCGGGCATGATGACGAGCTCATTGACGATCGGGTTCGGTGATTCTGCGGCAATGATGCCGGGCTCGGTAATGCCGACATAGCGTCCGTCGAGGATGCGCTGCTTCGCATGCGCGATGGCCGCGCCTTTCATCGGTCCTTTCATTGCGCCGAGGCCGCAGCCCGTGCAGACATCGAGACCACGCAAGCCGAGTTGATAGCCGAGGTCCTTCGTGAAGTCGTACTCGTCGCGGCCGATCGCGTGACCGCCCCAGCAGACGACGAGATTCGGGTCCCGCGCGGTCTTGAGCACGTCGGCGTTACGCAGAATGCGGAACACGGCGTCAGTCACACCCGCGGTGCTGCCGAGGTCGAAATGACCAGCAGCCTGTTTGCTGCTGACGTAGACAACGTCGCGCAGCACAGAGAAGAGCTGCTCGCGTATGCCGCGAATCATCTTGCCGTCGACGAACGCGTCGGCTGGTGCGTTGATTAATCTGAGCTTGACGCCGCGGTCCTGTTGGACGATCTCGACCTGAAAGTCGGCGAATTGCTCGAGAATGGCGCGCGTGTCGTCGGTCGCGCTGCCGACGTTGAGTACGGCGAGCGAACAGCGGCGTAGGATCTCGCGTTGCCGGCCGGCCGTTGCATCGAGCAGGCCGCTGACTTCCTCCTGCGATAGGACTTCGAGGCTGCGTTCCGGCATTACCTCAACAATGTCTTGGCGTGGGGGCATGCCGGGATTATCCCAAGTTTCGGTCACGAAAAGATGTTAAATGCCACTCAGAGCGGCGCGAATCAGCTTAGGGCGATTCGTCGCCCGCTAATGCCAGCACGGCGCGTGCACGCTTGACGACGGGCACGTCGATGACCTTGCCGTCGAGTGAGGTCGAGCCGCGTCCTTGGCGCTCGGCTTCCTCGAAGGCTGCGACGACGCGCCGCGCAAGCTCGATCTCGGCTTCCGACGGGGAGAATCCGGCGTTGATCGCCTCGATCTGCGCCGGATGGATCGCGAACTTGCCCTTGAAACCCGTTTGCTTGGCCAGTGCGATGTTCGCCCTCAGGCCGTCCTCGTCCTTGAAGCGGAAGTAGGGCGTATCGAGGGCCGCGATATTCGCCGCACGCGCAGCGATACAGAGCACGTTACGTGGATAGGCGACCTCGGACTCGTCTTCGAGCCGCTCGATCCCCATATCGTGGGTGAAATCCTCGCCGCCGAATGCAACGCCGATGATGCGTGGGCTCGAGCTGCAGATCTCGTAGCAGTGTACGATCGCCTTGGCCGACTCGAGCCATGGGATGAGCTTGAGTGTTCCGGCCTCGACGCCAGCCTTCTGCTCCAGCTCCGTGATTAGATCCGATATCGTGGCGATGTCGTCGGGCACGTCTACCTTGCCGACGGAGATCCCATGGATTAGCGGTCCGACGACGGCTGCGAGATCTGGCTCGATCCACTCGGTATCGAGCGAATTGACGCGCGGAATGACCGGTACGCCGGAGGCTGCGAGCTTCGGCAGGAACGACTTGATGACCTCGCGCGCGTTGGCTTTCTCAGCCGTCGGCACGGAGTCCTCCATGTCGGGGATGAACGCGTCGGGGCGGAAGGCCAGTGCCTTCTCGAGCATGTTGTCCTTGTTGCCAGGGACGAACAAGAGACTCCTGAGCACCGCCACCGACGCTTTCCTCCTCAGACGCTACAGAAGCCCGGCGCCTCTGGCCCAGCGGTACTTCGCACCAAGGACCGCGACCGGTAGCTCCGTCGTGTACGGGTACGCGACGATACCGCGCTCGTAGAGGTACTCCGAGGCTTCCTCGACCTCGACGTCGCCGACGAGCGAGGCAACGATGGGCTTGTTGATGCCCTTGTCGCGGGCCTCTTGGACGACGCGTGCGCAGAGCTCGGCAAACACCATCGGCGGCGTGACGATCGTGTGCCAGTAGCCGAGGATCAGTGCATGGATGCGGTCGTCTTCGAGACCGAGCTTGATCGTTTTCTCATACGTGATTGGCGGCTCACCGCCTGTGATGTCGACCGGGTTACCGGAGGCACCGAACGGTGGAATGAACTGCTTGAACGCTTCGTCGAGATCCTGTGGGAACTTCATTAGCGAGAGGCCGTTATCGACACAGGCGTCCGACAACAGGACGCCCGAACCGCCAGCGCCGGTGATGATCACGATGTCCTCGCCCTTGGGCGTCGGCAGGATCGGCAAGCCGCGCGCGAACTGCAACAGATCGTTGAGCGCGTAGGCGCGAATTACACCGCTGGATTTGAGCACGTCATCGTAGATCTTGTCGTTGCCCGCGAGCGCGCCCGTGTGCGAGGCGGCAGCCTTGGCGCCAGCCTGAGTTCGGCCGGCCTTGAGCATGACGACCGGCTTCTTCTTCGAGACGCGGCTGGCGACTTCGGCGAAGCTGCGGCCGTCTTTCAAGTCCTCGGCGTGCATCGCGATGACGTCGGTGTTGTCGTCCTGCTCAAAGTAAGTCAGCAAATCGTCCTCGTCGAGATCGGATTTGTTGCCTAGGCCGACGATGGCCGAGACGCCCATCTTCGTCGAGCGGCTGAAGCCGATGATCGACATGCCGACGCCGCCACTTTGTGAAGATAGCGCGGCCTTGCCCTTGACATCATACGGCGTGCAGAACGTCGCACAAAGATTCGCCGGCGTGTAGTAGAAGCCATAGATGTTCGGGCCCATGATGCGCACGTTGTGCTTGCGTGCGACCGCGAGGAGCTCGTCCTGCAGCTCATGTTCGCCGACCTCGGCGAAGCCCGACGGGATCATGACCGCGCCTGGAATGCCTTTCTCGCCGACTTCTTCCATGGCGGCGACGCAGAACTTGGCGGGCACGGCGAACACTGCGACGTCGATGTCACCCGGAACGTCCTTGACGCTCTTGTAGGCCTTCTTGCCGAGAATTTCGTCGGCCTTCGGGTTGATCGGGTAGAGCTCACCCTTGTAACCGCCGTTGATGATGTTCTTCATGACGGAGTTACCGATCTTGCCTTCGCCGTCGGACGCACCGACGACGGCAACGGCTTTCGGATTCATGATCCGCTGCATCGCGGTCACGATCTCTTCCTGGCTCGGCCGGTAGAGCTCCTTGGCCGGTGCGAAGTCGACACTCACGAGCGCATCGACGGCCGTTGCCCCGCCACTGCTCGCGAGGATCGGGTTGAGGTCGATCTCTTGGATCTCGGAAAAGTCGGCTGTGAGCTCGGAAACGTTGACGATGATCGATGCAAGCGCGTCGCGGTCGACGGGATCGGCGCCGCGTACGCCTTTCAATATCTCGGCGGCTTTGATGCCGTCGAGCATCGACAGAGCATCATCCTTGCTTGCCGGCGCGAGCCGGAACGTGATGTCCTTCAACACCTCGACGAGAATGCCGCCGAGACCGAATGCGACGAGCTTGCCGAAGCTCGGATCGGTCACAGCACCGACGATGACTTCCTGACCGTCGCTCGAGACCATCTGCTGGATCTGCACGCCGACGAGGTCCGCATCGGCCTTGTAGGCTTTCGCGTTTGCCATGATCGACTCGAAGCCGGCTTTTGCTGCTGCATCGTCGCCAACACCGACGAGCACGCCGCCGGCCTCGGTCTTGTGCAGGATATCCGGCGAGACAATTTTCATGACGACGGGATAACCGATTCCAGCGGCGATGCTGGCGGCTTCCGCTGCCGAGCTTGCCAGTCCTTCCTTGGGCAGCGGGATGCCATAGGCGTCGCAGACTTCCTTGCACTCGGGCGCCGTCAGCGACGTGCGTCCTTCGGCTTTGACGCGGTCGAGCACGGCGCGAACCGTTGCTTGGCGATCAGACATTTTTGAATCTCCTCGTTATTTCTTTGGCGGCATCGTAAACGCGCCGGAATCCTTGAGCTGGCCAATCCTCGCGTCGTCGTAATCGAGCACCTGGGCCAATATTTCTTCTGTGTGCTCGCCGAGCAGCGGTGAGCGAGTGACCTCGACGGGCGAATCCGAGAGCTTGATCGGGCAGCCGAGGTTATACCACTTGCCGCGCTCCGGATGATCGAGCTCGACGTACATTTCGCGCAGCTTGACGTGATCGTCGTTCGCGAGGTCTTTCGTGCTCATGATCGGGCCGCAAGGCACGTCAATCTCGTTGAGAACTTCCATGAGCTCGCGCTTCGTGTAGTTGCTCGCGAATTCTTCGAGCAGCTTCCACATCTCGGCCTGATTCTCACGGCGCACGTTGATGTTATCGAAACGTTTGTCTTTCACGAGCGCCTCGCCGCCGATGCGCTTGGCAAGCGGCTTCCAGACGTGCTCTTGAACGACGATATAAATGTAGTCGTTCGTGCCGCCAGGCTTGCATTGGATCGCGTTGCCGAGCTGGCCACCGCCCGAATCGTTGCCGGCACGCGGCGTGAAGTCCTCGAACTCCTGTATCGAGTACTCCGGCATCGGTCCGTTCTCGATACGTTGATGGTCGCGCCATTTCACACGCGCGAGGTTCATGACACAGTCCATCATTGCGCACTCCACGTACTGGCCCTTGCCGGTGCGCTCACGCTGTAGCAGTGCTGCGAGAATGCCGGCCATGAGGTGCACGCCGGTGCCGGAGTCACCGATCTGCGCACCCGTGACAACGGGCGGTCCGTCGAGGAAACCGGTCGTGCTCATCGATCCGCCCATAGCCTGGGCGACGTTCTCGTAGGCCTTGAACGCCGCGTACGGCCCTTCGGAGCCGAAGCCTTTGATCGAAGCCATGACGATGCGCGGGTTGATCTCGTGAACCCTCTCCCAGCCGAAGCCGAGCCGGTCGAGCACGCCCGGGCCGAAGTTCTCCATCATGACGTCGCAGGTCTTGACGAGATCGGTAAAGACTTCCTTGCCTTTGTCGTTTTTGAGGTTGACCGTGATCGAGCGCTTGTTGCAGTTCAGCATCGTGAAATAGAGGCTGTCCGCATCGGGAATATCGCGTAGCTGCTTACGCGTCGCATCGCCCATCGGCGACTCGAGCTTGATGACATCGGCGCCGAGAAAACCCATGAGCTGACTCGAAGTCGGGCCCGCCTGCACGTGCGTCATGTCGAGGATGCGAATTCCAGAAAGTGCTTTATTAGAGCTCATCGTGAGTAAGTTCCCATTTCGTTAGTTGTTTGTTTACAAGTTCCGCACTTGGAATTATTTCTTCTGCAATTGGCTTTGCGGGTTGAGGTTTCCGATTCGACCACTCTCGCTGCCGGCAGCTGGATTGATGGCTGCGTTGATTAGGGTTGGTCTGCCAGAATCCATCGCCGTGTCAACGGCGCGCTTCAGTTCTTCTGGAGTGGTCGCATGCACGCCGACCCCTCCGAATGCCTCCATCATCTTGTCGTAGCGTGATTCCGAGACGAAAGTAGTCCATGCCGGGTCGGAACTCCGCTCATTGACGTCTGTGCCTCGATAGATCCCGCCGTTGTTGAAGACGACGATACAGACCGGCAAGTCGTATCGACAGATAGTCTCTATTTCCATACCGGAAAAGCCGAAGGCGCTGTCGCCTTCGATGGCGAGTACGGGCTTGCCGGTTTCTATGGCTGCGGCAACGGCAAAGCCCATGCCAATGCCCATGACGCCCCAAGTTCCGACATCGAGCCGCTTGCGGGGGTTGTACATATCGATAATGCCGCGTGCGAGATCGAGCGTGTTGGCGCCTTCATTGACGAGAATGGCATCGGGTCGCTCCGCGATTACGGTACGCAAGGCACCGAGCGCGCCGTGGAAGTCCATCGGATGGTTATCGTTCGTCAGCCGTGGCGCCATTTTGGCGATATTGGCGTCCTTCTTGGCTTTGACCGCGTCTGTCCAATCCGATGGCGGCGTGTGCGAATTCGAAGTGATGCCATCCAGCAGCGCCGATACGCATGAGCCGATATCACCTACCACCGGTGCTGCGATTTCTACATTCGAATCCATTTCTCTGGGCTCGATGTCAATCTGAATAAACTGCTTTTTCCCACCCCAGGGTTTGCCCTTGCCTTGTGACAGCAGCCAGTTGAGGCGTGCGCCTATCAGCATCACGACGTCGGATTCTTTTAATACCAAAGACCGTGCCGCGCCTGCACATTGCGAATGCGTGTCCGGCAGGATGCCTTTGGCCATGCTCATCGGCAGAAAAGGGATTCCGGTCTTTTCGACCAGAGCACGAATGTCATCATCTGCCTGAGCATAGGCGGCGCCTTTGCCGAGAATGATCAGCGGCCGCTCGGCGTTTTGTAGCAGCGTGAGCGCGCGCTCGACCGACTCGGCTGATGGAATTTGCGCTGGCGCGGGGTCGATGACCTTGATTAACGATTCTTTACCCTTCTCGGCGTCAATGACCTGCCCGAAGAGCTTGGCTGGAAGATCGAGATAGACGCCACCCGGTCGCCCTGAAACAGCAGCCCGAATCGCGCGCGCTACGCCAACACCGATATCCTCAGCATGCAGCACTCGAAAGGCTGCTTTGCACAGAGGCTTGGCAATAGCGAGCTGGTCCATTTCCTCATAGTCGCCCTGCTGAAGGTCAACGATCTCGCGTTCGGATGAGCCTGAGATCAGGATCATTGGAAAGCAATTAGTCGTCGCATTTGCCAAAGCGGTCAGGCCGTTGAGGAATCCTGGCGCAGACACCGTAAGACAGATCCCGGGGTTCTTCGTGAGAAAGCCCGCGATGGCTGCTGCGTTGCCGGCGTGCTGTTCATGGCGGAACGCGATCACGCGTATGCCCTCGGCCTGAGCCATACGGCCGAAGTCGGTGATCGGAATGCCAGGTACGCCGTAGATCGTCTTCACACCATTGAGCTTCAGTGCGTCAATGATGAGGTGAAATCCATCAGTCAGTTCACGCTGGTCTTCGGCCACTTCTGATTCTCTGAGCTTTTCTGCAGGTGCGCTTGCCATGGGACTTCCTCGTTTGTTTAGTCTAAGTACGCGACGTAGTTGTTGATGTGATCGGCGAGACCGAACGAATGCTCGCGCACGAGCCTTTCGGCGAGTTCGGTATCTCGCGCTTCGATTGCCTCGATGATGTGCAAGTGATCGATGATTGAACGATCCGCACGGTCTCTCTCGGTTATTGTTTGCGCGCGTATCGCACGCATGTGTACGAACAATGAATCAGTCATCTGTTTGAGCAATTCACTCTTGCTCAGCGAGATGATCTTTTGATGAAAGCGGATGTTAGTGTCGGAGTACTCGTCGATATGCGCTTGCGGAGCCTCTTCGCCTTCGAAGGTTACGAAGAGTTCGCGCAGCTCGCCTATCTCCGCGTCCGATGCAACCTGTGTTGCGAGCCGCGCGGCCATGCTCTCTAGCGCGGCCCAGACGGAGATCATCTCGAGAATTTCTTCTTTGCTTTTGCGTGCGACAAACGTGCCCTTACGAGGAATCATCTCGACGAGGCCTTCCTGCTCGAGCCTCGACAGCGCCTCGCGGATCGGTGTCCGGCTCACGCCGAGGTCCTCGGCGAGGCGGCGTTCGTCGAGCTTGGCGGCCTCGCCGTCGGCATAGATGTCCATTGCCGTGATCGCGGACTTCAGTGCGCCGTAGACCTGATCCTTGAGCGCAACGCTGGTTCGGACCGGACGGAGTTTGATATTTGTGGCCGCCAAGGGGAGTCTTTCGTTATCGGAATTTTGGTATACAGTATACCAGAAGGTCCCTGGTTTCAAACGGCTTATCCGTACCGAGGCGCGCCTGGTTACTCGGCTGCCGAGGCGTGTATCGGTGAGGAGTTCAGGCGCGCTACAGAATTGCCGATAAGAGAGACAGAGGCTAGGATGATGACATCGCCTACGCCTCGAATTAACGCGCGTTCCCAAGCCATCGCATGCAAAGAGATCTTGCCCTCGTGATTGTCACGGCGATCGTCGTCGGCGGGCTCTCATTCTTGCTGCGCGATGCACCCGAACCTGCGCCCATGCTCGACGTGACACCGGCGGCGTCGGCGTTTCTGCGCACGCCCGACGGTCGCCCAGATTTCAACGGGATCTGGCAAACGACCAGTACGGCCAACTGGGATTTGCAGACGCACACTACTCGCCCACTCGTGGCCCAGCCGGGCGTCTACGAGGATGTGCCGGTGCTCGCGGCCCCGGTCGTGGCGCTCGGCACGGTTGGCTGGGTACCGCCCGGGATCGGTGTCGTCGAGGGCGATGAGATTCCGTATTTGCCGTGGGCGGCCGAGCGCAAGCGTGACAACGCTGCGCACTGGCTCGATCGCGATCCCGAGATCCGCTGCTACCTGCCCGGCGTGCCGCGGGCCATGTATCTGCCGTATCCATTCCAGATCGTCCAAGGCACCGACAAGATCATGATGGTCTTCGAATTCGCCAACGCCCAGCGCACGATCAACCTCGATGAGGTCGCCCCGTATCCGGCCGAGGCTTTCATGGGTTATTCGGTCGGCCGTTGGGAAGGCGATACGCTGATCGTCGAGGCCACCAACTTTACGCCCTATACGTGGTTCGACCGTGCAGGGAATTTCCACAGCGACGCGTTGCGCGTCACCGAGCGCTACACGCCGATCGCTCAGGGTGCGATCCAATACGAGGCCACGATCGAGGACCCGAAAGTGTTCTCACGACCGTGGACGATCCGGTTGCCGCTCTACCGGCGCCTGGAGCCGGAGGCTCAGCTCCTGGATTTTCGCTGCATGGAGCAGGTCGAGGAAACTGTGTACGGCCACTTGCGCAAGGAACCGCTCGTTGAACGCTGGGAGGGTCGCACGATGACGATCGATGTCACGCGCACCGTTCCCCCCGGTGATGCGGTCTATGAGCTACAGTGGTCTGGAAATCCGCCGGATGGGCAATGAGAGAGAGGAACACGCAATGAACCGACGCTCAACGATCCTCGCAGCCGTGACATTCGCCACGATCGTTCTGGCGGCGCCGGCACACAGTCACCACGCGTTCGCTGCCGAGTTCGATGCTAATCAGCCCGTGCATTTCACGGGCGTCGTCAAGCGCATGCAATGGACTAATCCACATGCCTGGATTTTCGTCGACGTCACGCAGGAGGACGGCACGGTCGAGGAATGGGCGATCGAGGCTGGCACGCCGGTCGTGTTGTTTCGCCGCGGCTTCACGAAAGATTCACTCGCGCCCGGCACCGAGATTGTCGTAGACGGTTATCGCGCTAAAGATGGCTCACGGCGCGCGAACGGCCGCGACTTGACGTTTGCAGACGGACGCACGCTCTTTCTTCGAGATCAGAACGCCAACGCGCCCTAGCGCCGACGTTCGCTCGATCCGCCGAGAGGCGACAACCCGCTCGAACGAACGCAGGTTGCGTCTACCTGCGATCGCTCAATCTCGAAGAACGACCGGCTACGGTCCGCCGCCGCCCGTGGCGTTGTCCTGGGTTGCAGGGTCCGGACCGCGGCCCTCGGCAAACGCTCGCTCCGCCGCCCGCGTGTTGATGAGCATGCCGAGCATCCCAAAATTGCCTTCGTGACAACCGCCCTCGTAGACCTGATTTGCGAAAGCGTCGTTGAGGGTCAGCTCCTGGACAGCCGTCCAAGGCTGGGTGAATGTCGTCGGATCGTCGATCGTGACTTCATAAGACAGCGTCTCGGCGTCGATTCGAGTGAACCGCTCGACGAGATGCAAGTTCTCGCGCGAGCCGAAGAAATTCGTCTTCTGCGTGAAATTCGTGATGTCGACGACGAGCGTGTCATCTTCCCAGTGACCGCGTGCATCGCCGTGGCGCAGGCGAATGTGATCCGGCAGATGCCCCCGATCCGTAATTTGAATCGTGCGGCTGAATCCCTGCCCCTGGCCGGAGTCGTAATAGATGGCAACCGCGCCAGGCGACTGCGCGATGCGCGCAACGCCTCCAAGCGTATTGGCTGGCAGCAAGAGCGGCAGGCCGTAGCCGAAGCAACGCTCGGTAGCGCTGCGATCCTCCGGGCCATCCGCGCGGTTGATTCGATCGAGGTTGTAATCCGGCGAGCGTTCGGACCGTCGTGGCGAGATCGGGCCCGGCCGCCCGCCCGATGTCCCCTGCAGCAAGGCTGCGAGAAATTCGGTTTTTTCGGCGATGCGTGCCTGGGCCTCGGCCGTGAGCGCCGGCATCTGCCCGTCAGCGGGATCGACGATCATCGACGTACGCCGCCCGCGCGCGAGAGTCGGGTCGCCGCGCCAATGCTCGTTGTACGCGCGCGCGACGTCGCGCTCCGTGCCGGTACCCTCGCGACTGTCGCGCCCGGGTTGGTCGTAGCGCTCAGCGAGGGAACGCTCCGCCTCGGCTACTTCCTCATCCGTCAGAAATGCTCGCGTGCCGAAGCGTTCCGGGCGTTCGAGCGGCGTCTCATACGGGTTGCTCCAGATCCCTTGCAGGTCGGGATCGCCCCAAGGTGTGCGCGGGGCCTGAGCGTATGCCCTCGGCGCAAGTACGGCCGCGAGTGTCGCGATCAGTATCCAATCGATGCGCATGACGATCGCCCAACCCTGATTGCAGGAACCCACCAATCATAGCAACTCGGCGGGCTTTTGGCCCTTTGCAGGAAGCCGGGCTCGCGCCCGGCGGCGGCAGGGTCGCAAGCCCCTGGGAGCTAAGGCACGAGGACGATTTTCCCGAAGTGCTCGCTGGCCTCCATCATCCGGTGGGCCTCAGCAGCCTCGGCCAGCGGCAGGACCGCATGAATGAGCGGCTCGATCGCACCCTGCTCGAACAGCGGCATGACGGCGTTCGCGAACTGCGCGACGATCCCGGTTTTCTCGGCGACCGAGCGCGAGCGCAGCACCGAGCCGATAACCTGCTGGCGCTTGACCATGAGCGCGCCGAGATTGATCTCGGCTTTCGCGCCGCCCATGAGCCCGATGATGACGAGGCGTCCGCCGACGGCGAGTGCCTTGAGATTGCCGGCGAGATACTTGCCGCCGATATGATCGAGAATCACGTCGGCCCCGCGCTTGGCCGTGATCTCGCGCACGGCCTCAGCGAAATCCTGTGCTTTGTAGTCGATGACATCGTGCGCACCGAGCTCGGCGACGCGCTCGAGCTTGCCGGCCGATGCGGTGACGATGATGCGGCTCTCCGGGGTCAGCGCGCGACAGATCTGAATGCCGGAGGTGTTCACGCCGCCGCCGCCGCCGTGCAGCAGCACGGTCTCGCCGTCCTCGATATCGCCGAGCATGAAGACATTCAGATACGCGGTGATATACGTCTCGCAGACACACGCCGCCTGCTCGAAGCTCAAGCGCTGCGGAATCGGAATTAGATGATCGGCATAGGCGGTCGCAAATTCTGCGTATCCGCCGCCGCCGACGAGGCTCATGACGCGATCGCCGATGGCGTGACCCTCGACGCCAGGGCCGAGCGCCGCGATTGTGCCAGCAACTTCGAGGCCGAGCAGCTCAGACTCGCCTTTCGGCGCCGGGTAGTGGCCGAGCCGCTGGATTGTGTCGGCCCGATTGACCGTCGTCGCCTCGACCTTGATGAGCACCTGATGCTCACCGGGCTCGGGGGTTTGTGCCTCGCCAATCGCGAGCACCTCGGGGCCGCCGAACTCCTCCAGCAGGATTGCTTGCATTGCTATTTCTCGACTAATGGGGTCAGAGTAAATCGGGTTTAGGGCACGATTATTACAGAACGGATCCGTAGCGGGGTCGAATACCTTAGAAATTGCTGTTGGACGCCAATTTACTCCGACCTCGTTAATTGGACCCCATTTGGGACCCGATTGGCTCTGACCCCAATTTAGCAGGCGCGCGTTCATGTACCATACCTGCCTCGTTCCCGGCGCATTGTTCACTGACCGATGGCGAAAAAAATCAAAAAACTACTCGTCGCCAACCGCAGCGAAATCGCAATCCGCGTCATGCGCGCAGCGACGGAGCTGGGTATAGGCACGGTCGCCGTGTACGCGGAGGAAGATCGCTTCGCTTTGCATCGCTTCAAGGCCGATGAGAGCTACAAGCTCGGGGCGCCCGGACGCCCGCTCGCTGCTTACCTCGATATCGACGCCGTGCTGCGTATTGCGCAGGAGGCAGGCGTCGATGCGATTCATCCAGGCTACGGTTTCCTGTCCGAGAACCCGGACTTCGCCGATGCTTGCGTGCAGGCGGGCATCACGTTCATCGGACCGTCGTCCTCGGTCATGCGCGCGCTCGGCAATAAGGTCAGCGCGAGGGAGCTCGCGCAGAACGCCGGTGTACCCGTCGTCCCGGCGACCGGGCCCTTGCCCGAAGACCCTGCCGCTGCGGCGAAGCTCGCGGCTCAGGTCGGCTACCCGCTCATGCTCAAGGCGAGTTGGGGAGGCGGCGGGCGAGGGATGCGCGTCATTCGCGGGCCGGAGCAGCTCGAGGAGGACATCGCCGCTGCGCGGCGGGAAGCTGGGGCTGCGTTCGGCAACGATGAGGTTTATCTCGAGAAGCTCGTCGAGCGCGCACGTCACGTCGAGGTGCAGATTCTCGGTGACTCTCACGGCAATCTCGTGCACCTGTTCGAGCGTGACTGCAGCGTGCAGCGGCGCAACCAAAAGGTCGTCGAGCGGGCTCCAGCACCGTATCTGTCTGCGGAGCAACGTGAAGAGCTCTGCGGCTACGCGCTGCGTCTCGCCGAGGCTGCCGAATACCGCAACGCTGGCACAGTCGAGTTCCTCATGGACAGCGACGACGGCGCGTTCTATTTCATCGAGGTGAATCCGCGGATTCAGGTCGAGCACACCGTGACCGAGGAAGTCACGGGGATCGACATCGTCAAAGCACAGATCCGAATCGCGCAGGGCGCACGTATCGGTGATCCCGACAGCGGCGTTCTGACGCAGAAGAACATCCGCCTCAACGGCCACGCACTGCAGTGTCGGGTTACGACTGAGGATCCGGAGAATAATTTCATTCCCGACTATGGACGGATCCGTAACTATCGCAGCGCTTCGGGTTTCGGCATTCGCCTCGACGGTGGCACGGCGTACTCGGGTGCGCTGATCACGCCGTATTACGATTCCTTGCTCGTGAAGGTCACTGCGTGGGCGCCGACACCCGAAGAGTCCGTCATGCGCATGCACCGGGCGTTACGGGAATTTCGCATCCGCGGGCTGGCCACGAATCTGCTCTTTCTCGAGCAGCTCATCACGCACCCGAAGTTCCTGCATGCCGATTACACGACGCGGTTCATCGACGAGACGCCGGAGCTGTTCGCGGCGCCGCGCCGGCGCGATCGTGCGACAAGGCTGCTGCGCTTCATGGGCGAGGTCATCGTCAACGGCAACGCCGAAGTTGCCGGGCGAATCGAAACGAAGGCCAGGGCGCCCGTGTCCGTGCCGGAGTGCCGCGGCGAGGCGCCGCCGGGTACGGTGCAGAAACTCGAAGAGCTCGGTGCGGAAGGATTCGCGCAATGGCTGCTCGCCAAGCCCGAGGTCATGATCACCGACACGAGCATGCGCGACGCGCATCAATCGCTGTTGGCAACGCGCATGCGCACGGACGATATCGTCAAAATCGCGCCTGTCTACGCGGCACGTCTTCCGCAGCTGCTATCGCTGGAGTGCTGGGGCGGCGCCACATTCGACGTCGCGATGCGTTTTCTCAAGGAAGATCCTTGGGAGCGGCTAGAGATCATCAAGGCGCGTGCACCGAACATCCTCCTGCAGATGTTGCTGCGCTCCTCCAACGCCGTCGGTTACACGAATTATCCCGACAACGTCGTGCAGGCCTTCGTCACGCAGGCTGCGCAGGCCGGTGTCGATCTTTTCCGGGTGTTCGATTCGCTGAACTGGGTCGAGAACATGCGCGTCGCGCTCGACGCCGTGCTCGAGTCCGGCAAGATTTGTGAGGCAGCGATTTGTTATTCGGGTGATCTGTTGTCTCCGGCGCCGAACAAATACGATCTTGCGTACTACGTCGGAATGGCACGCGAGCTCGAGAAGGCGGGCGCGCATATCCTCGGGATCAAGGATATGGCCGGCGTATGCCGGCCCGCAGCGATCGAGAAACTCGTGAGCACGCTCAAGCAGGAGATCGGCCTACCGATTCATTTTCATACCCACGATACGAGCGGTATCGGTGCGGCGTCCGTGCTCGCAGCCGTGCGCGCCGGCGTCGACGCCGTCGATCTCGCAATGGATTCGGTCAGCGGTCTGACGTCACAGCCGAACCTGGGCTCTGTTGTCGACGCGCTGCGCGGCGATGCGCGCGACCCGGGCCTCGACCGCGAAGCGATCCGCGGGATCGCGCGTTACTGGGAGCTCGTGCGCGAGTACTACGCAGGGTTCGAGAGCGACATTCGCTCCGGCACGGCAGACGTTTACCGGCATGCGATGCCCGGCGGGCAATACACGAACCTGCGCGAGCAGGCGCGTGCGCTCGGCGTGGCTCATCGCTGGCCCGAAGTCGCTGAGCGTTATGTCGAGGTCAATCAGCTGTTCGGCGACATCATTAAGGTGACGCCCACGTCGAAGGTCGTCGGCGACATGGCGATCGCAATGGTCACGGGTGAGCTGACCGCAGAGGAAATCCTCGATCCTGACAAGGAGATCGCGTTTCCCGAGTCCGTCGTGTCGTTGTTCCGCGGTGACATCGGCCAGCCGGTGGGCGGTTTTCCGCAGGCGCTGCAAACAAAGATTCTCAAGGGCGAGAAGCCGTTGACCGAGCGCCCCGGCGCGCTCATGCCGCCAGCGGACCTGGACGCCGAGCGCGCCCAGGGCGAGAAACGCATCGGGCGGCGCATGAGCGATCGGGAGCTTTGCTCCTATCTGCTCTATCCAGCCGTGTTCGAGGAGTTCGCAAAGACTCAGCGTAGCTACGGAGACATCGGCGTGCTGCCGACGCCCGTCTTCTTCCACGGCCTCAAACCACAAGAAGAGATCGAGGTCCAGCTCGAGCGTGGCAAACGGCTGATCATCCGCCTGCTCGGGATGAGCGATGTCGATGACAGGGCGCAGCGCCGCGTTTTCTTCGAGCTCAACGGCCAGCCGCGCACAGTGGAAGTTACGGATCGCAGCCGCGCGGCATCAGTTAAGCGCCATCCCAAAGCCGATTCGGATAACCCCAAGCACGTTGCCGCGCCGATGCCCGGGCGCGTTGTCAGCATCAGCGTAAAGAAAGGCCAGCAGATCGGGCGCGGCGACGCACTACTCGCGATCGAGGCGATGAAAATGGAAACGCTGCTGCGCGCCGAGCGTGACGGCAAGATCAAGGCCATTCCGGCTGCCGTGGGCATGAGCATCGAGGCCCATGACCTACTCGTTGAACTAGAGTAAAGTCTACGTCGATAGCTAGGCGCTGCGCGCGCTGCAAAACAAAAAATAGGGGGAGTCACACCATGACCGAGGATCAAACCGAGGCCGGCCAGGGACAGGGCACATTCAAGAACATCGAGCTGCCGTCGATGGCGCCGCAGGCGCTGTTCAAGCACTTCGGCCCGGGCCTGATCCTCATGATGACGGGTATCGGCACGAGCCACCTCGTGACGGCACCCGTTGCTGGCGGCCGTTTCGAGTTCGCGCTGCTGTGGTGCATCCCGATCGCCTACATCTTCAAGTATTACGGCTTCGAGATGGCATTCCGCTTCACGCATGCCACCGGGCGAAGCATGATGGATGCTTACGCGACGGCCTGGAAAAAGTGGCCCGTCTGGTACGTGCTCATCACGACGATCATTCAGTCTGCGGTCGGTCAGGCCGGCCGTCTCATCGCTGCCGCCGCAGTCCTGTTCTACCTGTTCAGCGAATACTTCGGTCTCGACATTCCGGGTCTCAACAACGACCACGAGCTTGCGCTCTATGCTTTCGTTCTCGGTGTCGCTTCCGTAGCGATCATTCTCGGCGGCAAGTACGCGGCCGTTGAGATCGTCACGAAGATTGCCGCAGGCATCCTGATTGTCTGCAGCGTCGCCGTCTACGTTGTCGAGCCCGCGCCTCTGACATCATTCGTCAATTTCTTTCAGATCAACACGCCCGAGGGCTCCTGGCTCATCATCGCTTCGTTCTTGGGGCTGCTGCCGACGGGTATCGACGTATCGCTGCAGGCCTCGGAGTGGGGCAAAGCGAAGAAAGTCGGCATGGGGCGAATCCGTGAGCAAATGGAGGAGCAGGGTCTGGCGACGCGTTTCGATGCGTTCGCTCACGGTAAATCCGATCTAACCGTCGATACATCGAAGCTGCCGGAACATGCGCAGGAATACTGCCGGCGCTGGTTCAAGATCGGGATATGGGATTTCCGCTTCGGCCATGTGATCTCTTTCATCCTCGTGTGTATCTTCATGCTGCTCGCCGCCGTGTGGATGTATCCCAGCGATGTCGCGGGTAATGCCGTCATGGGCGAGATCGCGCGCATTTTCACCGACAGCGTCGGGCCAGGCATGATGATCGTGTTTCTGGCCGGCGCGATGGCGGCGACGTACTCGACGGCGTTCAACTACTTCGACGGCTGGCCGCGCGTCGTCGGCGCGTGCTGCCGAAATCTATTCAGGAGCACGGCATCGATGCCGGGCACGTCGAAGGACGATCTCGATGAGGCCCATCGCAAGACCTGGTACTCCGAGTTCAACGTCTACCGCGCCACGATGCTCTTCTCGCTCGTAAGCTCCGTCGTGATCATTGCGTGGATACCGGCGCCGGTCTATCTCGTGCTCGTCGCCTCGGCGCTGGCGTACTTCGTCGCGCCCGTGATTTTCTACCTGAATCTCTACTACTGCTTTACGGTCATCCCGAAAGCGGACAAGACGTTCTATCCGTCGACATTTGCGACGTGGTTCGGCTGGTTGAGTTTCGTCGTCTTCACGGGTCTGTCGCTCGTGTTGATCTGGGTGCGGCTGATCACTCCGATGCTCGGCAGCTGAGCGGGCAGGAACCGGCGTGCCGCTTGATTCGGCGGCGGAATCGGACGAAGATCGCGGCCGGGCCGGCGGGCTGGGGCCCGGCCGGATTTACCTGCCTGAGGATTTGCCGTGTTTGAGAAACTTGAGCTGCTCGCGCCCGATGCGATCATCGGCATCATGGCCCTGTTCCGCGAGGATCAGGCGCCCAACAAAGTCGATCTCAGTGTCGGCGTCTACCAGGACGATACCGGCAACACGCCCGTCATGGAGTGCGTCAAGCGTGCCGAGCGGCAGATCGTCGACGCTCAAACGACGAAGACCTACGTTGGCATCGCCGGCAACATGGACTTCAACCGCGGCATGGAGAAGCTGCTGTTCGGGGCAGATCATCCCGTGCTCGCTGCGGGCCGCGTCGCGACCGTGCAGAGTCCTGGCGGCAGTGGTGGGCTCTGCGTGGCTGCGCATCTTCTGCACCGCGCCAATCCCGATGCGCGCATCTGGCTGAGTGCACCGTCTTGGCCCAATCATCTGCCGCTGCTAGGTCTCGCGGGCCTGCGACTGGAGAGCTATCCATATTACGACTACGACGCGCACGCCGTCGATTTCGATGCGATGATGGCCTGCTTCGAGAAGCTCGACGCGGGCGAGCTCGTGCTCATTCACGGCTGTTGCCACAATCCCTGTGGTGCCGATCTATCGCAGGTGCAGTGGCAGGCACTCACCGATCTCTGTGAGCGGCGCGGTGTGATCCCCTTCATCGATCTCGCCTACCAAGGCCTGGCCGAGAGTCTCGAGGCTGATGCCTACGGCGTGCGTCTCATGGCTGAGCGGCTACCCGAGGTCGTCGTTGTCTCCTCATGCTCGAAGAACTTAGGCCTCTATCGTGAGCGCACGGGCGCGGTCTGCGTCGTTTCGAGTAGCCCTGAGCAATCCAAGGCCACGGCGACGAACCTCGCCAACGTCGCGCGCGGTATCTACTCGATGCCGCCCGATCATGGCGCCGCTATCGCAGGGCAGATCCTCAACGACGAAGCACTGACTGCGCTTTGGGTCGAGGAGCTCGATGAAGTTCGCCGCCGAATCAACGGCCTGCGCGATCTTATCGTGGCGAAGCTCGCCGAGCGCGGGGCGCCGCGTGATTTCTCGTTCATTGCCAACGAACGCGGCATGTTCTCGTTCCTCGGCATCTCGAAGGAACAAGTCATCCGACTGCGGGAAGAGTTTCACGTCTATATGCTCGAGTCGAGCCGCATCAATCTTGCGGGGATCAACCAGGCCAACGTCGACTATGTCGCCGACTCGATCGTTGCGGTCCTGTAGCACGAGAAATCGGGGTCCGGTTCTCAATGCCTAGCTCATCGCCGGCCGGCCGACCGGCCTAGCTATCGTGCGCCTGCCATCGCCCCACGATCAGCTGCTGACCCCGGTATACCTGCCCTCGTTGCTGATGGCTATCAGCAATCAGGGCATGATGCTCGTGCTGCCGTTGTATGCGCTGCACATCACGGGCGACCCGGCGTATGCAGCGCTTATCGTCGGGTTGCGCGGGATCGGCGTTTTGCTGCTCGATATTCCCGCGGGCATGATCGCGGCGCGGTTCGGCGACAAGAACGTCATGCTCGGCGGGCTCCTCTGCAACGCCGCCGTGTTGCTCGGCCTCGCCATCTGGACGGACCCGTGGGTCGTGGCGTTGCTCTCTCTCGTGCAGGGCGGCGGTGCCGCAGCGTGGTTTCTATCGCGCCAATCCTATCTTTCGGACGCAAGCCCGGCTTCGACCTGGGGGCGCTCGATCGCGGTCGTGGCGGGACTCAACCGCATCGGAGCCTTCGCCGGCCCGCTCGCTGGCGGTGCCGTTGCCGAGTGGTTCGGTTACGCACCGACCTTCGTCGGCGCCGGCGCGCTGTCCGGGCTTGCGGCATTCGTCGTGCTCGTGCGCGCACGGGCGCTCAGGCCTGAGGTCGCGCCCGACGCGCTGCGCGCGAGTCTGATCTGGCGCATCGTCAACGATTGCGGTCGAGTATTCGCGACTGCGGGTTTCGTTGCGTTCGCGATTCAGCTCATGCGCGCGGCCCGACAGCTTCTCGTGCCGCTGTTCGGCACGCTCGTCGGTCTCGACGCGGCAGCGATCGGTTTCGTCTATTCGATTTCGGCCGTGCTCGACATGTCCTTGTCCTACCCGGCCGGCATCGTCATGGATCGCTGGGGCCGGCGCTGGACGGGCATCCCGTGTATGGCCGTGTTCATACTGGGCTTGGGCCTGCTACCCCTCGCGCAGGGGTTTTACAGCCTACTGTCTGCGGCGCTGGTGCTCGGCTTCGGCAACGGTATCAGCACGGGCATTGTGATGGTCATGGGCATGGATCTCGCGCCGCCGGAGCGCCGCAACCAGTTCCTCGGCGTTTGGCGGCTCATCAGCGACGTCGGTGGCGTGGGCGGGCCGATGATTGCGGGCTTGCTGACGGGCGCCGCGAGCCTGGCGTTGGCGAGCTACGCCGTGGCCGGTATCGGCGCGGCTGCGGCCGTCGTGTTCTTGTTCCTAGTGCCGGAGACGCAGCCGGTGGAAATCGACTTGGAGTAGTCGCGGGGCTCAGAGAGCCGTAAGGAACTGAACGACCGGCTCATCCCCGGAAACAGTCATTCGAGTTCGCGAATCGTTCAGGCTCGAACGGTAGCATCATAGTGCGAAGCGGATTTCCGTGCATCCGACGTTCCAACACCCGCGTTCCGATCGCCACCACCAACAGCAAGATCGGAAACTACTCATTTCCAATGGCACAGCGCTCTCATATCATTTGATCAACGTTTTAGACACGAGGGGAAATCTATGCCGGAACGCAATCAGCAATTTCAGAAACTATTTGTCGTGATCGATCCGACCCGCATGGTTCAGCCTGCCCTCATCAAAGGTGAGTGGCTCGCGGCAAAAGACAACGCCTCGCTGCACATGTACTGCTGTGTTTACGACGAACGATTCGCCGCGGACGAAGCCGAGCAACAAACAGAGCTCAGATTGATGCGTGAGTGGCTGGATCGATTGGCGGCGCCTGCTCGCGAGAACGGTCTCAATGTGGAAGTCGACATTGAATGGAATTCCGACTGGCGCACCGCAGTTCTAGAGGCTGCAAAGGCCGCGAAAGCCGGTCTTGTCATCAAGACGGCATCGCAGCATTCCGCTGTCCGTCGGCGACTCATGAAGACCTCCGATTGGCTGCTGCTCAATAAATGCACGTCCCCGGTCCTGCTCGTGAGCGATCACCGGCTTTGGGAAAATAAGCGAGCTCTGGCTGCGGTCAAGCTCAAGCCCGAGGACAAGCTGCACGAGCAGCTCAATGCCGACCTGCTCGACGTTTCGCATAGCCTCGCGGAGCGTGCCGAATTGGAGCTGTATGCTGCGACGGCTTACCAGGGCGACGATATGTTCTTCGATCGGCAGAAGTTCGCCGACCTCTGCCGGCTTCCCCGAAGCAGCGTGTTCGCAGAGGAGGGCGCGCCGGAGCGAGCCATCGCAAACGTCGCCGACAATATCAAAGCCGATGTCATCGTCATCGGCAACCCCGGGGAAGCCAAGCGGAACACCGCACGCCTGCTGATAGACCAGGTCGCGGCAGATCTGCTGGTTCTGCCGAACGCGTAGACCGAAATCCGATTGGCGCGGCCGTCGTCGCCGCCTTCAGCTGCACAGGTCCAGACGCTCGCGGCAGAGGCGGTATTCGGCTTCCAGCGCAGCGCACAAGCAAGCCTGCGTCCGCCGGTCATGGCCGCGCGCCTTGACGTAAGCAGACAGTGCTTCCCTGGCGCCCTCGTCGCCGAGCTGCCGCAGCCAGACTGACGTTGCCAGCTGGCAAGCGAACCGCCGCTCGACGTCGCTCGGCGCGCTAGCGCGCTCGAATCGGTTATGCGTGAGCTGCGTTGCCGGAAACGCTCGTGCTTTCGTGTTCTGCATCTCGAGCCCGATCATGGCGGGCCGAGATGGCAGAACGCTGACGGAATGCTGACGAATTATGGCGAAACGACTCAGAACACGCAGCGCTACCGAAATGTTCTTGTTCGGGACAACGGCTCCTTGTCTGTGACTCGAGCCTTGTTAGCCGGCGCAAGTTTTGTCCCGGACTATCATGCTTCTACAATACGCGCCCATGGCTGACCCAATTGTCCTTGACGGAAAGACGCTCGCGAGATCTACCGAAGCGGGGATTGCTGAGCGGGTCTCGGCGCTCAAAGCGAGAAACGGTGGATGCACACCGATTCTTGCCACGATACTCGTTGGTGCCGACCCGGCCTCGATGACCTACACGAAGATGAAAGGCAACGCCTGCCGGCGGGTTGGAATGGATTCCCTGAAGACCGAGTTGCCTGAAGACACCACGACCGAAGAACTGTTGGCCGCGATCGACGAGTTGAACAACAACTCCGATGTGCATGGGATACTGCTGCAGCATCCCGTGCCCGGACAGATCAATGAGCGTGCCTGTTTCGATCGTATAGCGCTCACCAAGGATGTCGATGGGGTTACTTCGCAGGGATTTGGCCAGATGGCCATGGGCGAGCCGGCTTATGGGAGCTGTACGCCGGCGGGGATCATGCGGCTGCTGGATCACTACGATATTCCGATCGAGGGCCGCCATGCCGTTGTGATCGGTCGCAGTCCCATTCTGGGCAAGCCGATGGCGATGATGCTGCTCAACCACCACGCTACGGTGACGATTTGCCACTCACGCACGAGGAACCTGGTGGATGTCGTGCGTATGGCGGACATCGTCGTTGCGGCAGTGGGCAAACCACGATTCGTCAAGGGCGACTGGATCAGGGAGGGAGCTGTCGTTGTAGATGCTGGTGCTCACCCTGAAAAATGTGGTGATGTGGATCTCCAAGCGGTTATTCCCCGTTGCAGTGCGTATACACCGTATCCCGGCGGAGTAGGGCCCATGACGATCAACACGCTCATTTTTCAGACGCTCCAGGCAGCGGAAAAAGCGGCTGGCTGACTTCAGCTCACCCGCACGGTGGCCAGTCCGTCCGAACCGAAGCAGCGATCTTTTCAAGTCCGTGTTTCCGATTTAGCTCTATAATGCGGGTCGGTATTTTCAACCGCTGATAGAGTCCGCCATGCCCCGTCCCGTCATTTTTGCCGTCGCGATTACTGGATCGATACCGCGCAAGGCCCACAATCCTGCTGTCCCTGTCACGCCAGAGGAGCAGATCGAATCCACACATGCAGCTTACGAAGCCGGTGCCTCACTCGCACATATTCACGTGCGTAATCCCGACGAGTCGTCTTCGTCCGATCCCGAGCTGTTCGCGCGCGTTCAGGAGGGCCTGCGCAAACACTGCCCCGACATGATCCAACAGTTCTCGACGGGTGGGCGTGGCCGCGATCCCGCGGAGCGCGGCTCGTCGCTGAGTCTCAAGCCCGACATGGCATCGCTCGCGACGGGCTCGGTGAACTTCAAGACGATCATCTACGAGAACGAGCCGCAGCTCATCGATGCGCTCGCAGAGGCGATGCTCGAGTACGAGATCAAGCCTGAGATCGAGATTTTCGATCTCGCGATGCTTTACAACGCTGCGGATCTCGTCGAACGTGGCCTGCTGAAGGCTCCGGCCCATGTGCAGTTCGTGCTCGGCATTCCGAACGCTTTGCCGCCGCGGCGCAAGATGCTCGAGTTCCTGCTCTCGGAGCTCGAAGAGGTGCTGCCGGGCGCGACCTGGACGGCTGCTGGCATCGCGCGCCACCAAATCGAGATGGCGCGTTGGTCCCTCGAGCTCGGTGGGCATGTGCGTACAGGTCTCGAGGACAACATCAAGCTCGACCGAGAGACGCTCGCGCCGAGCAACGCCGCGCTCGTAGAACAGTGCGTCGCGCTCTGCGACGAATACGATACGCGTCCGGCTACGCCGACCGAAGCGCGCGAGATGCTAGGCTTGCGCCCTGCAACTTGAGCTCAAAGCAGCGTGCGGTCGATAGCAACGCTTTTGATGAGCGCGTAAACGGATTGACCTTCGGCGAGGCCGAGCTCCTCGGCGGCTTCCCCTGTGATCTCCGAGCGCAGGTGTTGACCGCCAACCTCGAGCAAGATCTCGGCAAACACCGATTCGAGCCTGTCGATTCGAACGATCTTCGCTTCGAGCACGTTGCGGATGCTCAAACCTGATGGTTTCGCCGTCGCTATCGCGACGTCCTTGGCTGCGACGCGAACAGACACCGTCTCACCTGCATCGCCGTCTATGGCGGGGAGGCGCAGCGGTTGCCCGTCGATGCTCAAGCTCGTCATGCCCTTGTCGGTCTTCTCGATTCGAGCCTCGAGGAGCGCGCCCGCGGCGCCCGGGCCCGTGAGCGGCCACAGGTCGATGCGCTCTAGCAGTTCCGCGATACTGCCGACGGCCGCTATACGTCCATCCGCCAGCAGGATCATGCGCGTCGCAAGCCGCGAGACTTCCTCGATTGTGTGCGTGACGTAGAGAATCGGCACATCGAGCTCGTGCGCGACGCGCTCGATGTAAGGCACGATCTCCGCCTTGCGCTTGACGTCCATGGCCGAGAGTGGCTCATCCATGAGTATGAGCTCGGGATCTCGCAGCAGCGCACGGCCCATTGCGACACGTTGCTGCTCGCCGCCCGACAACGTGTGCGGCCTGCGCTCGAGCAGCGGGGCAAGATCGAGAGCCGCCACGACCTCGTCGAACGAGAAGCGCCCAGTCGTGCGCGCGAGTCGCATCGCAAACTGTAAGTTACCCGCCGCGTTCAGGTGGCTGAACAGGCGCCCGTCCTGAAACACGTAACCGATCCGCCGCAAGTGTGGGGGCACGAACGTCCCGGTAGCGCTGTCTTGCCAGGCAACGCCGCTGACCGTAAGCTTGCCGCGCGCTGAGCGCTCGAGGCCCGCGATGACACGCAGCATTGTCGTCTTACCCGCGCCGCTCGGGCCGAACAGCGCCGTTATCGGGGCGAGATCGATCGTCGCATCGAGTGCGAGGCTGAACGCGTCGCGCTCCAGGTCGATGTTTAAGCTCAGCTCGGTCATTGCATCAATAGCGATTGATAGGTATCGACCGGTTGACGATGTAGACGCCGAGCAGGACGACGAACGAGAAGATCAACAATCCCGCTGAGAGAACGTTTGCCTGATCGTAGGCCAGCGTTTCGACATGCTCGTAAATGGCAATCGAGATCACCCGCGTCTGGCCCGGGATGTTGCCGCCGACCATGAGGACGACACCGAACTCGCCGATCGTATGTGCAAAGCCGAGGACGACCGCCGTCAGATAACCGCGCTGCGCGAGCGGGCTCGCGACGCGAAAAAATTGCTGCCATCGATTCGCGCCGAGCGTCGCTGCGGCTTCGAGCGGCTCGGGACCAACGCTCGCAAATGCCGTCTGTAGGGGCTGCACGACGAACGGGAACGAATAGATGACCGAGGCGATGACTAGACCGGAGAACGAGAACGTCAGCGTCGAGCCCGTGAGCTCGATCCAGAACTGTCCGATCGCACCGGCAGGCCCGAGTATCACGAGCAGATAGAAGCCGAGCACTGTCGGTGGCAGCACGAGTGGCAGCGCGACGATGGCTTCGATGACGGGTCGTGCATGCGAACGCGTCCAAGCGAGCCACCAGGCCAACGGCGTGCCAATTGCGAGTAGCACGATCGTCGTGACGGCGGCGAGCTGGAGACTGAGCCAGACGGGGCCGAGGTCGATGAGTCCCATCTTTGCTAGTCCCCGATTATTCCGTAGCCGAAGCGCTCGATGATTGCGCGGCCGCGGGCGCTGCGCAGATAGTCGTGCACGGCGAGGGCCGCGGCGTTATCGCGCGCGCGCCCCAGGACGATCACGTCCTGGCGTATCGGACTATAAAGCTCGTCGGGGATCTGCTCGTAGGCGACGTCCGCGCCGTGCGCGAGGACCTGTGCGAGTGCGACGAAACCGAGCTCAGCGTTGGCCGTCGCTGTCATGGCGTAGGTCTGCGCGACGCTTTCGCCACGCACGAGCCGCGGCTGCAGTGCTTGCCAGAGACCGAGCGCTTCGAGCGCTTGCCGCGCCGCAACGCCGTAAGGTGCAAGGCGGGGATTGGCGATGGCGATCCGGCGTATGGAATCGTCGTGCAGCGCGTCGAGTCCACGCGCGTTAAGGAATGCCGCATCGCTGCTGAGCAACACGAGTCGGCCGAGCGCGACGGTCGCTCGTGTGCCGGCCACACCGTGGCCATTCTCTTCGAGCAGGCGCGGGCGCTCGGCGTCCGCCGCGACAAACACGTCGAACGGCGCGCCGTTGACAATCTGTGCGTAGAGTCCGCCTGTCGAACCGCTGACGAGTGTGACTGTATGGTTCGTCTGCGCTTCGATGGCCGCAGCGACGGCTTCCATCGGCGGAACGAAGCTTGCGGCGACAGCGACGAGTGCTTCGTCGCCGAGCGCGGGCCGCGTCGAGATGGCGCCGATCGTGCAGAGTAGCAATGTCGTCACTCGAAGCATCGGAGTTCGCCGCTCGGAAAGTCGATATATTCAGTCATATATAGCGAAGACTGTCAACGAAGCTGGGAGGTCGGTCGCTTGACCCATGGTATTCTGCGACGCTCTCCTGGCGCAGGACAAATCGGACCATGGCAGACAGACGTATCATCGTAGCGATCACGGGTGCGACGGGGTCCGTCTACGGTGTGCGCATTCTCGAGGCACTCGCAGGCGTGCCGGATGTCGAGTCGCATCTTGTGATCTCGGCGGCAGGGCTCCTTAACGCTGCGACGGAGCTCGAGATGCCGCGCGCCGACATCGAGTCATTGGCCGACGTCGTTCACTCGGACAAGAATATCGGCGCAAGTATCGCGAGTGGCTCGTTCAAGACGGACGGCATGATCGTTGCGCCGTGTTCGATGAAGACGCTCGCGGCGATCGCTACCGGTTTTGCGGATACGCTCGTCGCGCGTTCCGCAGACGTCGTCCTGAAGGAGCGTCGCCGCCTCACGCTGGTCACGCGCGAGACACCGCTGAATTTAGTCCATCTCAGAAATATGGTCACAGTGACGGAGATGGGCGGCGTTATTTTCCCGCCCGTGCCGTCGTTCTACGCCAAGCTCGAGAGCCTCGATGCGATGGTTGAGCAGACGGTCGGCAGGATTCTCGACCTATTCGATATCGACACGGGACAGGTGCGCCGCTGGCGCGGCATCAAGTCATCCAATCGCTGAGCCGCTGGCGGCCGACGGGCTACAGTCGGCAGGACGAGGGCAGGTACTGATCCGGCACGGTCGGTGCTGCATAGACAGCCGTATTGCCGCCACCTGCGGTGCCCATCGGCTGCAAGCCCGCGGGTGCCGGCGCCGATCCACAGCGCCAGACGATGCCGAGACCCTGGGTTTCGTATGGTGTCAGCGTCACGGTGAGGCCGGCAATGATCGCATTGGCCTCGAAGCCGTAGGTGACCGACAAGACGCCGTTGTTGACCGCGACTGAGGTTACGTATTTGCCGGCCGTATCGGCCGGGTTCGCCGTCATGCCCGCTTCGGTCCGGTCGAGTGGTGCCTCGCCGTTGTTCAAGAAGGCGTCCATGATTGGCGTCTTGGCGAGCGCGGCCATATTGAGGCCTTCGGTGACTTGGGCGCGGATCGTGTAATCCGTATAGGCTGGAATAGCAATCGCAGCGAGTATCCCGATGATCGCCACGACGATCATGAGCTCGATTAGTGTAAATCCTGCCTGTTTTCGTCTATCGACCATTACCTAACTCGTGTGTGACTGGCACCGTGAATCGGATCGACCATAGCGGACCCACGTCACAGTTTCGATGACCTAGTTCTCAAAAGCCGGTTGCCACATCGAACTAATGCTGTGAGCCTGCTCCAGCCGTGAATACGGCGGCGATCGTTGCTAGTATCGCGATCTTTTCTGCATTTTGACAGCTGACGGCGCGCGGCGTTTGGACGTGGCAGAAACTGACGCTACGGGTCACCCGACCTGACATAACAGAGTGCAACTTAGCGATTTACGCAACCTTCTGCAAGATGGCACAGGCCTTGCTTCTTTCTTGGGTAAGAGTTGGTTTTTCAGGAAGGCGCGTCTCATGGCTGTGCAAATCATTTCTCGCGGTGTACTCGAGGATATGAGCCTAGTAGAGCAGGACTATCTGCACGTTTACACGTGGAAGTCACCCGATAACGATTCCGTAACGCTTGCGACGATCCAGCGTTATATCGACAGCGGCGAGGAGATCGACGAGGGCGGTACGACCTGGCGGATTCGTACTTTGCTTGCGAACCATCCGATGTCACAGGACGAGGCGATGGGTTTTGCGCGGCGCTACGCCGAGCGCAAGCATATTCCGTTCGTTGTAACCGACAGCGGGGAATAGCTCAGGCGATCAAATTGCCGCCGTGAGGGCCGAATTCCTCACGCAGGTGCTCGGCAAATGCCTGGCATGCGTCTGTCGCGGTAAACACGCCGACTAGCCTACCCTTCTTCGTCACGAGAGCGGAACCGAGGTGGTGCTCAGCCATGTGCGTGAGCACGTTGTCCACACGCTCGCCGAGATCGACTGCGTAGACTTTCTTGATCATCACCTGCTCCACGGTGAGCTCACCCGGCTCGGGGTAGGCGAAATCCGGGCCGAGCACGAGCTTGACGTCTCGGTCGGTGATCATGCCGATGGGGACGCCGTCGCGCGTGACGGGTAGATGGCGAATTCTCTTCGCGCGCATGAAGGCTTGCGCCTCCTCGAGCGGTGCCGTCTCGCCGATCGAGTATGGAAACGGCGTCATGAAGTTCTTGATCTGCGGTATGCGTTTCACGCGAACTCCCGTGGCCGGACCCGTTGTACGGTCGCGGCTCGAAATCAAACGCTCAAGTTGGCCCGGCCGATTATGTTGAGAAATTCGGCGCGCGTGCGTGGATCCGAACGAAAGTCCCCGAGCAGTTGGCTCGTGATCATCGCAACGCCGGGCTTACGTATCCCGCGCGTAGTCATACACTGATGCACGCCCTCGACGACGATACCGACACCCTTGGGCTCCAGGACGTCCTGGATGCAATGGGCGATCTGTGCCGTCATCGTTTCCTGCACCTGCAATCGGCGAGCGAATGTCTCGACGACGCGTGCGAGCTTGCTGATGCCGACGACGTTGCGGTTGGGCAGGTAGCCGACGTGGACCTTGCCGATAATCGGTGCCATGTGGTGCTCGCAATGCGATTCGAAGCTGATGTCTCGTAGCACGACCATTTCATCATAGCCGTCTACCTCGTAGAACGTGCGGCGCAGGAACTCGACTGGGTCGTCGTTGTATCCACTAAACCAGTCTTCGAACGCGCGCACGACGCGTCCAGGCGTTCCCTTGAGTCCTTCCCTATCGGGATCATCCCCAATCCAACTCAGCAGCGTTCGGACCGCTTGCTCGGCTTCATCTCGGCCTGCACGTTTCACTTGATATCCTTCTCAGTGGATCAGCGCTCCGCTGGGACGCGGGGGCGCGTAGCCTGGCAGTCTAAGGCGCTGGTTTGCGGGGCGC